>Ga0247803_1000617_pt1 | contig 19080 bp, 19 predicted proteins | sample UWRJL014104B1_FD_180928 | JGI IMG/M metagenome (GOLD analysis project Ga0247803, IMG submission 180928) | Plant litter microbial communities from Arlington Agricultural Research Station in Wisconsin, United States - UWRJ-L014-104B-1 | ecosystem: Environmental > Terrestrial > Plant litter >...
ACGGAGTAATCCTGTTGCTTCGACAGATAGCCCCTCGCTATGACCTCTAGGATCAAAGCTTATTTAAAGGTGCTGTTGCGAAGCTGAGGATGACTCCTGCGGGGTACCGGACACAACAGCGACCAGAGGACAGCGTACGATGGCGCGCTCGGTGTTGGCGGTTGGTTATTCGTATGCGATAGCGGTCGACGCGTGAACGTAGAGGAGGTGGCGGGTTTGCGACAACTATTAAGGTGGCGACTGGAAGGTGCGAGTGGAAGAAGGCTTCGTGGGATGCGGTTCGGAAGGAGTGGTCGCGTTCCGGAGTAAATGTGAGCTTGGTAGAAATGGAAAACTCTTTCTTCGATAGTGGCTGGCTGTGTCAAAGTGCAATGTGGTCGGCGGGCGATCGGTACCTGAGTCAATGATGACGAAACTCGGAACGGACGACAGATAGCGAGTCGGAGGCGATGGTCGGGGCCTGTGTCGCACGAAGTGAGTCAAAGACGATGGCGAAAGTTTCTACCAGTTTCGGCTCAGTGGGCGCAGAGCAACAATCAGCTGCATCGTCAGGGTACTTGAAGGTTGGCGGCGACGGCGTCGTGGTCGTTTGTGGGAGACTCATCAGGACTCATTCCGCGCGGGCCAATCAGGGGCGTCGCCAAACCACGAGCTCTGTTCCTTGGAGACTGCTCAACATCACCACTCTGGAGCTACTATAGAGCGAAAACATGATGGGACTAGACGCAAGATACCGTTCTTCGTCGAATTCGTCGAAGTGGAAAGTCGAGCGCGGGCGGCTCGTTGTATGGCAGATCTGCTCGCTATATAGACGCACGTCCCGTTCTCCACTCGATCTAGCGGTGAAGAGCAGCACGTCGTCCGATGTCTGTGGATCTTGGCATCGCTACTCACTTTTGTACATTTGGTGACCTATAATGCGTACAGGTCGAGGTTCCTTTGAAGTCGCGGAGAGTGTCAGCTTGACTCTGACTGGCGGGCGCGAAGGTGGGGGTTGGTGGAAAACTACTGTCGGCGTCACAGACGTGACATGATGGTATACGCTCCTTGCATCCCAGATCATGGGAGAGAGACTTTCGAAGCCATGCATCCCCAGGTTCATCTTTCAACAAGAAGTGAGACTTCGTCATGCACAGGAAACCGCTGTAGACTATAATCAAGTTGGGACCATTTCTGGACGCCTTCGAGTTATGATGAGGCTGCCTGAAGAACGTTCCCCCCGGAACCCCGCTGCGACCCTCGATAAGGACGGGGCGGACAATGGTGGAGCTACAAGGCTCCAATGCTTCTACCCAAGGCCGAGTGGTTGCTGCTGCGGTCAATTGATGCTGCCAGGGTTGACGAATCGACGTATTCTCCCCCATAATCATCCATATTCATGGAAATATTGGCATGTTTCCCCGCAAATAGTCGCCTGTTTATGCACAGTCACTAGGCTACCGTCCGAGGCGTGGACGTTGCACATGGAGTGGCGGCGACATTGCCAATGAAAGACGCGGAGAGCGAGCGTCGACGACAGGCAGCAGGAAAAGCACGACTTCGCACGACTTGGACTGTATGCTACGCCGCAGCGAGCAAGGCAGACAAGGGGGGGGGAGAAAGCTGGTGGTGGTGAAAGATGATGCCATCCGAAGACCAATGGGACCGCCCTAGCGTGCTGGGCATAGCGTTTTGACCGGCGGCGGTGGCAGAAAGCTTGAAGGTGCATGCTGTGCTACAGCACCGGTCAGCACTCAATCAGACAGCCGACGCTGTTGAGTTCGAGGCTGCGGCGCCGGCAGCGAGTGGTCCAATGGTGCAGGGTCAGCGTATGACTGGTCGGGCTATGCGACAATGCGTGAGGCGGGCGCCAGCTCAGCTTCTCCGGTGCTCTCTCTCTCTCTCTCCGGCGCAGGGAGCTGGATGCAGGCAAGCCAAGGCGCTAGACCCGACACGGCTACCGCACGACCTCGGATCACCAAGCGGCGCTGGAGCTGTTGTCAAGCGATGGATGGCAAGCTCCATCTCGTCACCGCATCCGCATCCGCATCCCCAGGTCGGGACGAACCACGCCCTACGATACACCCCGAGCTCGCCTCTCTCCCAGTTGCCCTTCACTTCTCCTGCATCGCCCGGTCCGCTGCGTCCATTCTCCGGCAAGCTCTTGTCTCTGTCTCGGACAAGGATTCTGCTATCAGTTGCTAAGCGCGTCATTCGGAACAGTCACGAGCCTCCAGTCAACGGCCTGACTTGACTCCCCCCATCACTCTCAACAATCTTTGCGAGCCTTGCGCCATCGCAGCCCCCCCAACCCTTGCCCGCCCTGCTTCACCCGGGAGCGTTCGTCTCGTCTGCGCTGTGCCCTCGAACCCCACACACTGGTCCCAGTAGGGTGCTCGACCTTATCTCCGCTCCAGGCACCTCACCCACGACTCCACTCTCCACCCTGTAGAACCTCGCACACCATGGCTGCCTAAGCTACCCGGTGCCCCGTACCTTCCTCGCGTGGACCTGTCTGCTGAGACAACTCTTGGACCCAGAGCATCCGACCCGCCGAGCCACACGCCGCCCGCTGCACTCGTGATGGCTTCCCCCGTCGCTCGCCTGTACCCGCCGCAACGTCGATAATCGCATTCCACGCCCGCATCCTAGCTCACCAACGCCCCATCTTCCCGGTCTCCAGAAGGCCTCCCACACACAATGTTTCCGCACCAGCGCCCTTCGCCAAGGACCGCCGCCGCGGCCAACAACTTGCAGACGAACCCCACCCGAACCAACAACCAGCGGGATCCAACCTCCGAACGATCATCGCCCTACTCAGACACAGGTCCCTACAGCGACCGAGGGGTCGAGGACGACGGCGAAATGGTCGGCCGTGTCGAGCACGTCTCCGAGGCGAACCAGAAGCACATACAAAAGGTCAACCAGGTCATACAGGTAGGCGCACCGACAGACACTCGCGGCGAACGAAGCGCTGACGGTTGTAGAATTTCTTTACCAAAGCAGCACTTACCATCGTTTCATCCAGAACGATATTACCTCAAAGCTTCAACAGCAAGACCGGCGATCTCAGACAAAACAAATGGGTAAGACTGTTGCCTCGGAAGGAAGATCCCTGAGCTAACCACGTCTAGTTCAATGTCGTTCTCGATGAATCCGACCTTCTCCAGTCAGACTTGATGGAGTGGAAGATGATGGATGCCATGTCTGGCCAGCACCCGTCGCTCTGCATCGAGATATACCTGGACATCAAGGGCCTGGGACACAAGCAGTCGCTCGTCATTCACGATGAACAGGGCAAGAGATGGGATGCTGCCGAAGCTCTGAACGTGCCTGTCGAGTCCACCTCGCGCCCACCGAGTCGCGTTGGCAAGTCGACCCAGCTGGTAGTAGAGCGTTGGAAGATCCACGTAGGAGACAGACACTCGGTGCATCCGTCAGACTTGAATGATCCGCTACCCAACGTGTACAAGAAAGCCGTCGTCCTATTCCGCTCTCTGTACGCATATCTACGATTTATCCCGGCTCACAAATACTACAAGAGCATCGCCAAACAACCCGCAAACCATCCATCTCTGAAACTGAATTACCGCATTTTCAACGACGACTTCAAGAGCCCCCGTCCGGATACGTTGAGCACTCCGTTGTACCCGTCCAACGAAAGCGTGACCGAGATCCAGGAATTTACCCCGTCGAATTCGCCCATCGGACCATTATGCATATCGGTACAATATCGCACCAACTGCGAGTTCAGTGTCGACGATTCGGAATCGCTACTCAGTTCCCATTTCATGGGCATCGATGACACGTATATAGAGCAGTCCAATCGAAGTCCAGTGCAGGTACCTGGCTCGCTGCCTGTGAACAAGCTACATGCACAGGATACCCCAGAACTAGGGCACGCATACGGCAGTATGTCGACCTTTCATCAAGTAGGGCCCCCAACTGGGACAAGCCCAATGTCGGCACTCCGCGCAGTTCGAGACTTACCCTCTTCGTCACCAATGGAGACGCCGCCACAGAAACTACCACCCAACCACCGGACTGCTCAGGGTTCAAAGTCATCGTTACGCAGCACCGAGGCACCGTCCTACCAAAGGCGTACTTCTGTTTCGTTTCAGCCTTTCAAAGCCGGCTCGCTATCTTCTTCACCAGCCCCTGGTCCGGGTGTTCCTCCGTCTCCAGGGAGTTCGCTTGGGCGACCGAGTAGTTCCTTGGGGAGGAACGTTCCGCCCAGTGCTTTAAACCAACCACGAAACCGAACATCGTTGACAGCACTTCCGCAGACTGCTCTCAGGGCTCCCTCGCTACCCAACGATACTGTGATTGCTTCCTCTGCGTCTAGCTCACCCAAGCCTGCGCCCATAACTCGCTACAGTAGCAGTTTCAGTCACAGAAGAAGCCGATTTTCGTCCGGAGGCGGCAGCAAAATGGAAGACGACAATCTTAGCAGCGGCAAGGGGAGCGTAGCTTCATCCCAGCAACGAGGCTCGGGCGATCTTAACGAAGGAGAAGGCGCTAGTTCCGGTTCCGTTAAGACCGATGACGAAAATATCTCCGACTTCCTGAAGCTGCTTGAGCAAAAGAAAGATCTTAAGAGTTTCAACAAGAGCGACAACGCATCCCGCGATGCCACCATGCGCAAGACCACTGCCCAGCTCAACAAGTACCAGCGTATGCGGGAACCCTACTCAACGCTGTCAGATTCGATATCATCGTCTATGATGCTCCATCGCTCTTCCTCGTCCTCGAGCCGCCAGTTGTCTAGTTTGCCGCCGATGATTGCAGGCACTTCAGTGTCCACGGCCTCGTCCCCAGGAAAGCCGATTTCACCACACACTCCTCATACTCCCGCAATACCCTCACGATTGAGTGCTAATAGCATCATCGAATACGAACCTCGGCGTAGCCGCAGCCGACCAACGCATCCGTCTCGCGGTCAAGATACGGTTGATATCGAAGAGCGAAGTGAGGGTGATGACCAGGGAACAAACGCAATAGACATACCCACATCTCCTCGACCTTGGAACTATATCCGCAGATCTAGCTCTGTCGCCCAGCAACAGAATCGCGTTCTAGAAGAAGAAACAGACTTCTTCGGCCTGCGCTCAGCAAGTCTGCCTGTAGAAGACGTTGATCGAGAGCGTGATCTGCATCGAATTATAGCTCCTAATCTCACGTCGAGCGGCCTGTTTGAGCAAACAGAGCTCATCGCCAGCACCAGTCGTGACGCACAGGTGGGCGAGCATCTTGCTCCGCCGGGCTCCCGCGACGAACTACAACGACCCATGTCAACATCAGACCTTCCTGCTAAGCGCGGAGCATACTCGGGCAGCATTCGTGGTCGCGGAGGCTTCACATCGCATGGATCCTCGAGCAGTCTTGCAGCGGGCGCGACGAGTTCGACCGAGCGCCAAAGCCGATACAGCTTTCCTAGCCGCAGCCTGCAGAACGATGATGATGAGCCGCTGCTTTTTCAGATGAGTGAGATTGGCGCTGGATCACGGCGCAGTCTAGAAGAAGCACGAGGCGGGTCGAGCACTGGCAGCGGCGGTAGGCGAGGCTCTCCTTGGATGCGTTGAAGCTCCATAATACCGCCCAAAAGCACCTTCATATTGCTTGCATTCCGAATCCTAGTCTCATTTTTACTTGCATCAGGCGTTCAACAGTAGGCGGGCTACTTGCGTTTTCCCTTTACACATCCTGTGTCTTGTCCGGCTTTTTGCGTTTCCATTGCTCTATACACTCATATCCCCAGCGCAAGCGAACCACTTCTTTTATATTCCCATTGAGATGTCTTTGTCACCTCACATTTTATGTCTTCCAAATTGAGTAAGCTCGGAAACCGGGGATCGCGGAGCTGGTTTGGACCCGCCGTTTTTGTCATTTCGCGGTCATAGCGGAGAACCCGGGAAGGACATCTAGCTTCGCTTTTTTATATGGGGGAAACGGGAGTTTTTACCATCTCGCTTGTTTGTTTATAGAGTCGTCGCGCGAGGGAATATGGGATGCGGTGTTCGTTGGGAATGAGGGCTTGGGCTTGGATCTTCAGGCTGGGTGCTACGGTGGATGTGGACATGGCGAACAGATGATATCTTGTGTAGCTTGACGTGAGCCCGCGGAATACGAACGACATTTTGCAACTTTTGGTCCTTATGTGTGAGTGCTGTGCAGTGCAGGGAGGGGATGTCCTGCTTGGCGATTCGTGCAGACAAAGAGGTGCAAGGTGCGTCGTCAAAGTTGGTTGGGGTACAGAGTGGTTCGTCTGTAAAGTTCTTCCACGCAGGGTCTCAGACGTAGTGCATCGTTCTGGACCCGCCCAATGTCTCACTCTGACGACGTAACACCAAGGTATACCAAAGGGGAGAAGTATCTCACAAAATCAAGAAGCTCGATTAACGACTAACATTCAAAAACGCCCCCTATCCCGATGACGATCAATACTCTTTCCCGATCAATACACAACCTCATCATCCCACTCCCTCTTACGATACACCCTCCCATACCTCCGCCACCTCATCTGAAAAGCAAAAAGCACAACGGGCAACACGCTAACCAGCTCTCCCAATCCCGCATACGCCGGATCAAGCCGAACCTTGACAAAAGCGCCTGCAGCCAACAAGATGGCCCCAACGTTGTACACTGCCGACCACGCGAAATTGAGCACGATGCGGCGGTATGCGGCGCGCGATATATCCTACAGGTTGTGGTGCAACGTCAGTAAAGCTCATCAACAGGGATGTCGGTGCGTATTGTGACGAGGTCGCGGATGTCTTGGGTCAACGACGTAGTTTGTACGTACCTAACGTTGGAGTAAAAGTCAGCAACGCTCATCTAGAGGTGTCTCAAAGCACACTTTCGTTAGAGAGGGGTTGTTCTGTCTTGAAAACACTACGTAATCTATATCTAGGAGTTACGTACCAGCATGGTGAGCAAATCGTGCAGCTGCGGATTCATGAGGACGATGTCGGCGGCGCTCTTCGCGATGTCGCAGCCATGTTGGAGATGGACGCCCACATCGGCTTGTTTGAGGGCTACAGCGTCGTTGGTGCCGTCCCCGACGAAGAGAACAGTCTTGCCGTTGTCTTGGAGGTACTGGATGTATTTCTGTTTGTCAGATGGACGTTGAGCACCTTCGACGTGCGAGGGTGTGATCCCGAGCGCGAAGGCGACTGCGTTGACGGCACCCTGGTTGTCGCCGCTGAGCATGTGCACGGCTATACCGTCGTCCTGCAAGCGTTTTATGACCGGTAAGGCTGTGTGGCGAATACGGTCTTTGAGGCGGAATGTCGCTGTGTGTTCCCCGGCGATGGTGACGCAGAGGAGCGTGTGATCGGACTCCAAGGTGTGCACACCGAGCCACTTGGGGTTACCGGCTCGGACGGCGATGTTGCTTTTCGTTACGCCTTCGACGCCGTCTGCAAGGTTATTGTTGACGCTGAGCATCTCGGCGGGTTTAAGGGGACCCTCCCTGTTTTCGATGGCCTTGTTTTTCGCCCATTCGAAGACTGCGACTGAGACGGGGTGTTTGACGCCGTCTAGTAGTCCCAGCAGTGTCTGGACAAGCGCAGTCATAGAGCCACTATACATCTTGACCTGAACAACGGTAGGATGGCCCACTGTGATGGTTCCCGTCTTGTCGAATACCACGTCTGTGACATTGCGAGCAATCTCGAGTTTTTGGGGGTCCCGAAAGATGATGCCGGATCGAGCTGCCACTCCGCCAGCGATGAGAACTACCATTGGGACGGCAAGACCGATCGCGCATGGGCAGGATACGATTAGAGTGGCGATGGCGTAAGTCATGGCTTTGACCACGGCTTCTCCCCAGCTGCGTTGGTTGTGGTAATGGTCCAAGAAAAGCCAGATAAGGAACACTAAAGCGCCGATGGTCGCAATGGCCGGAACAAACCAACCAGCGATGCGATCGGCGAGCGCTTGAGCCTTGGGCTTTGTGAGTTCCGCATTTTCGACCAACGTGGCGATCTTGCTGATGGAGTTCTCGTGCGGCAAAGCTGTTAGAGATACAACGAGAGTGCCTCTTCCGTTGACCGTGCCAGCGTACACGGGCGAGTATTGGCCTTTGGCCACAGGAATGGACTCTCCAGTGATCATCGACTCGTCTACTTCAGAGCCACCGTACTTCACTTTGCCGTCCGTGACTATTCTAGTATGCGGTCGTACCTTGAAGCGATCACCATATTGAAGCAGTCGTGCGTCGATCTCCTCAGTGGTATCCGACGCGTTGGATGAGCCTCCAGGAATTACTAGGAGGGCGTTTTCGACCTGTAGCGCGCGGAATGATACTGATTTTGCAGCTCTGTAACGCGCAGCCTCGCCAATCACACGGCCCAGGAGGATCAGTGTGACAAGCAGAGTCGAAGTCTCGAAGAAACAGCCGGTTTCGAGAGGTCGCCCAAGGACCTGGAAGACGTAGGATACAACGCTAAAGGCGAACGCAATTGTAGTGCTCAGTGTAATCAAGAGATCCATACCGAGCAGGCCGAAACGAAACAGTGATCGGATGGCAGCCGGTGCGAATTCTCGTAGCCCAATAGCTTGCACCACAGTTGACAACGCAAGGGAGATGTGCTCGTACACCATTCTCTCGTGATGGACCGGTGCCCATGCGAAGACAAGAACCGGCATTGTGAATGCCAAAGTGACCTAAACGTCGGGGGACGAAATTAGCAAAGCTCATCGACAGGGGTGTCAGCCGCGCTGTCTTGGATTCACGACACGTGTAGACTGGGGCTAACGTACTAGGCAGACCATAGAGGCCCGCTTTGTCTGCTTCGCTCCCATGGCGAGACTGGGATGCTCCGAGGGCGGAGCTAGCTGTATATTCTGATCTGGCGCAAGCTCCTGGTAGTGGCTCAAGACATCGCGGGCTCCGATTGTTTTGGCGTCATAGTGTATACGAACAGTGTTTTGGCGAAATGGGTTGGTGCTTACCGGCTTTTCTCCTTCGTTCGCGGCTCTTCTGCTCGAGTTGGTCTGGCTACCAGGCGAGGTAGGTCGGACTTCTGCGGGGACGACACTGCTACGTCCACTGAATATTCGACGAGGAATCCAGGGTTGTTTCTGTTCCGCGTCCAGTAGAGTGACGCCACGGGGTTGTTCGACTCGGCGTATCTCGCCTACGTCGTCGACCAGGAGTTCCAAGACTTGCCCTTCTGCTTGGCCATACTCTTCGAACTTGTATCCGGTCGCGCCATGGAGTTTGTTCTTGACTTCGCCAACCGAGTCTTGATCGATATCCAAGTCTATCTCGACGCGTGCCAGAACGAGGTTGATCTGATAGCCGTGGACCGCAGGTATTTGGTCAATCGCTTTCGCTATACCATTCTCGCAGCATGCGCAGTTGAGCCCACCAATGGTAAGAACGAATCGCTCGGTGTCCGCATGTCTTCTGCCCCGGGTCCTGGTAGATGACGTATCTGCTTTTGTCAGCCGTTGAGGAACGGATCATACATGCATGAACCTGAGGTTGCGGTACAAAGTGGTCGTCTGCAAAGCTCATCCAGAGGGGTCTCAGCGTGTAGTGTCGCATGCCCGACCCCGCGATGTCTTTTTCTTTTGCGACGCACTCAGTACCCCAACCTTAGGGGGTCAGTACCTGAACGGCGAGAGCGATTACTGGCTCTACTGGATCGGCCCTCGCCAGAGTATCTGCCCCTAGAACTTGATCTGCGACCAGTGCGAGAACCCCAGACTGCCATAGCTGGTTTCGGTACCTAAATGTCGAAATACAAATTCAGTAAAGCTCTTCCAGAGAAGTGTCAGTGCCTGTTATCCTAGACTAAAGGTGGTGGTGTCTAGAATTTACGGGCAGTTTGCATCCCAGAATCACGTACGGATATGGAATGATGTCGTTGTAGGCCACTGCTTGGAGCGCTGTCACAGGCTGCGAGCACAATCGAGGTATCCGATACTGCAGTAGTGATAGTCGTTGTGGGTGGCGACGAGAATGATGATGGCGTTGTACAATGCTGTTCGCCTGAAGAGACACCATGTTGTTGTCTGGCGGCCCCGGATCGTCCCTTCTCTTTGAGATTGCTGCCACAAGATCCACCAGACGCACAGCAAGAACGAGTCATGGCTCAACCAGCGCTGCCAAAAGATGCAACAAGAGAATTAGTCGAACTAGCAAAGAAGTATGGGAAACGTTCGAATATGAGAAGTGCCCCAAAATCACACGCTCTCACCGAGTTTTTGTGTAGCGACATCGCTGGCGTCGAGCAGTAGTGTCGGCCGCAATCAATCCGTGCAGTCTGCAAAATTCTTTGGGTACATAGTGCTGGTAGCATTGAGTACTTATTGATTGATGAGTGTTCAAAGCCAATTTGGGCCAATGTCCACTGTGTCAAACTGGCTTTGTGATTGACCCTCAAAGGGTAGTGGGTACGATATGTGTGTCTATGCCGTAATACTGTCGCATAATCGTACGATGTTTACCCTCTGTCTCTGTGTGCCGTTTTACATTCAATATCGAGAGACAAGTGATAGATGGAAAAGACGAATGGAGGCGACTCGTCCGATAGACAATGCGGTACGAGCTGTCAAGTGACTACGTAAGGTGGTTGACAATTTCCTGGTCTGCGCATGATCCGATGTGATGTTGTGCAGACTATAGGCTTAGTTGATGTAGGTTCGGTATTCCATAGAGGGGCCGCGGTATACTTGCACACGTGACTACGCGAATCAGGTCTGACATGCGTCATCGTGAGCCGTAGCCGTCTCAGCACCCGCACATTCACCCGACGCCGCAATACAAAGTTATTACTGCACCGTCTGACCCGTTGTAATATCTCGCCATGGCTACCCAGTAGCCGTGCAACCCCACAAAGCGCCTACGAACTTCGCCCGGAACCGTCCCTGCACTGCATCCCTGCTGGCGCATACCTGACAGCAATGGCAGGCGCGCGAGGCCGCCTTCGAAAACCCGTAGAGAACGCCACACCGCGACGCTCGACACGTCGAGCAAAGCCCTCACAGGATGAACTGGAGGTGCCAGACGTGTTCCAGGAACTGCTCGTGGAAGAACACGTCTCAAAGGCGGCGGGCGTATACGAGGATGCTCGGCCTCTCAAGAAAAGAAAGACGGCGGGAACTCGCGACACACACTCTAGTCCGGAACCTGAACCACAGCTAGCGAAGCGTCGACACGTTGAGGCAGCACCCGAAGCATGGTCGCAAGCGCATCCTCAACCTCCATCACAATCTCGAGCGCCCGCGCCTGCTCCGGCAAAACCGCTCGCACCACCACCACAGTCACCCGTGTCGAGCGCACCCGATTCCGGCGACGCGGAAAGCAATAGTCGCTTCCGACAAACGATAGTCGATTCAGACGAGTCCGATGATAGCGATGTCGAGTGGGAGGATGCAATGGTCGATGGCAATGACACCGACGGCGAAGAGGCTGAGCCGGAGATAGGCGACATCAATATCACCCTCGGCGGCAATGATGGTGACGAAACGAAGTCAAAGAGGCAGATTCGTAGGCGGGCCATAACTTCGGTAGACAAGAAACGCAGGCTCGACATTCACAAGATGCACATTTTGTGTCTGTTGTACCATGTCTATCGGAGGAATGCTTGGTGCAACGATGCGAGGGTACAAGCCATCTTACGCAGGGTTCCGTCTCCGAAGACGCTGGCCAACCTAGTACCAAATCCTGAATTTTCGCAATACCAAACATCAAAGCGCTTCACCGACGGCATGAACGAGCTCAAGCTTATGTGGTCAAAACGATTTAACGTGACGGCCCAGAGCATGTACAAACCACGGTGGGCAGATGCAGATGCTGAGACACGACCCTTCTCTGATTTCGACGAATTGGACGATCCAATGGATCGAGACGATTTCCGGACGGCAGCGGTCAAGCTGGAGGGTTCGTCTGACCTCGGGCAACAGCTTTTTTGCGCGCTGCTACGCGGCATTGGCGTAGAAGCTCGCCTCGTGTGTTCCCTTCAGTGCCTGCCTTTTGCTTCTGCTGCCCAACCTTCCACCCCACAGAAGCCGAGTCCTCAGAAGCACACCATTGTCTTAGATCCTTACAAGACGCACAACTCGAGTCCGTCTAAACCAAGAATGGTCGCCTCTTCACGACTGAAGCGAGGTTCGCGGCTTGAGCTGGCCCTTGGCGAGCGGCATCCAATGCTGAAAGCTGGTGCACCTCCGAAACAGAGAAAGGCATATCAGACTCCATACCCAGTGTATTGGGTGGAGGCCTTCAATTCCGCCCATCAAAAATGGGTTCCTGTAGATCCGTTATCTACGTTCACTGTTAACGCTGCCGAGAAGTTAGAGCCTCCTCTAAATTCCTCTCAGAATAGCCTCGCATACGCCATTGCTTTCGATGACGACTATACCGCGAAAGACGTCACACGACGTTATGCCAAGGCTTATAATGCAAAGACACGAAAGTTCAGGGTCGAGAGTACGCCTAATGGTGATGAATGGTGGAGACGAACAATTAAATTCTTCCAACGCTCGGCAAAGCTTGATAGAGACCAGGTAGAGGACGCTACTCTCGCTCGGAAGGAAGGAGCAGAAGGCATACCCAAAAACGTCCAAGATTTCAAAAATCATCCCATCTACGTTCTGGGGCGGCATCTCCGGTACAATGAAGTGATCCATCCAATGGACCCGGTCGGCAAGGTCAACGTTGGCACAGCAATGAACCCCAAAATGGAATCAATCTATCGACGCCGGAACGTTCATCTCGTACGGAGCGCAGATAAGTGGTACCGAATGGGGCGAGATGTTCAAGATGGTGAACAGCCGTTAAGACATGCGAAGCCAAAGAAAGGCAGACGTCTTTCGCTCGAGCCCGACATGGACCTGGACGATCAGGGAGAGGAGGTCGGTGCGGGTTTGTACGCGGAGTTCCAAACTAAGCTGTACATCCCGCCTTCGGTAATTCGTGGTCGAGTACCGCGCAATGCGTATGGAAACCTGGACCTCTACGTCCCGTCCATGTGTCCGCCAGGCGGTATTCACATTCGACATAAACTCGCTTCCAAAGCCGCTCGAATCGTTGGCGTTGATTTCGCGGAAGCAGTTACGGGGTTCTCTTTCAAGGGCCGGCACGGCACCGCAGTCGTGCAAGGTGTGGTAGTTGCGCAAGAATATGCCGAGGCCGTAGAGGCTGTCATAGACGGGATGGAGTATGCGCAAGAGGAAGAAGAGAACTACGGGCGAAGAACAGAGTCCCTGCGTCTTTGGAGGCGCTTCTGTCTTGGCCTGCGTGTGGCTCAGAGAGTGAATGCGATTGAGATTGACGGTGAAACCGGACCGGTTGTGAATGTTCAGGAAGAGATAGAGAAGGCGGACAAAGCTATTGTAAATGAGGCCTTCGCTGGAGGCTTCTTCCCAGACGAGGGAGATACCACACAGCCAACCGCACGAAGCTATGAACCCCCAGCCCCAGTAGGTGGTTATGATGGAACATATAGTGGTGGCTTCGTCGCTGATGAGGACGTGGATATGGATGAAGGAGGTGGCTTTGTCCCTGAAGATGCTGACGAAGGTGAAGACTCGCTACGAAGAGAATCTCACAGCTTTGGCAGCGCTATCCTATCGCAACAGCAGCTCCGCCCACGACGGACAGACAGCTTTGGCGGAGGGTTCTTCTCCGAAGACGATGAAGAGGATAGCGGTGGTTTTTCCCGTGGGACAAGCCCACCAATTGCTGGCCCCTCCGATTCCAGAGCTGGTACAAAGACCGCGGCGCACAGCGCTGGGGGTTTCGTTGCGGACATGGAGTCCGTGGACAGATCGGATGATCTCGTCGCCGACAAGACAGCTCTGAACCAAATCGCAAATGGCCACGCGCAGACGACTAATCTTCCGGTGGGTTTGAAACAGAGAGAAGGAGAAGCAACTCCTCCAGAATCCGAACGTCTTTCCACTAACATAGAACCACACCTCGCCATCACTGTTGCGGGCGGCAAGGAAGTAGGAGTGCCAAAGGACCTTTCACTACCGTCATCGTCGCCTTCGGACGCTGGTTCGTTGCCATTGGAGGATCCAGAAGATGATGATGCAGATCCAGACTGGTTGATAGAAGCTACGTAGAAGCAAGAAATGCACGCATTCAGTCACGATGGCAGATCCTAATGTACAGCGAAATTCGTGACGCCAATGAGCAAGTACACGTGGTTTGAGGGGCAAAGAACAGAACAGTCCCTGGGGCAGTAACAAAAGATGATAACTGGGAACACTATGAAGACGAAGGGTTTGTCTCAGATACCTTGTTCGATGTCAAAGCTCTTAGCATCAGCGCATACTTCGTATTGCTTCGTCATGTTTCCACGACGTTGATTTAGGGAACGAAGGTGCATAAAGGAAGCTGTGCCGGCCCTTTAGCCGCAAAGCACAAAAGCCCTCCTATCTTGAGTCCCGTCCGATCTCATCCATGCAGCAGACATAGCGGAGATGTTGATGATGAGGCCTCGTCTTCATGCAAGGGGTAGTATGACGATGGTCACGAAGTTCGCAATTCGGGGGTGCCAAGCCGCCTCACCGCCCACGCGGTCGGACTATCGAATTTCAAGGGTCCACCAGCTTTCCGCTTCGTGGCCAGACTTGTGACAGTCGCTCAGTTCTCTCCTTTTACACATCGACGCATCTCCAGGCGACAGCACATACCTCGACAATCCCACAGAATACCGCCATTATGAGTCTGCAACCACCCTCGCTGGCCCACCGATCCAAGAGTGGGTCGGGTACGGCGCCCACCACTAAAGCCGTCATTCTGGTATTTCCCGCCTGAGACTCTCAATGCCGACATGAGGCTTATGCGCGTAGGTTGGAGGACCCTCCCGAGGCACCAGGTTCCGCCCATTGTCTATGGAACTGCCCAAGGTAAGCTGCCGCCTTGTGATCCTTTTCAAATCCCCCCACTAACGCTTCAACAGCCCCTCTTCCCTGTCGCTGGCCACCCAATCATTGAGCACTGCTTCAGAGCCGTTGCGAATGTTCCCGAAGTCAAGGAGGTGTTCGTCGTCGGCTACTACGAGGAATCCGTCTTCCAACCCTTCATCGACTACATTTCGACCGCTTTCCCGAAGCTAAGCGTCAAGTATCTTCGCGAATACGAGGCATTGGGCACCGCGGGCGGTCTATACCACTTCAGAGACGTCATCTTGAAGGGCAAGCCGGACAGGTTCTTCGTGCTGAACGCCGATGTCTGCTCTTCGTTCCCGCTCAATGAGATGCTTCAGCTGTTCGAGGATAAGGATGCCGAGGCCGTGATGCTGGGCACGAGGGTTGAGAACAACGCAGCCACCAACTTTGGCTGCATTGTTTCGGACGCGCACACGAAGCGAGTGCTTCACTACGTGGAGAAGCCGGAGGGACATATCTCCAACTTGATCAACTGCGGCGTGTACCTCTTCGCCACAGAGTGCATCTTCCCTGCCATTCGCAGCGCCATCAAGCGTCGCACCGAGCGTCCGCGCCTCGTCTCGTACCCGTCGTCAGAGAACCTCGAGTCCTCGTTCTACCAGGCCAACGAGGACGATGACGACGACAAGCAGAATGCCGTCATTCGACTGGAACAGGATGTACTGTCGGACATTGCAGACAGCAGGCAGTTCTTCGTGTTGGAGACCAAGGACTTCTGGCGCCAGATCAAGACAGCTGGCTCAGCTGTGCCAGCGAACGCCCTCTATCTCATGAAAGCTTTCCAAGCCCAATCCGAGGAGCTCGCCACGCCATCTGCCAACATCCTCCCGCCCGTCTTCATTCATCCTTCCGCCAACGTCGACCCTACCGCAAAGCTTGGCCCCAACGTCTCCATTGGACCGCGCGTCACCATCGGCGCTGGCGTGCGTGTTAAGGAGTCCATTGTCCTGGAGGACTCGGAGATCAAGCACGATGCGTGCGTGTTGTACTCCATCGTCGGCTGGAAGAGCAAAATTGGCGCCTGGGCCCGTGTCGAAGGTACCCCGACACCAATTACCAGCCACTCTACGAGCATCATGAAGAATGGCGTGAAGGTGCAGAGCATCACGATTCTGGGTAAGGAGTGTGCTGTTGGCGATGAGGTGCGCGTGCAGAACTGCGTCTGCTTGCCATATAAGGAGCTCAAGAGGGTAAGTACGCCCAGACATACGCATTGGGCATTTTGCTGACCAAACCATAGGACGTCTCGAACGAAGTCATTATGTAAAGAGGTCTACGAATTGTCATGATACCACGGGTCATTGTGTTTGCGGTTGGAGAAATATTCGCGCCAGTATTGCATTGGTGGCGGAAAATGGTGTTGTGCAGAGCATAATAGCGACTAGCATATCTCACGGGTAGAGGTTAGGGTAGTTTATGGTGGTATACCTGTCGTACGAACAATCATACTCCAAATACAAGTCTGCCACCCAAATCAGTTCGTGGGTATGAAGTGCTTCGCAGATCGCCAAAGCAGTGCTTATGCAAGAAAGAACAAAAAAACCAGACACCAAGATCCCTCTTGATGTGCTTTGCAGACTTTGTACTTCAATCTCAAGAGCTAACTTGCTGCTCTATCCGTACACCACACATCAATATAGTTCAGCTGTTCATGTGAAACCCAACTGTGCAGATAAGCTAGACTTAATGTAGCAGGCGTACCCGGCGACCTTTCAACCTAACGGCGTTCTTCTAGATACTGTACGTCGCGCGAGCAACATTCCCTGCACTTTAGAACAAGTTTTAATCTATTTCCATACATTCGGTCCTCTTATCCTTTGTGCTCAGTACGGAATTACATCACGGCGGACAGATTGCACCGCGGGACTTTCAACACACTCAACAACCATGGCCCCCAACTCTCTACCCATAATCGACATATCCTCCTTCCTAGATCCTACAGCAACCGCGGATGCTCGACGTCAAACGACCACCTCCATCAATAGCGCCTGCGAGGAATTCGGCTTTTTCTATCTAACCGGTCATGGGATACCTACAAGCAGGCTCGACAACGTGATCAATCTTGCTCGCGAGTTTTTCGCTCTCCCTCTCGCCACAAAGAACAAGATTAAGCGCTATGATGCCGGTACTGAAGAAGGTGGTGATGGCGCAAGAGGGTATCAGGGTATGGGCGAGAACGTCACCGGTGGCAAGAGAGATATGCATGAAGCCGTGGACCTCTACCGAGAATGGGGGAATTCAGTAGACGGGAAGAGTGGGCACAATCACATGCAGGGCACGCACTCCACCCTCCAAGGCCCCAATCTGTGGCCTGAAGAGCCTACGGAGTTAAAACAAACATATCTAGAGTACATCGAGCAGCTACAAACAGTCGGGAAGGCGGTAGTACGCGCCATGGGAGAAGCGCTCGACCTCCCACCACCTACCCCCGATGCAGATACTTCGACCGAAGACTCGGAAACCTTCGTGCGCAAGACCGATCATAGTTTCTGGGTCATGCGACTCATTGGTTATCCCAAACTCGACACTCCACTTGCGGAAGGCGCGACCGAAACCGAACTCTCGTGCGGCGAGCACACAGACTACGGATGTGTCACTCTGCTTCTCGCCGACCCGACGCCGGGCGCTTTGCAAGTGCTACTCAAAGATGGGACGACGTGGCTGAATGCGGATCCCGTCCCGGGCGCTTTCGTGGTTAACATTGGAGATATGTACGTAAAACACTACTGCAAAGCAGATCCCATGTATAGTTACCATGCTGTGCAATCGCTGCTTGTGAAACCGTCCCTTATCCACACGAACATTCGCTAATACCAACGTGTTCTTCCCAGGATCGAGCGATGGACAAACGGACTTTGGAAGAGTACACGCCATCGAGTGATACATCGCGGCAACGGATATCGCGTTTCGGTGCCCTTCTTCTACGAGCCGAATTTCGATGCTTTGGTGAAGCCGCTGGCGAGCTGTGTGCAGCGGAGTGGGAAGCCGCCGATCCATGAGGGGAATACGTATGGAGAGCATTTGATGGGCAAGGTCTTTAGCAATTTCTATAGTAAGTGGGTGCGTCTGTGGAAGAGGTTGTACAGGCTGATAGCAAACAGGCTGAGCGATCAAAGCAAGAACTTGGAGACGACAGGAACGACGACTTGCAAGCTCATATCATCCCGCTTGAAGGGGGAAATGTAACCATGCAAACATCGCGAAGGTGGTGAGGACTCACAATCCATCGAAGGATTGTCGTGTTTTCCATTAAAATCCCATAATACAACATAGTGTTACATATATGCATACGCATCCACCCTTGAGAAGCGCTAAGCCGGCTTCACACCCTTGTGTATAGCGGCAATACCGCCCGTCAAATCCTCCCAGCCCTTCCCTGGTACCAAGAACCCGGCCTCTTTGATCATACTACTGAACTCCGTCTGGCTCGGAAACTTCTCGATACTCTCCACAAGATACTGGTAGCTGTCACGATCTCCCGCAACCACCTGCCCAATCAACGGAATGGCGCTGAAGCTCCAGCGCTTGTAGATTGCGTCGAACAGGGTGTTGTTCACTTTCGAGAACTCGAGACACGCGAACACGCCGCCGGGCTTGAGGACCCGGTACGCCTCTCGAATAGCAGCATCCTTGTGCGTGAAGTTGCGGATTCCAAAAGCGACCGTGTAAAGATCAATGCTGGAATCGGGTATCATGTCCAGTTTTTCTGCGTTCGCCTCCACAAAGTTCAGCCGTGGCGATCTCGCGTACGGAGTCTCCAACGCACGTTTCCGTCCTTCTGCGAGCATTTCGGGATTTATATCTGCAACGGTAACGTTGGTGTGGGCATCGTTGTTGATGGTGGATGCGTGGTCGAGCATACGGAATGCGATATCGCCGGTTCCACCTGCAATGTCTAATATGCTCCAGCCCTTTGGATCGATGGGGGATGAGTTTAGGGGGTTACGGCCGGGGTTCAGGTTCCTGACGAAGTGGTCTTTCCAGATACGGTGGATGCCGAGAGACATGAGATCGTTCATGGTATCGTAGGAGGAGGCGACGGAGGAGAAGACGGCGCCGACTGCACTGGTCAGGGTTTATTCGTCCTTGTTGGAAGGATACCACATACCTTTCTGCTCCTTCAGCGCCTCTGCAACCGTCTCAAAACCAAAATGCGTTGTCCCCGCTGGATCTCGCGGATCTTTCCTC
>Ga0247803_1000619_pt1 | contig 19034 bp, 26 predicted proteins | sample UWRJL014104B1_FD_180928 | JGI IMG/M metagenome (GOLD analysis project Ga0247803, IMG submission 180928) | Plant litter microbial communities from Arlington Agricultural Research Station in Wisconsin, United States - UWRJ-L014-104B-1 | ecosystem: Environmental > Terrestrial > Plant litter >...
TACAAGCTCAAGCTGTTTTGTAAAACCTTCTGAAACGCCTGTAATCATATTGTTAATCAGTGACCTGTATAATCCGTGTTTAGCACGCTCATCTTTATGATCAGTGAACCTTTCCACTATTACCTGGCCATCCTCTATTTTAACAGATACATCTGAAAATTCCTGAGTTAGCTGGCCATTTTTTCCTTTTACCGTAACTACGTTACCGTTAACTTCTACAGTTACACCGGCAGGTATTGCGACTGGATTTTTACCTATTCTTGACATTGTATAAGTCTTTGTTATTAGTATACGTAGCAAATTACCTCACCACCTACGTTTTGTTGTTTTGCCTGTTTTCCGGTCATCAGTCCTTTTGATGTAGAAACAATGGCAATACCTAATCCGTTAAGGATGCGTGGTAGGTTAGTAGCACCTGCATATTTACGTAAACCCGGTTTACTAATTCTCTGGATATCTTTAATTACCGGCTCTTTAGTTTCTTTATCATACTTAAGAGCTATTTTGATGCTACCCTGTACAGCGTTGTCATCAAATTTGTAGCTAAGGATATAACCCTGATCAAATAGAATCTTGGTGATTTCCTTTTTTAGGTTAGATGCAGGTATCTCCACTACTTTGTGGTTTGCCCTTACAGCATTTCTAATCCTGGTTAAATAATCCGCGATAGGATCTGTATACATAATACTTAGTTTGCGGTAACGGTTTTCGGGCGTTCTTTAGGCCCGAACCTGCTACCAATTTATATTTTTTTAATTACCAGCTTGCCTTTTTAACGCCTGGTATAAGGCCGTTGTTTGCCATTTCACGGAATGTTACACGTGATAAACCAAACTGGCGCATATAACCACGTGGCCTGCCTGTAAGTTTGCAACGGTTGTGCACACGTACCGGAGAAGCATTTTTAGGCAGTTTTTGCAGGCCTTCATAATCTCCGGCCTCTTTTAGGGCCTTCCTTTTTTCAGCATACTTAGCTACCGTGGCAATCCTTTTTACCTCACGGGCTTTCATCGATTCTTTAGCCATGTCTTAGTTCTTTTTAAAAGGTAAACCTAGTTCTGTTAATAACGACTTCGCTTCTTTGTCAGTAGCGGCCGAAGTTACAAAAGTAATATCTAATCCTGAAATTTTATTTACTTTGTCAATATCAATTTCAGGGAAAATGATTTGCTCAGTAACACCCAGGTTATAATTACCCCTGCCATCAAAGCCAGTAGCCTTAATTCCGCTAAAATCGCGCACTCGTGGAAGCGAAGCGGTAATTAGCCTGTCAAGGAATTCATACATCCTTTCGCCACGAAGCGTTACTTTAGCGCCAATAGGCATACCCTTCCTAAGTTTAAACGTAGCTACGTCTTTCTTAGAAATGGTAGAAACCGCTTTTTGGCCGGTAACTTTTGTAAGCTCATCTACTGCATAGTCGATAAGTTTTTTATCAGATACAGCGGCGCCTACACCACGGCTCAAAACGATTTTTTCAAGTTTAGGAACCTGCATTACGTTTTTATAGCCGAACTCTTCTTTAAGGGCAGAAACAATCCGCTCCCTATATTCTTGTTTTAATCTTGGTATATAAGCCATTACTATAGTACTTGATTAGATTTTTTTGAAAATCTCACGTTCTTATCTCCTTCTTTCCTTACACCTGTTTTTGAAGCAACGCCTTTGGCATCTACAAGAACAAGGTTAGAAATGTGTATAGGAGCTTCTTTTTTAACGATACCACCCTGAGGGTTTTTAGCGCTTGGTTTGGTGTGTTTACTCACCATGTTAAGGCCTTCTACTACCGCTTTGTTTTTTTCACGAAGTACACGCAGTACTTTACCTTCTTTAGCTTTGTGGTCGCCGGCAATTACCCTTACGGTGTCTCCTGATTTTATTTTTAGCTTTGTCATCTTTTATATATAACAATTAAAGCACTTCAGGTGCCAGTGATACAATTTTCATGAATTGTTTTTCACGAAGTTCCCTTGCTACAGGACCAAAAACGCGTGTACCCCTCATTTCACCGGCAGCGTTTAACAACACGCAAGCGTTGTCATCAAACCTGATGTATGAACCGTCGGCACGACGCACTTCTTTTTTGGTACGTACAACAACTGCGGTACTAACGGCACCTTTTTTAACGTTTCCGTTAGGTGTTGCGTCTTTTATTGCTACCACAATTTTATCTCCAACAGAGGCATAACGACGTTTCGTTCCCCCTAAAACACGGATGGTTAAAACTTCTTTAGCTCCCGTGTTATCTGCTACTTTTAGTCTCGATTCCTGTTGTACCATAATTACTTCGCTCTTTCAATGATTTCAACTAACCTCCAACATTTTGTTTTACTTAAAGGCCTTGTTTCCATGATCTTTACAGTATCTCCTATGTTACAGTCGTTCGTTTCGTCGTGTGCTACAAACTTCTTAGTTTTTAGTACGAACTTGCCATATAATGGGTGTTTTACTTTCGTAGTTTGGCTAACCACTATTGACTTAGCCATCTTGTTACTGGTAACAACACCTATACGCTCTTTTCTTAAATTTCTTTTTTCTTCCATCTTTCAGCAGAATACAATTATTGTAACTCTCTTTTGCTTAGCTCAGTGGCTACTCGTGCGATACTCCTGCGTACAAACTTAATTTGTAGGGGGTTCTCAACTGGTGAGATAGCGTGGGCTGATTTTAGGTCGGCATATGTTTTCTGTAAGTCAGCAAATTTACTTTGTAATTCAGCTGCAGATAGATCTTTAATCTCTGATTGTTTCATAATAAAAATAGATTATACTTCAAAATCCCTTGCAACAATGAATTTAGTTTTTACAGGCAGCTTCTGAGCGGCAAGGCGCAAAGCCTCTTTAGCTACAGATAGCGGCACTCCGCCCACTTCAAACATTATGCGTCCCGGTTTTACAACAGCTGCCCAGTATTCTACGGCACCTTTACCTTTACCCATACGTACCTCAAGAGGTTTTTTGGTTATAGGCTTATCCGGGAAAATTTTAATCCACAATTGACCCTCCCTTTTCATAAAGCGGGTTGCAGCAATACGCGCAGCCTCAATTTGACGGGAAGTGATAAAAGACGAATCTAAAGATTTTATACCAAACATACCGTTAGAAAGCTCGTGCCCCCTTTGAGACACGCCCTTCATCTTACCTTTCTGTACCTTACGGTATTTTGTTCTTTTAGGCTGTAACATTTTTCTTTAGTTTAAAGGTAATTACTTTCTTTTGCGCTGGTTTTGGCTTGGCTTATTACCGTCGCCCCTGTTTGGCCTTCCCCCTTGAGGGCGGTCATTACGGTCGTTACGGTCAGATCCTGAAGGTTTAGACTGTTTTTTGTCCATTCCTACTAACGGGGAAAGATCTCTTTTTCCATAAACCTCACCTTTCATTATCCATACTTTGATACCCATCCTACCATAAGTAGTGTGGGCTTCGGCCAAAGCATAGTCAATGTCTGCCCTGAAAGTTGATAGAGGAATCCTACCTTCTTTGAACATTTCAGAACGTGCCATCTCAGCACCGTTTAAACGGCCAGAGATCATCACTTTTATACCTTCCGCATTCATACGGATAGCAGCGGCGATAGCCATTTTAATAGCCCTCCTGTAAGAGATACGGCTTTCAATCTGGCGGCAAATACTTGTACCTACCAGGTAAGCATCAAGTTCCGGCCTTTTAATTTCAAAGATGTTGATTTGAACCTCTTTGTCTGTAAGCTTCTTAAGTTCTTCTTTTAGCTTGTCTACCTCCTGGCCACCTTTACCGATAATAATACCGGGACGGGCAGTGGTGATAGTAACGGTTACAAGCTTAAGGGTCCTCTCGATGATTACTTTACTTACACTAGCTTTAGATAAACGGGCATGGATATATTTCCTGATTTTATAATCTTCGGCAATTTTATCGCCGTAATCATTTCCACCATACCAGTTAGAATCCCAACCCCTGATGATACCAAGGCGATTTCCTATCGGATTTGTTTTTTGTCCCATACTGTTTATGAATTGCTTTGTGTATTATTGTTTGCAGCCCCAAGCACGATTGTTACGTGGTTAGAACGTTTTCTTATCCTGTGGGCGCGGCCTTGTGGTGCCGGCCTAAGCCTTTTAAGCATCATTCCGCCGTCTACCCTTATTTCTTTTACAAAAAGAGCCGCTTCTTCAAGGCTTTCTTCTGCATTTTTTTGCTGCCAGTTGTTAATGGCGCTTAAAAGCAGTTTCTCCAGCTTGCGAGAGGCTTCTTTACTGTTAAATTTTAATATATTAAGGGCTAATTCTACCTTCTGTCCCCTTACCAGGTCAGCTACAATGCGCATTTTCCTTGGTGAGGTAGGGCAGTTGTTCAATTTTGCAAAAGCAATTGACTTATTAGCCTCTTTTCTTGCATCTGCTGCTTCTCTTTTACGAACTCCCATTGCTATTATTTTTTACCTTTGTTTTTAGCACCAGCGTGGCCCCTAAAAGAGCGCGTTGGTGAAAATTCTCCTAATTTATGACCTACCATGTTTTCTGTAACATAAACCGGTACGAATTGACGACCGTTGTGTACTGCGATAGTTTGCCCAACAAAATCCGGGGTAATCATAGAAGCGCGAGACCAAGTCTTAACCACACCTTTGTTACCTTTTTCGATATTTTCCTGAACTTTCTTATCTAGCTTATAGTGTACGAAAGGTCCTTTCTTTAATGAACGTGCCATATCTTACTTATTATTTCTTTCTACGTTCTACGATATACTTACTACTAGGGTTAACTTTAGAACGAGTCCTGTATCCTTTAGCCGGAAGACCTTTCCTAGAGCGTGGGTGACCGCCCGAAGAGCGACCTTCACCACCACCCATCGGGTGATCGACTGGGTTCATGGCTACTGGCCTTGTCCTTGGCCTACGGCCTAACCAACGGCTCCTACCTGCTTTACCGCTAACGATAAGCTGGTGGTCTGAGTTAGAAACAGCTCCTATGGTTGCTGAACAGGTAAGAAGGATTAACCTTGTTTCGCCTGAAGGCATTTTAATAGTAGCATACTTTCCGTCCCTTGCCATAAGCTGGGCAAATGTACCTGCACTACGTGCAATTACGGCTCCCTGGCCCGGGCGTAGTTCGATGCAAGATATAACAGTTCCCAAAGGAATTTTACTTAGCGGAAGGGTGTTGCCTATTTCTGGAGCTGCATTCTCTCCTGAAGTTACGGTTTGCCCTACCTGAAGTCCGTTTTGTGCAATTACATATGTTTTAGCACCGTCTGCATAATATAAAAGTGATATAAATGCAGAGCGGTTAGGGTCATACTCTATTGTTTTAACCGTAGCAGGTATACCCGCTTTAGTACGTTTAAAATCAATAAGGCGATACCTTTGTTTGTGACCACCGCCTGTATAACGCATGGTCATTTTTCCTTGACTATTTCTACCTCCAGAGTTATTTTTCGGTGCGAGTAATGAACGCTCCGGCTTATCAGTTGTAATAGTGTCAAAGCTATTAACAACTCTAAATCGCTGACCCGGGGTAATAGGTTTTAATTTTCTAACTGACATGTCCTATTAGATATTATTGTAAAAATCTATCGTTTCTCCTTCTTTTACCTGAACAATTGCTTTTTTGTAAGCGCTTGTTTTTCCTGAGATTAAACCACTCTTAGTGTATTTAACCGATCTATCAGCCCTGTAGTTCATGGTGTTAACTTCTACAACAGATATACCATAAGCAGCCTCAACGGCATTCTTAATTTGTATCTTGTTTGCTTTCTTGTTTACCACAAAACCAAAACGGTTAAATATTTCGCCGTCTTTAGTTATTTTTTCAGTGATGATAGGTTTAATTATGATGCTCATAGCCTATTATTTGCTTAAAGTTTCTTCTATTCCTGCTAATGAACCCTCTAAAAGCACTAAGCTGTTTGCGTTAAGAACGCTGTAAGTGCTTAATTCTGAAGAAGTTATAACACTAGTAGCCTTCAAATTGCGTGAGGACAAATATACATTTTTATTTGTATCTCCCAACACAAATAAAGATTTTTTGTTATCTAACCCTAAAGCTTTCAAAACGTTAATGAAATTTTTAGTGCTTGGAGCGTCAAACTCGAAGTTCTCAACCACTACTAAATTTGATTCTTTCGCTTTTAGTGCCAGTGCAGATTTGCGTGCAAGGCGCTTAAGGTTTTTGTTAAGCTTAAAGCTATAGCTCCTTGGCCTTGGGCCAAAAATAGTACCACCACCTTTAAACAATGGGTTTTTGATAGAACCCGCACGTGCGGTACCAGTACCTTTTTGTTTTTTGATTTTACGTGTACTACCGGTTACTTCAGCTCTTTCTTTAGCTTTGTGAGTACCCTGGCGCTGGTTAGCAAGATATTGCTTAACATCAAGGTAAACAGCGTGCTTATTAGGCTCAATTGCGAATACTGAGTCAGAAAGGGTTACCGTCCTGCCAGTTTCTTTTCCGTTGATATTTAATACTTTTACTTCCATTACTTCTGAATGATTACGTAAGAGTTTTTGTGTCCTGGTACAGCACCTTTTATTACTAAAAGGTTTTTATCAGCAACCACTTTTAAAACTCTAAGGTTTTGCACTGTTATATTGTCTCCTCCTGTTCGCCCAGCCATGCGCATGCCTTTAAATACCCTTGAAGGATAAGACGACGCACCTACTGAACCCGGGGCCCTAAGACGGTTGTGCTGACCGTGTGTGGCCTGGCCTACACCGCCAAATCCGTGGCGTTTTACAACACCCTGGAAACCTTTACCTTTAGACACACCCTGAACATCTACAAATTCGCCTTCTGCAAACAAATCTACAGTGATAACATCACCAAGTTTGTACTCTGTTACAAATTCTTTGAATTCAACGACTTTTTTCTTAGCAACAGTACCTGCCTTTTTAAAGTGGCCGGCTTCCGATTTTACGGTTTGCTTTTCTTTTTTGTCATCGAAACCAAGTTGTAACGCTTCATACCCGTCAACCGCGTTGGTTCTGACTTGGGTAACAACGCATGGGCCAGCTTCGATTACCGTGCACGGGATGTTTTTCCCGTTTTCGTCGAAAATACTGGTCATGCCGATCTTTTTACCAATTAACCCAGACATAGATTATTATTATTAATTAATGAAACCCCTTCAATTTGAAATAACGGAATACTCCAAACAGGGGTGCAAAAGTAGTTATTATATTGAGATTATCAAACACTTACAAAAAAATAAATGCAAAATAATTGATATTCTGCAAATAAGCCCGTTTGTAGCTGCCTAAAAATGATTTTTATGAGGTATATAAAAATTCCCGAAGCGGCTAACTTCGGAGATTAAATACGGGTTATAAGAAGTTACAACTTATTGCTAATGCCCACGGGCTTCATCTCCACCTTATGCGCATACAATACTATCGCCGGCGCTACAAGGTCGCTTTTGTGGGGCGTATCAAAAAATAGGACAGCATGGTCATAATTGAGCCACTTATTCATATTGATAAGTTCTTTACTGAGTTCTTTTGTATGATAATCGCTTGTCTTAGAATAAAAATTTGCTTTTTCGGACAGCTGGAATTTCAGCTTGGTATATTTATCATCTTCTGGAACCACAACTACTCCGCTATCATCATAGTAATCTAACAATTGTACCCATACAAACATCTTCTTTGTAGATGGCAGGTAAAATCCATCCGGCAGTATTACTTCTACCCTACCTTTATCTTTAGGATTCAGGTATAGTGTATCTGTAGCATAAAGCACTTCACCCGGCGCGGCAAATACATGTGCCTCATCACCGATGGTTTCATTTACTTCAGTAAAATTTATTCTGTAAGCGGTTTTAAACATTACCTTATCAACATAAATAGCCATTTTATCGAGTTGGAGCTTTTGAGGCGAGCCATTTAAGAAAAGACTGCCATAAATAAGTTCCTTGGGAAATGGCCTTGACCGCCTTTTCACAAACCGGTTGGTTTCCCCTAAAATAATCTCTTTATCCTTCTTCCCCCCTATCACCACCTCATCAAGGTAAATGGTTTTCTTAGACATAAAAACAACAGAATCCCAGTGCTTTCTCAAAAAGCCTTTACTCTCATAATCTACCCGGGAAAACGCTATAGAATCAAACACCGTTTTCTCATCTACAAAGGTTAGTGTATCAGGCGCGGTAATACCGCTATAGACAACCTGCTTGTTATTATATAACGCGTAGTTAACGTTCTCTATAATTTCGAAGGTATCGTTATCTACAGGTACAAATGCCTGGCTAAAGGCAGTTGCTGTTAAAAAGAATAACAGGAACAAGATGCTGACGGGTTTCATGGTAAGCGTAATTAAAGTTGGCTGCCCACTAAAATACACATTTTTTTAAACCGGTAACGCTACCACGCAAAAAAAGCCCCATGCAAAACGCATGGGGCTCATTTATATAAAGCGGGTTTATCACACTTTTATCTCTACTTCTACACCGCTTGGAAGCTCTAATTTCATTAGGGCATCAATGGTTTTAGAAGACGAACTGTAAATGTCAAGCAGCCTTTTGTAAGAGCTCACTTCAAACTGCTCCCTAGATTTTTTGTTTACGTGCGGAGAACGCAGTACGGTAAAAATCTTTTTGTGGGTAGGCAACGGGATAGGACCGGTTACTACAGCGCCTGTACTTTTTACAGTCTTAACGATCTTCTCGGCAGACTTGTCTACCAGGCTGTGATCGTATGATTTTAATTTTATTCTGATTTTCTGACTCATCGTTGTTGTAAATTAAGCGTTTCCTTTAGCTTTTTTGATAACTGCCTCTGAAATGTTAGAAGGTGTTTCTGAATAGTGAGAGAACTCCATTGTAGAAGTTGCACGGCCCGAAGAAAGCGTCCTTAGCGTAGTTACATAACCAAACATTTCTGATAGCGGAACAAAGGCTTTGATGGTTTTAGCACCGGCCCTGTCGCCCATATCATTAACCTGGCCACGACGACGGTTAAGGTCACCTACGATATCACCCATATTCTCTTCCGGAGTAATAACTTCCATTTTCATTATCGGCTCAAGGATAACAGCGCCAGCCGCACGGCCAGACTCTTTGTAACCCATTTTAGCCGCTAATTCAAACGAAAGCGCATCGCTATCCACCGGGTGGAAAGATCCGTCAAGAAGCGTTACTTTAAGGCTGTCTACTTCATAACCGGCAAGAGGGCCTTGTTTCATAGCAGCTTTAAATCCTTTTTCTATAGAAGGTATATATTCTTTAGGAACGTTACCACCTTTTACACTGTTTATAAACTGAAGCCCTACAACACCTTCGTCTGCAGGCTCAATAATAAACACAATGTCAGCAAATTTACCACGGCCACCAGATTGTTTTTTGTAAACTTCCCTGTGTTGTGCCGCTTTAGTAAACGCCTCTTTATATTCAACCTGGGGCTCGCCCTGGTTTACTTCTACTTTAAACTCCCTGCGCATACGGTCTACAAGGATATCAAGGTGAAGCTCACCCATACCTGATATAATCGTCTGGCCAGAAGCCTCATCAGTTTTAACTACAAACGTAGGGTCTTCCTCTGCAAGTTTTGCAAGGGCCATACCCATTTTATCAACGTCGGCTTTAGTTTTAGGCTCAATAGCGATACCAATTACCGGAGCAGGGAAATCCATACTCTCAAGTACTATAGGGTGTTTCTCCTCACAAAGGGTATCACCTGTTTTGATATCTTTAAAGCCTACAGCCGCGCCAATGTCACCTGCCTCGATATAATCGATAGGGTTTTGTTTGTTAGCGTGCATCTGGTAAATACGAGAGATACGCTCTTTGTTGCCACTACGTGTGTTAAGCACATAAGAACCTGCATCAAGGCGGCCTGAGTAGGCACGGAAGAATGCAAGGCGGCCCACATAAGGGTCGGTAGCAATTTTAAACGCAAGTGCAGCAAACGGCTCTTTTACGTCTGGCTTGCGAAGTATCTCCTCGTCAGTATCAGGGTTAGTACCGATGATACCTTCTTTGTCCATAGGAGAAGGAAGATATTTACATACGGCATCAAGCATAAACTGTACACCTTTGTTTTTGAAAGACGAACCACATATCATCGGGATGATAGACATGTCGATTGTTGCTTTCCTAAGGGCGTTGTTAATTTCTTCTTCTGTGATAGAGTTTTCATCTTCAAAGAATTTTTCCATTAACGACTCATCATAATCAGCCACAGCCTCTATAAGGGCAGCGCGGTACTCACGTACTTCGTCTACCATATCAGCCGGGATGTCTACAATATCAAATGTAGCGCCCAGTGTAGCATCATGCCATATAATAGCCTGGTTTTTCACTAAGTCTACCACACCTTTAAAATCTTCTTCTTCACCTATCGGAAGCGTAATGGCTACCGCGTTAGATTTTAGCATGTCCCTAACCTGTTGGCACACGTTAAGGAAGTTAGAACCCTGGCGGTCCATTTTGTTAACAAAGCCCATACGCGGCACTTTGTAGTTATCAGCCAGCCTCCAGTTAGTTTCAGATTGTGGCTCTACACCATCAACCGCGCTAAAAAGGAACACAAGGCCATCAAGTACCCTAAGCGAGCGGTTTACCTCTACGGTAAAGTCAACGTGTCCCGGGGTATCGATAATGTTAAAGTGGTAAGGAAGCGTTTCAGGAAGTGCAACTCCCTGGTTAGTAGGGAAGTTCCAGTTACAGGTAGTAGCAGCCGAAGTAATGGTAATACCCCTTTCCTGCTCCTGCGCCATCCAGTCCATAGTAGCAGCACCATCGTGTACCTCACCTATTTTGTGAGATTTACCGGTGTAAAACAAGATACGTTCTGTAGTTGTTGTTTTACCGGCATCAATGTGTGCAGCAATACCTATGTTTCTTGTATATTTTAAATCTCTTGCCATTTTATTTTTTCTTTACGCTTTAATTAAAATTTAAAGTGAGAGAACGCTTTGTTAGCCTCAGCCATTTTGTGCGTATCCATCCTCTTTTTAACGGCAGCACCCTCTTCTTTGGCAGCAGCCAAAATTTCGTTAGCCAGCCTTTGAGCCATAGATTTTTCGTTTCTCCTCCTTGCATAAAGTATCATCCATTTCATAGCCATGGATATTTTCCTGTCCGGACGAATTTGCATTGGTATCTGGAATGTTGCCCCACCTACCCTGCGGCTGCGTACTTCTACGTGCGGCATAACATTGGTAAGTGCGTCTTTCCATGTTTCAAGGGCAGACTTTTCTGCATCTTGTTTTTTGTTCTCTACAATCTCTATAGCATCATAAAATACTTTAAAAGCGGTAGATTTTTTACCATCCCACATTAGGTTGTTCACAAAACGTGTTACCAGTTGGTCATTAAATTGGGGATCCGGTAAAAGTGGTCTTTTTTTGGCCTGTCTTTTTCTCATGTCTTTCTTTTAAAAGCTTTTAATAATTACTTTTTCTTACCTTTTGTAGGTGCCGCTGCCGGTTGTCCTGGTTTAGGGCGCTTAGCGCCATACTTAGACCTTCTTTGAGTCCTACCTGCAACACCTGCCGTGTCAAGAGCACCACGAACAATGTGGTACCTTACACCCGGTAAGTCTTTTACCCTTCCGCCTCTAACTAATACTATCGAGTGCTCTTGTAGGTTATGTCCTTCACCAGGTATGTAGGCATTCACCTCATTACCGTTAGTTAAACGCACCCTTGCAACTTTACGCATTGCAGAGTTTGGTTTTTTAGGGGTAGTAGTATACACACGTGTGCAAACTCCTCTCCTTTGAGGACAAGAATCTAAAGCAGCCGATTTACTCTTCTTAGTTATCTGGGCTCTCCCTGTTCTTACTAATTGTTGAATTGTTGGCATAATTAATACTAAAAATTTCTTTTGTTTAAAATTCCCGCTTTTTACGGGGTTGCAAATGTAAAAATTATAATTTACAAAACAAACCATAATACATTAATTTTCAATCCCCTTAAACACAAACGGGTACCCGCATATTATTTGCGGCATATTTGCGTTATTTTTACGGCAGCACAAAACCGCGCCCTTTTCTTGAAAAAGCTACTCCTTATATATATAACCATATTGTGCACCGTTTCGGCAGGTGCCCAAAACATCTACCTGCAAGCCGAAGGCAAAAATACAACCGAAACCGCTGTGCTCGATTCGCTGGCGTATACTAAAACACACCCTAATGCGAAAGGTGTGCAGGACGAAGCGCAAAACCTATCCGCACGGCTGTACCGCATGGGTTACCTGGAAAACCGGATTATGGGCAACCTTAAGGCAAACGACTCTACTTTTAAATTCAGTTATACATTGGGCAATAAAACCAAATCACTCCTTATATATACCACACAGCTTAGCGCGGAAGAAAAAGCGCTGCTTGCCATAAACAGCCATACACTCACATTGCCGTTTAATGATGTAGAAGGCTTTATGAACCGCAACCTCGCCCTGCTGGAGCAAAGCGGCTACGCAATAACCACCCTGCAACTGGCCGATTATAAAAAACAAGGCAGCACCCTTACCGCACGCCTGAAACTTAACATCGAAAAAAAGCGCACGCTGGACGATATCGTACTCGAAGGTTACCCAAAATTCCCTGAAGGCATACGCCGCAACATCGCCAGGCAATATAAGGGTAAGCCCTTTAATAAGGAGAACCTGCAACGCATACATAATGATTTTACCAACCTGCAGTTTGTTACCCTGCCCCGCTACCCCGAAATTCTCTTTAAGCAGGACACTACTAAAGTGTATGTATACCTGGAAAAAGCCCACCCCAATACCTTCGACGGTTTTATAGGCTTTAGCAATGATGACCAAAGCAAGTTGCGCTTTAACGGCTACCTGGACCTGCTGCTGAACAACGTGCTTAACGGCGGCGAAAAGTTTAACCTGTACTGGAAGAACAACGGAGAGCTGCAAAGCACCTTTAATGTGGCGCTGGAACTGCCCTACCTGTTTAAAAGCCCCATAGGCGCTAAGGCCGGGCTTAAGATTTTTAAGCAGGACAGCACCTTTCAGAATACGGTGACCGACCTTAACCTGGGGTATTATTTTAGCTACAACTCGCGCCTTTTTGTGGGCTACCAAAGCACGCAGAGTACCGACATACAAAACGCCGACAGCAGTACCCTTAGCGACTACAACAGCAAATTCTGGACTACAAGTTATGAATTGGACATTTTTAACCCTGCCGATTTACTCTTTAGGAGAAAGACGGTACTTAACGCAAAGGTGGGTACCGGCAGCCGCGACAGCAACACGGGCAACACCGGCCAGTATTTTGCGCTGCTTAACATTTCGCACAACCTGTACCTGAACCCCAAAAACATTGTGAATATAAAGAACCAAAGCTTTTACCTCAACAGCAACAATTACATCTCAAACGAATTGCAGCGCTTTGGGGGGATAAATTCGATAAGGGGGTTTAACGAAAACATATTGCAGGGCAACCTGTACAGCCTTATCATGGCCGAATACCGCTATATAGCCGCGCCCAACCTCTACATACACTCCATTACCGATTACGGTTATACCCAGGATCAGGTTACCAATACTAAAAACCGCCTGCTTGGGCTGGGCTTTGGCTTTGGGCTTTTATCGGGTAACGGGCTGTTTAACCTTATCTATGCAAACGGCACCGCAAACAGCCACGCCATTAAGCTTTCCAACTCCATAGTACACATAAGTTTTAAAACTAATTTTTAGGTGCGGGGTAATTCGGTATTTGGTTATAGGGTAATTCGGGTATGTTTTCAAATTCACAAATTATCAAATAACCGAATAACCAATTTACCCAATAACCAAATCAACAAATTCCCTACCTTTGCACCATGGAAAAAGATCATCAGATATTTGGCATACGCGCCATTATAGAAGCAATAAATGCCGGTAAGGAAATAGATAAGGTTTTTATACAAAAGGATGCCCAGGGCGACCTTATGAAAGACCTTATGAAAGCGATGAAGCAAAAAAGCATCAACTTTAGCTATGTACCGGTAGAAAAGCTTAACCGCCTTACGCCCAACAACCACCAGGGCGCGGTGGCCAGCATAGCGCCCATAAAATTCCACGACCTTGAAACATTAGTTGAGCAGGTACTTGAAAGCGGCCGCGTGCCCCTGTTCCTGATACTGGACCAGCTGAGTGACGCGCGCAACTTTGGCGCCATCATCCGCACGGCAGAGTGTACGGGTGTAGACGGTATTATTGTACAGAAACAGGGTTCAGCTCCCGTTAACGGCGATACGGTTAAAACCTCAGCGGGGGCAGTATTTAATGTGCCCATTTGTAAAGTAGAGCATATTAAAGACGCTATTTTCCACCTGCAGGGCTCGGGCATCAAGACCATTGCCGCTACCGAAAAGACCGAAGAAACCATTTATGATATATCCTTTAAGGAACCCTTAGCGATTATTATGGGCAGCGAAGACCGCGGTATTAACCCATCGGTACTTAAAATAGTAGACGAAAAAGCAAAGCTGCCCATGTTTGGTACCATTGGCTCACTAAATGTATCAGTAGCATGCGGGGCATTTTTATATGAGGCGGTGAGGCAACGTAGCTGATTTCAGAATTTAGATTTCAGATTTCAGATTTCAGATTTCAGATTTCAGATTTCAGATTGAGCTTCACTCGGTTGTTTAAAAGACCCCACCCGCCGCAGCGGACACCCCTCAAGTGGGGAATAGCTTCACTCGGTTGTTTGCGAGCGTGTTTTTTCCATTTCGACTGAAGCGCAGCGCAATGGAGAAATCTCAAAATAATTCTCGAAATTTCTCCCTATCGCTCGACCCGAGGGCGTGCCCGAACAGGCGTAGCAAATGGAAAACTGCACTCTATGCTTCCCCCTCTCCCCTTTCAGGCACATAAACATAAATATAATTTACAGGCGGATTTAGAGCAGGCGGAGGCGAAAGTATTTCGGCATCAACAACCTCAATATCTTCAGGCTTGGGTGGGTTTACAAACCGGCCGTTTGCATCAAAGCGCTTCATAAAAGGGTCTTTGCTGGCATCAAAATCAGGCCGCTGCCAGTCATATACAATGGGCTTTTGGTATTCTTCGGCTTCGTATACGCGGGAGAACAGCATCCCCGCGAGGAAACCTCCCAGGTGGCCTTCCCAGCTTATTTCGTTGTCAACCCCAGGGAATACGTACCATACCATGCCGCCATATAGTACTGTTACCAGCATAGATAATGCTATAAGGCGGTAGTAGCCGGTTTGTATCCCCTTAAAAAAAATAAAGCTTACCAGCGCGTATATGAGTCCGCTTGCACCTATGTGGTAACTGCCATCCCTGCCGATGAGCCAGGTAAATACCCCTGATAACAGTATGCCATAAACGATGACCCGCAGCGCATGCTTGCGGTAAAAAAACCGCAGTGCCGCCACCAGTATAAAAAGCGGGATGCTGTTGTTATATATATGCTCGAGGCTGCCGTGCAAAAACGGGCTGAATATAATGCCGCCCAGGCCAGTTAGCGTGCGGGGCAGTATGCCGTAGTCGTTAAGGTATATGTGGAAGCGCACCTCTACCCAATATACTACCCACAGCAGCAGCACAAAGGCAAGCGGCCAAAGGATAACAGAGGGCGAAAACTTGAACCTGTCGTAGTCGTTCTTCATGCGGTAGGCACCATCAAAAAAGCCACCAAAACTTTCTTACTGTTAAAATGTCAGAAACTGCTTTATGCTTTTAGCATTTTGCCAACGCAAACATTTGGGTTAAATCCGTAATTTTACGCTATGGAAGCACCTTTGGCAGAACGCATACGCCCGCAGCATTTATCAGAATACATAAGCCAGCAGCACCTCGTGGGGCCTAACGGCTCGCTTACCCACCAGATAGCGCGCGGCATTATTCCCTCGCTTATATTATGGGGGCCACCGGGTACGGGCAAAACCACCCTGGCGCAGATTATGGCACAGGAAAGCCAACGCCCGTTCTACGTGCTGAGCGCCATTAACGCCGGTGTAAAAGACGTGCGCGAAGTAATAGACAAGGCCAAAAAAGGCGGCGGTATTTTTACCGCGAAAAACCCAATTTTATTTATTGATGAGATTCACCGGTTTAGTAAATCGCAGCAGGATTCGCTCCTGGCAGCGGTAGAAAAAGGCTGGGTTACCCTGATAGGCGCTACTACTGAGAACCCGAGCTTTGAGGTAATTCCCGCGCTGCTCTCGCGCTGCCAGGTATATGTGCTTAACCCGTTTACGAAGAATGACCTTGAAGCCTTACTGCACCGCGCCATGGAGGCAGATGCTTATCTAAAAACTAAAAACATAGACCTCAGGGAAACCGAGGCTTTGCTCCGTTTATCGGGTGGGGATGGAAGGAAATTGCTGAATATTTTTGAGTTGGTTGTAAATGCCAGTGAAAGCGACGACCTCGAAATAACCAACGACCGCGTGATGCAGCTCGCACAAAAGAACACCGTTTTATATGACAAAACCGGCGAGCAACACTATGACATAATTTCCGCTTTTATAAAAAGCATGCGCGGCTCTGACCCTAATGGGGCCGTGTACTGGCTTGCCCGTATGATAGAGGGCGGCGAAGACCTTAAATTCATTGCCCGCCGTATGCTGATTTTAGCGAGTGAAGACATTGGCAATGCCAACCCAACCGCGCTTATTATGGCAAATAATACGTTTCAGGCGGTAAGTACTATTGGTTACCCCGAGTCGCGTATACTGCTGAGCCAGTGCGCTATTTACCTGGCTACGTCGCCCAAGAGCAATGCCAGCTATATGGCCATAGGCAAAGCACAGAGTATTGTTAAGCAAACTGGCGACCTGCCCGTACCTTTACATTTGCGCAATGCCCCTACCAAACTGATGAAAGAACTGGGCTATGGCGACGACTATAAGTATGCCCACGATTTTGACAATAACTTTGCCGACCAGGAATTCCTTCCGGATGATATAAGGAATACGCCGTTTTATGAACCCGGCAACAACAGCCGCGAAAATAGTACCCGGGAGTTTTTAAAGAACCGGTGGCGGGGCAAGTATGGGTATTAGTCGTAAAGTTTTTAAAGTCATAAAGTCGAAAGTCATGTAGCGTACCACACTTTCGACTTTATGACTTATAACTTTATGACCCAATCTGTATACAACACCTTTCAAAAAGCACTTTACCTGCTTATAAAGTAAGTAAATTGCTTTTTTACCTATACACCACTACTACACAAGCTACGAAATCGATGTAATAAGGTTTGGTTGTACTACTTTCGTACGGAAACCAATTTTTATTACACTATGAAGAAGCACTACATTGCGGCGTTATGCCTGCTGTTATTTCAAATTACGTTTGCGTCTAACCTTACCAGCCCGCCAGATTGCACCCTCGTGCCTGTTGTTTCGGCAACCGCCACTACGGGCAACGCGGCACTGGCCATAGACGGCAATGAAGGGAGCCGCTGGGAAAGCGCCTTTGCCGACCCGCAGAGTATTACGCTTGACTTTGGCACAGTAAGTGCGGTGAGCGCCATAACCCTTTCCTGGGAAACCGCCAGCGCAAAAGATTATTTCATACGCGGTTCGGTTGACGGGGAAACCTGGACCGACCTTGCCGAAAAAACCAATATGCCTTATGGAGCGCGCACCGATGTTATTGAAGGTTTAACCGGCGAGTACCGCTACATAAGGATGGACGGCGTTACCCGCACCACGCCCTACGGCTATTCTATTTATGAGTTTAACGTGTGCAGCACGCCTATTGTGCCTTTTGTGGGCAAGCATGCCCTGTTCATAGGCAACAGCTACACCTTTTATAACGATATGCCCCTTATGGTTGCCAGCATGGCCGAATCTACCGGCGATGCGCTACAGGCCGAGAGCAGTGCCATAAGCGGCTACAGCCTGGAGGAGCATTCAACAAACGCGGTCACGCTGGGCAAGATACAGGAAGGCGGCTGGGACTTTGTTGTACTACAGGACCACAGCCAGCGCCCGGCACTTGAGCAAGCTTATGTGGAGGAGCATACATTTCCGTTTGCGGAGGAGCTTGTGGAGGAAACCAGGGAATACAGCCCATGTGCCGAGATATTTTTTTACAATACCTGGGGCAGAAAGAACGGCGATGACCAGTACTGCCCTACTATACCTGAGGTATGCACTTACACCGGCATGGACGACCGCCTACAGCAAAGCTACCGGCAGATGGCCAATGATAACAATGCCATGCTATCACCTGTAGCACAGGTAAGGCGCCAGATACGGGAACAGTACCCTGAAATAGAATTATATGATGCCGACCAAAGCCATCCTACGCTGGTGGGTTCGTATGTTTCGGCGGTTACTTTTTATACCGTTATTTTCAGGAAAGACCCTACGCTTATTACCTACAACGCTACATTAAGCGCCACCGTGGCAAACCAGGTAAAGGCCATAGTAAAAATGATTGTGCATGATGATTTACTAACATGGAATGTAGGCGCCTATGACCCTGCCGCCAATTTTACCTATGAGTTGGCAGACAATATAATTACGTTTACCAATACGTCTGAAAATGGCTTGGATTATATATGGGATTTTGGCGACGGCACGACTTCAGGAGACGAAAACCCTGAGCATGAGTATGCCGCGGCGGGTACCTATACCATAACGCTTACCACCACAAATTGCAGCCGTGAGAGCGTAACCACACAGGAGGTTACCATTGAAGAAACAGCAGATACCGAACAATTTGGCAAAAATAGTATTTTGGTATACCCAAACCCGGCCCATGATATTATTAACATCCCCGCCATGGAAAACGGCACAGTAACGCTGGTTGATATGAGCGGTAGGGATTTCACTGTAAAAGTGAACAACCACATGGCTGACATCAGCAAACTGTCTTCGGGCTGCTACATAATGCAGACAGCAATTGATGGGGCTACAAGCAATAATATGATTATAGTTGAATGAGTCTTGAAAGCGTCAAAGCTGCTAAGCCCCTTAGCAGCTGAGCTTTTGAGAGGTATAACAAGAAATGAGGCTGTCTAAAAAGTTAGGCAGCCTCTTTTATATTTTATAGATATTGGTTATTTTTAAGGTATGAGCAAGAAAGTTACCTTTAAGACCTATAGCCAGAACCAGTTAAGCTTACTTCCCCCGAGCT
>Ga0247803_1000620_pt1 | contig 19015 bp, 17 predicted proteins | sample UWRJL014104B1_FD_180928 | JGI IMG/M metagenome (GOLD analysis project Ga0247803, IMG submission 180928) | Plant litter microbial communities from Arlington Agricultural Research Station in Wisconsin, United States - UWRJ-L014-104B-1 | ecosystem: Environmental > Terrestrial > Plant litter >...
CTTTAACCTGAGGATCAGCAGAGGTAGCCCCCTGTTCAAAAAGAGCTACGGCTTTTTCATGGTCATTGATCATCAATTGCATGTAATTCTGATCAAAATCTTTTCCTGCAGAATTACTCAATTTTTCCATTCCTGCTTTTGCACTGGCAGACAGATTAGCGGCACTACTCTCTGGAAAGGTGATCCCTTTGGCACTAGCTAAAGCCTTAAGCTCAGCATTTGCCCCTCCATGATCTTTTACCATCATTCTCGCATACTCTTTTACCGCCTTGCCTTGTGCGCTTTTCAGTGCCAGCTGGCTCAACCGCACTTCAGTCATACCACTTATTGCAGCTGCTTTAACAAATCGTATAGCCTCGCCGGCAATACCACTTTTAGTCGCGTTTTCTGATCCTGATAAATCAGCAGAATCTGCGTTTGCAGAATCGGAACGGGCAGCAGGAGCAGTCTCCTCCACTCCACTCGTAGTATTTGCAGTACCCATTGTACCAGCTGGCTTGTTTACCATCGCATTTCCAGATGTTCCGCTGATTGACGCGCTTGCAGCGCTCCCTCCTACAACAATATTCCCCGATGCGGTGCTGGTTGCATATCCGGGTGCCTTTGTATCGTCTGCAGAAGAATTTGTGTTTGCAGTACTTCCACTGGTTGCTCTTGTGCTGTAACACGCCTCAAAAGTTAACACAGCTATCGCAAGTATTGCAATGTTTGCCAGGTTTTTCATAGTTTTTGGTTTGATGTACTTAATGCTGCTCAAAGAGCATGCTACAATCCTCTTATTTTTACGCTATTTTATGCGCCATATACGCTTACCCTTCAGCAAGTTATTTGTCGCACACAAAATGGCGTAACTCCCTGGCATTATATACTGCATAAGTATTGATAGCATTGTTAAAAAATATGTACCCTTCTTTAATTCCTTTGTTATTTTTTAATTGTTCGTTAAAATTCTTAAGCTGAGCTGATGAATAATTGGAGGAGCAAAAGCTGATTTTATGATCACCCAATTTTTTAAATACCTCCTCACGCCACCAGGATTGATGTCTAAATTCCACTACATTCTGTATATCATTATGGAGTGAATTTATAATCCTTTCTAATTTTTCTTCACTGTAGCTATAATTTGGCGGTAACTGGAATAGGCAACAACTGCATTTATGCCGTAATCCTTCTTTAACAGTAGCATAATAGTCGTCTAGCATCCTTTCTGTACTATCAAATTTTTAAAGTGGGTAATCACACGCGGTGCCTTCACTGCAAAGCGAAAGTGATCCGGACTTTCATTGTACCATTTCTCTAAAATTGAAATTTGCGGGAATCTATAAAAAGTGACATTGAGTTCTAGCGTATCAAAATGCTGACTATAATAGTCAAACCACTTTTTTTCTCTCTAATGCTTATAATGAAAGCCGGAACATCCGATGTGAAAATTTGCCATATTAACTGATATGCCGGACTAAACAGCATACAGCAAATTAAGTTTTCAAAATAGCTGCGGGATTATATCTATTTACAATTCAATTGCGTTTTAAACACGCCAGATATTTTCTGTTAAACCATAAAAATCCACAGCTCCTTTTGCCGCTAATTAAATATGACAGAATGCTAAATTAAAGCTATAACTTGCAATCCGGAGCAACGTAAGAGTTTATCGTGTTTCACTACCTACAATGTCTACACCTCATCATCTACAATACCTGGCAGAGCGCGTTAATGTGCTGCTCTTTACTTTCGACATGCGTGCGGAACGGTTTACGTTTATGAACGCAGCTTGTATCACCTTCTTTAATTTAGACTCACCAGATGTGGAACTTACTGAATTAATTGAGATGATCGCTCCTGATGATCAGTTGTATGTTTTATCAAAATTTAAAGCTTTTTTAAATCAGGAGCTCGTTGAAAATGTAGAATTCAGAGTGCGACGGGGTGCTTATGAGCGATGGCTACGAATTACCCCCTACTTGATCACCGAGAATGACGTACGGCTAATTGGAGGACAAGCGGAAGATATTACCGCGTCTAAGGCTACGATTGAGGTGCTCAACAACCATAATATCAAGAAAAACTCTATCCTTACTATTCTTTCGCACGATCTGGCAGGCCCGATTGGTACTGTTCAAAATTTATCCACCCTACTTAGCCGGGAAACTGCAGATTTAAAGAATCCCCGGATTGATAATTTTATCAGTCTGATCACTAAAATATGTAAAAGTAATATTCGTTTGATAAGGAATTTTCTAGATCAGGAATTTTTGGAAAGTTCAGATACTATCTTATTTAAGAAAAGAGTCGATTTGGTGGCAAAGATTAATTTTGCAACAGAGAATATTCTAAAAATGCAAGAGGAGCTTCAAATTGAATTCATCGTCAAGGCTAATCAAGAAGCCATATACGCAGAAATTGATGAAGATAAATTTATGCAGGTCATTAATAATCTAATAACTAATTCCTTAAAATTCACACCCGATGGTGGGAAAATCGAAGTAAACATTACTGAAGATAAAACTGATGTCTTAATTACTGTTCGGGATAATGGAATTGGTATACCGCAAAGATATCATGCAACACTTTTTGATAAGTTCACCGATGCCCGGAGAACTGGCTTAAAGGGGGAAGCTTCTACCGGCCTTGGTATGTCTATCATCAAGACTATCGTAGAGTGGCATAAAGCTGAAATATGGTTTGAGAGTGAAGAAAATAAAGGAACAACTTTTTATATTCGACTACCTATCCAGACTAATGCCTGATGGGCGCGTTAGGTACTAAAATACAGCAATTAGTTTAGGATTTTTAAAGCAGCAGCCGATTATTCCGGCACTTAATAATAATCCGTGGTAGGCGATCTCATAATCGGTGTAGTCTTTTACCTGCACAAGTTTTTGAACTGTAACATAGCAATTGTCAAAAAACATCAGCCACTTTATAACAAAAGTTTGTGCAAGTCTAAAAACTCTTACCCTAAGAAAGAAATGAAATGTTTTTATAGCTGTAAGACGTTTGTTAATTTTCAGCGATCCAGTTTCTGGAGGTTTGAACGCTACTAAGCGCCCTTTGTTAAAGTAGGCCATATATTGCAGCATTAGGCGAATAATACTACCGGACCCAGGTAACGCGTAGCAGACCTGATTTTGCCATTCTGGGCGCTAAAAAAAATCCAGCTGTAGATGGTATCCCCTGCATTCGAAGGATCTTGTTGCGTTGTATAGCTACCATCTCTTCTTGTAGCGACTTTTTCTAATACTACTAGTTGATTTTTCGTCTCATTATACAACAATACGTTAAGATAGTCCGAATCAAAACTTTCCCTTTCTCTGTAGATAGATTCCTCCCAGCTTAGGTCGATTTTTCCGCCAGTCATTGGAAAAATGATAAAGTGACGTCCAAAACCAATTTCAGGATTTCCATGACTAATCTTTACGTGCTCATAATTAATCTTGTAATTGGGATACTCGCCAATAATACAATGTTTTACGAAGAAGCTTGCCGCAAGGTTCATAGAAGTTTTTGTTTTGTAAGGCTTAAAGCCAATGTTGATGAGCGGTTTAGCTTCTTTTAAAAATAGCATAGTCATTCCAAATTTTAACCGCTGTTCTTTTTGTTTTACTGTTGGCGGTTTTGTAATGATCTTAGGTGATACCTTTTTTAGCGGAAGTTTGTTGTTGAAGGAAAAAATATCAATGTATTTTAATGTCTTTCTTGCCATGATTTTAGGATTTAATTTTATAAAAAATGAATACAATAAGGATAAGGAATGCGGTTGCAGATAAAATCCCTTTTAATGAAACCGTACTTTTTTTGTTCGTATTTTTTTGATCCAGCACCACCTTTTTTTTGTGCGAAACTTGCAGTGCTGTACGCGTTAAATCAGCTATTTTACTAGCTGTCGTGATAGATCTACTCCCCTGGTGCCGGATTTTTCCGGTTACCAGTACTTGCTCTGCTTCACCTTCAAAACCGTTCGCTGCAGAAAACGTAAGGTCAAGTACCCAAGGTAAACTCTCATCCCGCTTTCCTCCCATCTTTAACCCAGTCCGCTATCCGGTAAATCGTTCTGCGGTGTCTGCGCTTAACATATACACCATCACCTTCCCTGCTGCCAGAAATATTTGTATTGCCTTCGGTAGAAACTATCCAATCCCCATCCGCTTTTACAACCAGCCCCACATGAGCAATGCGGTGCAGCTCCGGGAAGTAGATTCCTAATATATTCCCCGGCAAAACTTCAGCAGTAATTCTGCCTGGTGGAAAAAGGTCCGGAGACCAGGCAGAATGCGGACTAGAAAATCCTGCTTGCCGGTAAACCCAGCTTACAAAAGCGGCGCACCATGGATTTCCTTTGCCCAAACCGGTTACAGCCAGGTAGGCTTCTACATGCTTACCATCGTTCCCTCCCGAAAGCTCCCTTACTCCTACCTCTTTTTGTGCAATAGCCACTAAACGGGAGCGGTCGACCGCCTGTTGCTTTAACAGATGGCTACTAAGGTGCCCAATGCCGCTAGTAAAAGCGTAACAAAAGACAACCAGAAAAAGCTTAATTGTTGCCATAAGAGTAAGGTGTTAAATTGTGAAACCATAAAGTAAAAAGTTGGCAGGCTTGCGAGCGACCAAAACCGTTGCAACAACCACCAGCATAGTGCAGAAATGCCGAGGAAACAAATCAAGCTCAATAAGATGAGCAGCCAGATGCTTTGATCTACACTTCCTGCAGTTTCATCTGCCAGCCTAAGCCAGGCTGGTCCAAAGCTCCATACCAATATCAGGAACAGGAAAAACACCAGCGGTTCTATTTTTTTTACGCGTGTTACCCTATAATTTTCGGGCATAATCATGCCGGGCAACCCCAAATGCAGGTTTGTCATAGTTGTAAAGTTTATGATGAAATAATAATTGATTTTTAGAAGGAGAGAGAAGAAACCCGGCAGGCCTCATAAACACTGCCGGGATAACTTACTACTAAGCGACGATCTTTACCAGACCCAGATATTCGCTTTCGGAAACTAACTTTCCATCAGCAGATACAAAGAAGATCCAAACATGCATGTTATCGTCAGCATAAATATCTGGCAGATCTACAGAGGCAATCAGTTCGCTCCTGGCAGCGATGCCGTTAAATGTGATAAACCTGTCTTTTTCTACATCGTAAAGTAAGATCGTCAGCTGATCTGTTTCCAGCGTTTTTGAAGGCTTATAAGGATTTACTTTCCAAACCAGATTTAGCAATCTTTCTGCGGCAGGGGTCAATGTACGGTAGTAGGCGCTTTCTACTTGTCCGTTTTTACCTGCGCTCAATCTCAACTTTGTAAAGTCGAATTCGTAATTGGGATAAATCCCCTTCACCGCATTTGCCATGTGGTATTTTGTAGCTACATTCATTGGCGTGTTATTACCATTTGTAGCGTTTTGATAACCAATGATCAGCAGCTCGCTAAAACGGCCCAAAAATGTAGTGATTAAACCAAATCTAGCACGGTGGTCTGCCTGTGATAAAGAAGGAGGTTTGTTAGACTTGGCTGATAAGCCTCTGGCTACAAATGTTTTTTTCCATTTGGAAGCGATCAGTGTACCAATTTTTCCATTAACGGGGCCCATTGCCCCAGGTGTGAAAGTTCCCATAATTGAGATTTTTAAATTGTGTAATTAATTTGTTAACTCAAGTCATTTGCGTACCGGTAGCTCGAACTCGTTGAACGAATGTAAACACAAATAATATAACAATCTAATAATCAGAAGCATACTTCCGAAACTTTCGGAAAATTTCCAGTATACCGGAAGTATGCGGAAGTGATTTCTGCAATTTGGGAATAGCTAAAACATAGATGATAGTAGAATTAGGATTGCTTCCTTAATTGGTTCTTTTCGAATCCAGCGCCAACAACCACTCTTCTCCCTGGCAATTTTCACAAACATGTGCAGCAGTATCAATAGCATATACACAAGCGCAATGGGTACAAGCATAATCACCATCGTGGGGGATTACTTTACTTTTTTTATTGTACAGCTTTGGCCAGATTGGCATTCCTGGTTTTACATCTTCATCGGCAAAGTATAAAAAACTTACGTTTCCGTTAGTCTCTAGCATTGCCGTACGGATCTGCCCCAGATGTTCAATGTTTTGCTGTCTCATTTCAGCAAAAAACTCATCTGTAGCAAAGGAATGCTCATCTTGATTGGTTACATTGAACTCGCCATTCTCAATAATATAAAGTGGTTTACCTTCCAGGATACTTTCAAAATGGTCACTTTTAGCCGCTATCCAGGTAATTAGTCTATAGAAAAGACAGATCGTTATAAATACAATAATTGCAGGCAGGATAGGCTGGTCCTCATTAAACATCGGGTCTCCCGCAGCAGAGCCAAGCCCTATGATAATCGCGACTTCAAAAAGGGAAAGCTGTCTGATACCCCTTTTGCCTAATGCTCGTAAAACTATTAAAATCAGCAAGAACATGATAAATGTTCTGAAGATTATCTCAAGTGCAAAACTGAAATCAAGATCTTCTAGAAATATGCGTGTAAATTCCATTGTTAGCTACTAACCGTAAAATCTTTATTATTGTTTGTTAAGGTACTTTTTAATACTTCAACATTTTCCTGTATTTTAAATCGGTATCTCAAACCAAAACGTGCTACCCTCTCCAACTACGCTTTCTGCCCATATCTTCCCGTTATGTCTATTGATAATATCCTGCGATAGAAAAAGACCGATCCCCAATCCAGAGATATTGGTATTGTGATCATCTACCCTATAAAATTTTGAGAAAATTTCAACCAGTTTGTCTGCTGCTATACCGTTCCCAAAATCCTGTACCCCTACCTTTATCTGCTGATCTTGCTGGTAAAGGTGAATCACTATTTTTGGTGAAGCTGGTGCATAGCGAATCGCATTGGTCAGCAAATTAATAATTACTTGCTCGATACGGTGTGGATCGCCTGTGATAAACAACTCTTTAATAGCAGATTCAAAGACAATTGTGAACTTTTTGTTCGTATGCGAAACCATTTCGATGTTATCTGTAATCAATCGACAGATATCGAACCGCTCTGGATTAAGCTTTAGTTTTCCCGTTTCAATTTGTGATACATTAAGTAAATCGCCAATTAGTGCGATTACCTTTTTTACCTGTAGATTGGCCTTTAGCAAAAAAACCTGGCCTTGCGTATCAGTGACCGACTTCATCAGGATTTGCAAATATGCGAGGATACTGGTTAGCGGTGTTTTTAATTCGTGACTGGCAAGGCCGATAAATTCATCTTTTTTAGCACTAAGTACCTTAACCTGCTCATATAAACGCGCATTTCGCTCTTGTGCAGCCAGCTGCTCACTGATATCACGGGCAATCTTCGAAGCGCCAATTACCTCCCCTTTATCATTCATTACTGGTGATACGGATAAAGAAAGGGGAATATGTCTGCCATCCTTTGCTAACCGGACAGTATGGAAGTGATTCACCTTCCTACCCCTCTTTACCTCACCTATAATATAGTATTCTTCATCTAACCGTTCGGGTGGGATTATTAAGGAAATATGCTTTCCAATCGCGTCTTCTTCTGTATAACCGAACATCTTTTCTGCGGCTTTATTCCAGCTAGTTATATTACCATCCAACGTTTTACTTAAAATCGCATCATCTGAGCTATTCACAATTGCAGCCAATACACTTTGCTTTTCAACAGCTTTATTATGCTCCGAAATATCCCGTGCAATCTTAGATGCGCCAATGATCTTACCATCGCTATTAACAATAGGTGAGATCGTTACTGATATTGCAACCAACGTACCACCTTTAGTGATACGCATCGTCTCAAAATGGTCCATTTTAAGTCCCTGGGCAATATGCGCAATAATAATATCTTCCTCACTAAGGCGGTCAACAGGTATAATCAAAGAAATATGTTTTCCAATAGCTTCATTTTCTGTATATCCAAATAGCCGCTCTGCGGCAGGATTCCAACTGGTAATAATCCCTGCCAGGGTTTTGCTGATGATGGCATCATCAGAAGAATCTATGATTGCGGCCAGCCTTCCCAGTTTTTCATCAGCCTGATTTTTGTGGCTGCTATTATAGGCAATCATCGTTGCTCCGATTGCTGCACCTGTATCGTCCTTTACAGGTTGTATCGATAATACTACATGTGCAGGTGTGCCGTTTTTGGGTAGTAAAAATGTTTCAAATCGATCAATGGGCTCTCCTTCGGCAATCGCCCCCAGCATTAATTCGGCCCCCTGCAGGAAGTCTGGCGGAATGATATAGGAAATATGCTTTCTTGCAGCCTCGATCTCTGTATAACCAAACATCCTTGTACAAGCCGGGTTCCAGCTAATGATCTCACCAAACACGTTAGTACTAAATATTGCGTCTTCAGAGACAGCAATAGCAGCAGCTAAAAATGCTTGGTGATGCTGCACCGTTAATAATCCGGCAGAAGAGCGGGTGAGATTGGCAGACTTTTGGTTATCCATTATAGGCGAAGATAATGAATAGTATAATAATAATCTATGCTTTTAGCATCCACCGCAAGAAAGTGTACAAACCAAAGAAATGTCATTTAAACTTGGTCCTGCTTAAACTCTCCTCGTTTATAATCAAATTAGCAGAACTAAAAAATTATCTCTCTTTCCCTATCACTTTTAGTTAAATTCCTATGAAAGCACCATCACTGCAAGCTTTTATTGAAACTGCAATAACTGATTCATTCGCTATCGATCAGCTGGAAAACACCACATTCAATACAGCGGTGCCTGCTTACCTAAAGTATAACCGTATTTTTTTTGTCGAAACGGGAGCAGGCAGCATCACTATAGATGACAATAAGTTTAACGTAGCTGGTCAGGAGCTTTTTTTACTAGCTAAAGGTCAGGTCTACCTTTTTGAAAAATCAACTGTTGTGAACGGCTTTGTCTTATGTTTCGGCGATTGCTTTTGGGAAAAAGCACCAGCTAGTGCCAGTAACTGTAAAGCAGTACTGTTTAATAATGCCTCTGCAAATCAGCGCCTTCCACTTAGTGAACCGGAAATGCTGCAGTTACACTATTTATTTACTGCCCTGCTCGAAGAATATCAGCGCCCGCAGTATACCAACCAAATAGATGCGTTGGCGGCATACCTGAAGATTATTATGATTAAGATCGCTAATGTGAGGACGACTGCAGAGCGCAGTCTTGATACCCAGGACTATCTTATGTATCGAAAATTCATGGAGTTGCTTAGCGTAAATTATAAAACCCATCACGAAGTGCGCGACTATGCGAAGATGCTGGCTATTACACCCAGACGGCTCAGTGATTTATGCAAAAGGTGTACTGATCAAAGTACCAAAGCAATTATTAAAGGGCATTTGCTTGCAGAAGCAAAAAGGTCATTGCAATTTAGTTCCAGTCCGGTCAAAGAAATAGCCTACAGCCTCAGTTTTTGTACCCCCGAACAGTTTAGCCAATTTTTCAAAAAGAATACAAACTTTTCCCCGGCCGATTACCGGAGCAGATTTGTGAATATTGGCACTTAACGGACGTAAATTTTAACAGGTCAAACGGTGTTTTAGCCATTACTACAGGCTGCTCAATCGCCTACCTTTGACAAATAAAATTTATCATCATGTCTGTAAATCGCTTAAAATCAGTTGCTGGAATCACTATTCCTGACAGTTCAATCGCTAACCAAGCAACGGAGCTGTTGCTCGAACACGGTACCGAGTTCATCTATAACCACTCCCTAAGGGTATATTTGTTCTCCTCATTAAATGCAAAACGAAACGCTTTGGCGCACGACTCAGAATTGCTTTATGTGGCTTCTGTTTTCCATGACCTTGGTTTGGTATCACCTTACAGTAGTGCAGATCTAAGGTTTGAAGTAGATGGGGCCAATGCTGCCAGAACGTTCCTTCAAGGGCATGGTATTGCCCAGGATAAGCTGCAGCTTGTATGGGATACTATTGCCTTGCATACTACTATTGGCATTGCAGAACATAAAGAAAACGAAGTTGCACTGATGTATAGTGGCGTAGGTTTAGATGTAATGGGCGAGGGTTACGAACATTTAAGTGTAGAAAACCGGGAAGAAATTGTAACAGCCTTTCCTAGAACTGACTTCAAAAACAAAATTATCCCTACTTTTTTTAGTGGCTTTGAGCACAAAACGGAGACCACATTTGGGAACATTAAAGCTGATGTTTGTGCATTTATGATACCAAATTTCCATCGAAAAAACTTTTGTGATTGTATCTTGCATTCACCATGGTCAGAGTAGGCTGCAATAAGCATGATTATTTAATTTGTCACAATGATGAAAAACGATCTAATTAGTATAAACGACATTTACGGTAGTATAGAATTTCCCGATCCTATTTTGGAGCTGATCATGTCAGCTCCTTTTCAACGTTTAAAAGAAGTGCATCAAGGTGGTGCCATTTTCCTGGTCAGCCCCAAACTAAATCACACCAGGTACGATCATTCTATAGGAGTGTACGCCCTTGTTACCAAGTTTGGCGGCAGCCTGCAAGAAAGAGTCGCCGCCCTGCTCCATGATATATCACATACTGCATTTTCACATGTTGCAGATCAGGTATTTGACCACCAAGAGGAAGATTATCATGAATATATATTTGATCAGGTGATCCGTAATTCAGAAATTCCGGCAATCCTTGCCAATTATGGATTAGCTGATGCGCTCAATAACTTTACAGACTATAAACTGCTAGAGCAGCCACTCCCCTACCTTTGTGCAGACCGCATCGATTACACATTACGGGATTTGTATCAGGCCCGGATGATAGACAAGAGGGAAATCAAGACTTTCCTCTCCGATCTTCACATTTTGGATGGTAAATTTGCTATTTTAACACCAGAATCAATAGCATGGTTTAACATGCAATATATCCGTCTTAATACTGATTATTTTAGACGTCCACAGCATTTATTTGCAAACCAAAAAATGGCAGAGCTTATCAAATTAGCCATTAGCGCAGGTATAATGATACCAACCGATTTATTAAAGAACGATATCGAAGTTATTGATCAGCTAAAAAAAGGTGGTTATACTGCAGACATAGACAAAATTTCCCGGCTCCACGATATTGATAATTTTAATGTCGAAGAAGCTGCTACAAAAATCAAAGTACGTAAACTGTCAGACGAGTAAGGTGAGCACAATACAGAAGCAAAACTCTTCATTATAATTTGCACATCAATGCAACCATTCCTCTAAACTAAGCGTCATCATTCTAAACATTCGAAATGAAAAACCGTGCTACATCCCCTATTTTATTTTTCATACTCTTTCTTGCTAATCCAGCTTTAAGCCAGACAATTGTTACTAAAAAACTAGACAGCGTGTTAGCCGCACTTTCTAAAAGTACAGATCCAGGCTTTTCTGTTGCAGTGGTACAACAGGGGAAAATTAAATATTCAGGAGCTTTTGGTATGGCAGACCTGGAGAAACAAAAGAAAAACACTGTAAATACACCTTTTAATATCGCATCGGCATCTAAGCAATTTACCGCAGCTTGCATCTATTTGTTGGAACAGCAGGGTAAGCTTAAGACTAGTGATAAGCTGTCGAAGTATTTTCCTGATTTTCCCGCTTATGCGGATAAGATTACCATAGCGCACCTTATTCATCATCAAAGCGGACTTAGAGATTTCACTACACTGCTCTGGCTTCGGGATATGAAGATAAATTCGGCGTATGCAGATAGTAACGCTTACGCCATTCTGGCTCACCAAAAATCATTGAACTTTCATCCGGGAGATGACTATAGTTATACAAATTCAGGTTACTTCCTGCTGGCCCTGATCGTAAAACAAGTTAGCGGTCAGGATTTGCAGGAGTATGCCGCCCAGCATATTTTTAAACCATTAAAAATGAACCATACTGGATTTTTGCGTAACCATAAAGCGGCAAACAAGGCAAATGGGTATATTTTCAATGGCAAAATATTTACAGTACTTAACCCTTCAGAATCTACTATTGGGCATTCACATGTATATAGTATAGCACCCGACTGGCAAAAATGGTTTCTGGAAATGAAAGATCATAAAGTACTGGGCGATTCCGTTTGGAAAAATATGATCCATCCTGGCAGCACTAAAGATGGTAAAGTAACAGAGTATGCAGGTGGTTTGATGCTTGGCGACTATAAGGATAAGGCGACCATATTTCATGGAGGGGATCTTTATGGATACCATAGCAAAATGACCTGGTTCCCAAAAGAGGAACTTGGAATTATGGTATTAACAAATAATGAAGAGTTAGCTGCAGAATCTGTCTTAGGGGCACTATATAATACGATGTATCAAAAGGCAACACAGGAGGCACCGGTAAAACCCGAAGTAGCGGCTGTGCAGGCAACGATTAAAATTGACACCAATCGATACACCGGTACTTACCGGAATAATGGGAATTCAGAGCTTAATTTTGAAGTGACAGTAGTAGGTTCAAAGTTAAATGTAAACCAATTATGGAACCAGGTAGAGTATCCAATTACAGCAGTTAATGATTCTCTTTTTTATATTGATGGCAATGAAAACATTACGTTCACTTTTCAGGATGCAATAGCTGGTAAAACAAGTAAACTGACTATTTCTCAAAATAATAAGCTTTCTCATTATACCAGGGTAAAGACAGTAGCCCCAGACCCACAAAAAGTCGAAACATATCTTGGCCGTTACTATAATGATGAAATAGATGCTTACTATACAGTATTATGGGATGCAGGTAATCTAAAAATTAAAATAGGGGACAGTGAGTTTAAAACTGTGCGTACAGGCGAGAAAGAGAATTACAACATTATAGGTAATGGTATGAATTTTACCTTTCATAAGGACAAAAATGGTAAAATTGATGGCCTGGACCTTGTTCACATACGCGTGAGTGGTCTTCATTTTGTAAAAAGCTAATGGAAGACTTCTTTAAGGTAGCATACTTCTTACACAAGAAGCAACTTTTAATCTGTTAAAATATGCGAAGTTAATACTACATTAACTGGCATGTGTTTTAAAGGAAAGTATACCTTCTTATCTATATTGTTAATGCTGCCGGGATTCTTATGGGCACAACCCACCGATAGACAATTAAAAAATCTGGAAGCTTTCACAAAGCTCTATGGATATGTACGTTTCTTCCACCCCTCAGATGAAGCCGCAAACCTGAACATGTACCGGTTTGCAACTTATGGCAGCATGCGGATGTTAACCATAGAAAATGATGCGCAACTGATCACCTGTCTACAAGAGATCTTCCATCCTTTTGCACCAACCATTCAGCTATTTTCTACAGCTAAACCAGAAGTATTCCTCCCACAGCATATAACTCCTAAAAACAGTGCTGGCTACAATACCATTTACTGGCAGCACAATGGATTTAAATTAAATTCCCCTGATCCTAGTTTTAGCAGCCAGCGCAGCAACAGGGAGACTAAGGAGGTTAAAAAAGATAAAGTTGGCAATTTAATTTCTATCGCTTACCCCATTACCAGCACTATCAATCTCGAAAAATACAAAGGGAAAGAATTTGAACTAAAATTTGAAGCCCTAATCCCTGGTGCCGATAACCAAAATGTTACTACAGTCATTCAGGCGGTCCGCGATGTGTATAAAAAAAATAACAAGCTTTTCTATGCCGTAACCCCACAAAGTAAGCTCACCGCCCAGAAAAAAGCATTTAAGTTTAAAGGGCTGATCAACGAAGAAGTAAACAACATTGTGTTCAAGCTCTCTATGGACAAAAAACAGCGTCTGGACATCAATAATATCACACTGGATATACTTGACCATAACAAGCCTATCGCAATTGATATTACCACCCAGAAAAAGATTAATGAAGGAGCCAGATCAGCAGTTTACTATTTGGTGGTCGATCAAAATCAATATAACTTAAGTAACGTCAATGATAAAGCTGACACTTACATCAAAAAAGAAATCAGCGCAGGCATAACCGCCATAATTCCTACTGTTTTATATGGTAACCAGTTCCACACCTTCCCTGCTGCAGATTCTTTATCACTGAAAAAATTAAATGATCAAATGTTCCAAACGATGATCAAAGATGGAAATGGAAATATTGTAGATTCCGGAGATATACTACCCATCCGGTTATCTGATATTGTTACTTCCTGGAACATCCTCCAGCACTCCTCTCCTTATTGGCCTTCAAATGCTGCAAACCTGGATAAGGGTTTAAAAAGCGGTTTTGAAAACGCATTTAAAAATAAAACCGGGACTGAATTTATAACTACGTTAAAGGAATTATATGCCCCGCTAAATGATGGATTGCTAAATATCTATTTAAACGATGGCGGAGAAATTGAAGATCATTATTTCGCTCCTTTGCTGCTGGCCGAAATAGAAGGGAAAATAGTAGTCAGACGTGTCCTGGATACAGCATTAGCGACTAAAATTAGTACGGGCGACCAGCTTCAGGCGATCGATCATACACCTATTCGTGATTGGTTAGTATTAAATGATAAATATAGATCGGGCTCCAGTACATTAAAAATCGAACAGCAATTGAGCCAGCTTACGAAAGGAAAAATCAACGAGCCAATATCTTTAACGCTGGGCCATGAGGGTAAAAGCTACACCATCCAAACGAATAGAACAAATGCAGGCCGGTTTAATGGGCAGTCTTATGTAGTTAGTGAAACCGTTAGCAATGGCTGGATTAAACCAGACGTTTATTGTTTGAAATGGGGCACAGGCAATAACAAAGAACTCCTGCGCGCAAAGTCAATCATAATTGATATGCGCTATCCTGATTTCAAAGAAAGTTACGCCCCGTTAACGCATCTGGTTCAACATCCGGTAAATGTTACCTATTTGCTACCGGTTATTACTCCCTCAGAACTGCCCGTTACAAACTATCAGGAGGTTGCGCAAAGTATTGCAAAAGATTCACTTCAATTCTCTCCCACTATTTTCTTCTTAACCAACGCATCCACCATGGGTTATGCAGAAAATGTAATTAGTATACTAAAGAAAGAGAAAATAGGCACAATCATCGGTCAGCAAACCGCCGGAGCAGCCGGTAAAATGAATAAGTTTTTTATCCTTGGAGATTTAGGCTTCACTTATACGGGTGCTCTTATGCAATCAGCAGCTGTACCAACAGGTATTGTTCCCGATATTACCGTAAACCCCACTATAGAAGACATAAAACGGGGGACTGACACAGTTTTGGAAGCTGCTATTTTAAAATGTACAATAAAAAACCAGCCGTATGAGCAATAGAAAATAACAGCATGACCAGTAAAAAATTCACCACATGATCAATTTTCAGATTAATAGCATGAGTCATATCAAATTAAGCGCATTAGTCTTTGTAATGTTGATGCTGTTCTTTTGGAATCCCTCGGTTAATGCCGCAAGGCGGGTAGTACCGATAGCTTTAAACGCTCACTCCACACAGTTAGCAGACACATTAAAAGTCACCGCCGTACCCGCAGCATTACGCTACCATACCTTCTATAAGAAATACATTAATGCTAACGGCATCCCTATTATCGGATCTGCACAGGTTACCGATAAAGCTTTTATAGAAGCCGATAGAATTGTAAAGCTGATGTTAACAAAAGACCCTGCAATCAGACTGAAGCTGATAGAGAATAAATTCAGAATCGTAATTATTGGTCAAAAGGAGCTGACTACTGACATTCCCGAATACAAAGATATTAACGTTAACTCAGGAACCGATTGGAATGAACGGGCCAGAGGTTTTGGCGCATCGATAAAGATGCCCCTCAGTAGCTGCCCGGAAGAAAACTTATTAAATCTAAGTGGTAACCGCAATAAAGGGAACACACTGATTCATGAAATTGCACATAGCATCCACTATCTCGCGCTTACCATGATCAACCCAGCTTTTAACCATCAACTTGCACAAACTTTCGAACAGGCCAAAGAATTGGGATTGTGGACAAACACCTATGCAATTACAAATTTTCAAGAATATTTTGCGGTAGGTGTCCAATGCTGGTTCAATGCGAGTGAAAGAAGTATCCCTTCCAATGGGATTTATAATGAGATCGCAAACCGAACAGAGCTACAAAACTATGATACTGATCTTTATCAGCTGATCAGTTTATACTTTCCGGTAAATGATAAATTAATCATAGCACATTAAGCAGTATCGTAACCCGCAAGACAACTTTATATGGGATAGCAAAGATAACTAGAGCAAATCCTTCACATTTAAGCCATACATTTCCTTAAAAACCTTGCTAAAATAACCTGGTGTCTCAAAACCGACAGCATAAGATATCTCCGCAACAGTCCGGAATTTACCACTTTCAATGGCTTCCATAGCTAGCTGTAAACGGACTATTCTGATGTATTGGTTTGGAGTAATACCCATAATTGTTTTTATACGTCTAAATAGCTGCCTTTCTGATATAGCCAACTCATTACTAAGCATATTTATGTTCAGTCCATAACCTGCAGCATATTTTCTGATCAGTGCTTCAAATTCTGCAAGCCACGCCTGGTCTGCTTTAGAATATTCAATTTTAGCATCAGCTCTATTTAAATGCAAGTCAGCATTGGATAAAGTGCCTGCTACAGTTTGCTGTTCTTCGAGCCGCTTTCTATGGGTAATGTCTTTCGCAATCGCAAACACGAGTTGTTCACTTTCTATTGGTGTCGATGTCCAGGTAAGCCATACAATTTTACCACTTTTTGTGATGTACCTATTTTCGAAATTAATAAGGGGTTCATTATCTCTGATAATGATCTCATTGCGTGTTTTTGCGGTACTGGGCCGATCTTCCTCATGAACAAATGAACTGATTAACCGGGACATCAACTCTTCATCGGAATATTCCAATGTTTTAGAAACAGCGGGATTTATCTTTTTAAAATAGCCATCATATCCTGCAATACATAATAGATCTGGTGTCATTTCAAAAAAATAATCTAAATCAAAAAGACCTTTTAAATTAGCTATAGTCATAGGAGTGAGCGCTTGACTTAATATGGAACGGAGAGTAATTATGAATATAAAGGTATTTTATTAAACAAATATAATGTTTAAACAAGTATAATACAAATCGCAACATCATCATATTTATTACGTTTTATAATCATACAAGTCATCATTATTATCAATACTAAATATATTATAATGGCAGTTTTGTTGAAGGAAACGTCAGCTTTCTTATTACTTTATTGTAGTCTTTTGTCGACAAACAAATCAAATTTAGATAGTCTTTTGTGCCACCTACATTAATCCCTTTTTTAAGTATTTTTCCTATGGACAATTCATTAAATGCTGCTGCTATTATCACAAAGAAATCTGTTATTAAATGCCGTTACTGCAACTCCTCGGATATTGAGCGCATACCAAGGTCAAAGGTTGTTAAATCCATATTTTTCTGGATGTCATTAGGTCATTATTTTTGTTATTCCTGCATGAGAAAACAGCATAAGAAAATTAATAAATCCAAAAGATCAGAAGCTTAAGCTAACTCCGATCCTCCCCTATAATTACCTGTATAGCTAATTCGCAAATGCTGATCAAATTTTTGCAGAAAGTATTTTATCAAAATCATTGAAATGTCATCATCAGCATTCTCTAACTATATACAATAATATACCGAATGGTATATATATCTTTACCGCATGCAACGGATTTTGGCTATAACATGAAGCCTAAGATCTTAGTAATATTGAATCGAATAAAATCTTTTTCACTACACATTTTTTTTGATCCATTAATATACCATTCGGTATTTATACAAACAACCAGTTATGTCACCTGTCAGAAAGCAACTTATCATAATTACCGTGCTCCTTGCAGCAGTAATGGAACTCATCGATATATCCATCGTCAACGTCGCCCTCTCTCACATGAGCGGTAACCTCGGTGCAACACTCGAAGATACATCCTGGGTTATCACTGCATATGCAATCGCCAATGTAATTATTATACCTCTTACCGGCTTTTTAACTGCCCTTTTTGGCCGCAGGGTGTATTATATTGGTTCCATAATACTATTCACCTTTTGTTCCTTTATGTGTGGCCAGGCCGATAACATCTGGATGCTGGTCCTTTTTCGTTTCCTGCAAGGCATTGGTGGCGGGGCCTTAATTTCTGTATCCCAAGCCGTAATCTTTGAGAACTTCCCTAAAGAAAAACATGGTACCGCGGCTGCTCTATTCGGTATTGGCGTATTTATGGGGCCAACCATTGGTCCTACTCTCGGCGGCTACATCACAGAACATTATTCGTGGCCATGGATTTTTTATATTAATGTTCCGATAGGCATCGGCGCGGCAGTTTCTTGTTATTTTTTACTCATGGAACCACCAGAAAAGCCAATCCTTCGAAAAGTAGACTGGATGGGCATTGGTTTACTGGCCCTCGGGATAGGCACACTGCAGACCGTACTGGAACGAGGTGAAACAGAAGACTGGTTTGCTAAGGCATACATCATTTGGTTCTCGGTAATAGCGGTGGCCGCCCTGGTTGCATTTGTGATATGGGAATTACACGTACAATTTCCTGTTGTAAACCTAAGGGTCTTAAAAAGTAAAACATTAAGTATTGCCGCGGTTCTTACTTTTATTACAGGCATCGGTATGTTCACTTCAGTTTATATCACACCCGTCCTTGCCCAGCGTATTTTAGGGTTTACACCTACCCAAAGCGGAATGCTGTTATTACCGGGAGCTATCATCGCTATTTTCGTGTTGATGATATGCGGCAAACTTATGCAAAAGGGCGTGCCCACAGTCATTTTAGTAGGAACAGGGTTGCTTAGTTTTGCTTATTTTAATTGGCGGATGACGGGCATTACGCTAGATACATCAGCTACAGAATTAGCTATCTGTTTAATTTTCAGAGCTATCGGCATGGCTTTTCTTACCGTACCATTAACTGCTCTAGCCGTATCTTCATTAGACCCGGTCAATATACCCCAGGGTGCTGCTTTAAATAATATGATGCGACAATTGGGCGGCTCTTTTGGGATATCAATTGTGAACACCTATTCGTTCCGGATGACCGCAGCACATCGAAATGTTTTGCTA
>Ga0247803_1000622_pt1 | contig 19005 bp, 16 predicted proteins | sample UWRJL014104B1_FD_180928 | JGI IMG/M metagenome (GOLD analysis project Ga0247803, IMG submission 180928) | Plant litter microbial communities from Arlington Agricultural Research Station in Wisconsin, United States - UWRJ-L014-104B-1 | ecosystem: Environmental > Terrestrial > Plant litter >...
AGATTCATGGCCGAGACGTTGACGTTCAGCGGCCCCGCCAGACCCGACGCCGCATCGGCCTGGGCGCCGATCAAATCGCCAAGGCGGATCTGAAGCCCGGCCGCCGGCCCGGTCAGTTTGGACAGGGCGCTGTCGGCGTGGTCGCCGGCCAGCTGCTCCAGCACGCCGAGCGCCTGGCCCACGCTGATCTTGCGGTCCAGCAGGCCTGCATAGTCGCCGGCCGTTACCCCCAGCTTGACGGCCAGGGCGTCGCTGAAGCTCAACAGGTTCACGTCCGCATCGGCCAGGGCGCGGTAGTCCATCAGGCTCAGCGACACCGTGCTGCCCGTCAGTCCGCTCAACAGCTGGTTGGCCAGACCCCCGTCCAGGGCGGCCAGGCGCGAGCCGATGGAGAAGACGGCGCGGGGCGGATCCTGCGTCGCCGCCGCCGTCGCCGTGCGGCTGAGATCCACGGTGTCGCGCCCCAGTATCCAACGCCCGAAATACAGTCTGGCGGGACGCGACAACTGGACCCGGACGGCATTGGGTTTGGTCGGTCCGGCGCTGAATCTCTTGGACGGAGCCAGGGATCGGTCGCCGAGATAGCTGCCGGTCGTGACCACGGCGACGACGCCTGCGCCCATATTGTCCGTCGCGGTGGCGCGCGCCGCGGCCTGGGCGTGGGCCAGGTCGCTGGCGGCGGACAGGGCGGCCAGGTCGGTGGCGCCCTGCAGTTTTCGGGCCTCCAGCGCCACCGAGCCGACATCGACGGCAAGGGCGGCCAGCCCGCAGAGCAATCCGCCGAACAGAGCGGCCATGATGGCCACCCCGCCGCGCCGATCGCCGAGCCAGCGCATCTCAGTAGCCCCCGACACGCACGACGGCGGTGCGCTCGATCCGACCGGGCGGCCTGGGCAGGGGACCCGCCAGCATCAGGATCGGGTGGGCGTGGGCGTCATAGGTCAGGCGGACGCGGATCGCCTGTGCATCGCTGTCGACCGCCACGACGATCAGGGCGGGATCCAGCCCGGCGCCCGCCCTCGCCTGATCGGCGACGAAGGCCGTGGCCAGGGCGCGGCGCTCGCTCCCATCCAGGCCGCCCATAGCCGCGCGCGCGCTTTCCGCGGCCAGGGACTGCACCGACTGGGCCAGCCAGAACCAGCCGCCGTACACCACGATCCCCATCAGCAGCAGGATCAGCAGCGGTCCGACGAAGGCGAACTCGACAGCCGCCGAGCCACGACGACACCGTGCAAACTGGATCTGCCAAATACCCAAGATTGTATATCCCTTCATACACAACCTAAGGGAGCTACCTTAAGAGAGGATGAAACTTTTGCGGGCGCCCAGGAGCCGGGCGCCCTATCTCTGCGTTTCGCTCGCGAACCCGGAGACTGCCGATGCCGACCCCTCTTGCCAGACGACTGCTCGGCAATGCCGCCGCACCGGCTCTGGTGCTGGTTCTGGCGGTCTGGGCCGGGCCCACCTTGGCGCAGAACTACATCCAGCCCAGCGGCATGACCCAAGGCCAGACCGCGCCCCAAACCGCGACCCCCGGCCTCGCGCCCGTCCCGGCGGCACAGGATGCTGCGCCCGTCACGGCCGATCCGATCAGCGACCTGTTGCGCCAGAGGGGCGAGACCTATCGCCGGGCGTCCGACGCGCAGCAGAGCCCCGAGGAGGTCCGCACCACCTCGGCCCTGAACGCCGAGGTCGCGGCCCAGAGCGCCCTGATCGACAATGCCGACGCCGCCGCCCTTGCAGAATACGACGCGGTCCAGAGCCGCGAGCGCGAAGAGGCTGCGGCGGCCCAGGCGCGCTATGAAGGCGAACGTCAGGCCGCCGACGAGGCCCGTCTTCGCTATGAGCGCGACCGCGCCGCATGGGAGGCCACGGTCGCGGCCTGTCAGCGCGGCGACCGGGTGCGCTGTCGCGCAGGCGGCGGCCAGAAGCCCATGACCTATCCCGACCGGCCTCTGCCGCCCGGCGAACCGGTCGGCTAGAGGGCGACCTCGGCGCGGCGCTCGCTGCTCAGCACCCCGGCCTCGACGATGGCCATGACGGCGAGGGCCTGCTCGGCGGTGACCGGATTGGGGCCCTTGCCGTGCAGGGCTTTGGCGATGGCGGCGTAATAGGCGGGGTAGTCGCCTGGCGGAGCCGCGACCTCCGTACGCTCGCCCGTTTGGCCATCCACCCTCAGCGCCTTCAGCGGATCGACGCCCCAGCCGGAGGCGTCCGGGATCAGTCCCGCCTTCAGCTGGTCCTCCTGCACATCCAGCCCAGCCTTCAGCCAACTGGCCCTGGAGCCATGGACGCGGAAGCGGATGTCGGCGGCGGGGCTGGTCATGTCGGCGTGCAGGATGATGCGCATCCGTTCATAGCGCAGCACGGCATGGGCCCAGTCTGTGGCGACGCCGCCCTCGCGCTGGACGGCCAGGTCGCAGGTGACGCCCAGCGGCTGTCCGAACAGCGTCAGGGCCTGATCGATCAGGTGCGGTCCCAGGTCGAACCAGATGCCGGCGCCTGGTCCGTCGCCCTCGCGCCAGCGGTCGCGGACCTCGGGACGGAAGCGGTCGAAATGGCTTTCGAAGGTGATGACGCGACCCAGGTCGCCAGCCTCGATCGCCGCCTTCAGGGCCAGGAAATCCGAGTCCCAGCGCCGGTTGTGGAAGACCGAAAGCAACAGGCCCCGATCCTGCGCCAGACGCGCCACGTCCGCGGCCTGGGCGACCGACAGGGCGAAGGGCTTGTCGACCACCACAGCCTTGCCCGCCCGCAAGGCCGCCTCGGCCTGGGGCGCATGCAGGGCGTTGGGCGTGGCGACGACCACCAGGCCGATGGCCGGATCGGCCAGGGCGGCGTCCAGGTGGGCGACGGCCTTCGCCTCCGGCCAGTCGGCGTGAAGGTCGCCGGGCCGCGAGGTCACGACCGTATGCAGGCGCAGGTCCGGCGCGGCCGAGATCAGGGGCGCGTGGAATGTCTTTCCCGCAAAGCCATAGCCGACCAGGGCGACGTTGATCGGATCTGCCACCGGCGTGGCCTCAGCCGATGACCATGCTCATGTCGCGGCGGGCCATCATCCGATCGAACTCGCCCCAGACGCCTTCGGCGCCGTGCCATTGGCCCTGGGTCGCGGCCTTGGAATATTCCGTGGCGCGGGCCTCGAAGAAGTTGGCGTGCTCGACGCCGGACAGCAGGGACTGCAGCCAGGGCAGGGGGTTCTCGCGCGACCCGCCGTACAGTTCCGGAAGCTGCAACTGACGCAGGCGCCAGTCGGCGATGAAGCGGATATATTTCTTGATGTCGTCGGGGGTCATGCCCTGGACCTCGCCGGCCTCGAAGGCCAGGTCGATGAATTTGTCCTCCAGCTTCACCACGGTCTCGCAGCACTGGACGATGTCGTCGGCGACGGCCTTGGTGACGACGCCCGTCTCCTTGTTGAAGGCGTGGTACAGCTTGATGATGCCTTCGCAGTGCAGGCTCTCGTCGCGTACCGACCAGCTGACGATCTGGCCCATGCCCTTCATCTTGTTGAAGCGCGGGAAGTTCATCAGCATGGCGAAGCTGGCGAATAGCTGCAGGCCCTCGGTGAAGCCGCCGAACATGGCGAGCGTGCGGGCGATGTCGGCCTCGGTCTCGACGCCGAACTCCTGCATGAAGTCATGCTTGTCGCGCATGGCCTCGTATTCCATGAAGGCGCCGAACTCGCTCTCGGGCATGCCGATGGTTTCCAGCAGCAGGGCGTAGGCCGCGATGTGGATCGTCTCCATGTTCGCGAACGACGACAGCATCATCTTCACCTCGGTGGGTTTGAAGACGCGGCCGTATTTTTCCATGTAGTTGTCCGACACCTCGATGTCCGACTGGGTGAAGAAGCGGAAGATCTGCGTCAGCAGATTGCGCTCCTTGTCGTTCAGCTTAACGGCCCAGTCCTTGAGGTCCTCGCCCAGCGGCACCTCTTCAGGCATCCAGTGGACCTGCTGCTGCTTCTTCCACATGTCGAACGCCCACGGATAACGGAAGGGCTTGTAGGCTGCCGACGGGGTCAGAAGGCCGGCGGTTCCGGGCTTGATGATGGCGTGGGCGTTCATCGGTGGGGCACTCTGAAAAGACGATTCCGGACAGGGAGACACCATGCGGCCGGACCGCTTCGGCGCCAAGTCCAAATGCGCCTATTTTGCGATCATTTTTATCGCAGACGCTAGATGTGGTGTGGTGGCGTTAAGAAAGTGGGGATGCTGTTGGGGATGAAAGTCGGCGCATATGGCGACGCTTGGGCCTGAAAGTCCGCCTTGCACAGCCAAGTTTGGCCGGCGCTGAACTCTGAACATGTTGAGAATTGCTCGCACTTGCCAGCGTGCGGGGCCGCAACCTAGGAGGGGGTCGTCATCGGGGAGTAGCCGCCTGCGCCGATCAGCAGGGCCCGCGTCAACACACTTCCTCTCCCGGAGAGGATGGCGCGGACGGAACCCTTGGCCCCTATTGAGAGCCGCCGACCTTCACAGGCGCTGGCCCTCAAGCAGCGAGACGCCGCGCGTCGAGCGATAGGGCCTAAGGGAACTTGGCAAGACCGCTGATCTTCGCAGGGGACCTTTCGCGGGGCCTCGGCTGCGAAGGTCGCTGTCCGCCCGCCGACGCCCCGCGCCCTGGTGCCCTATGTCCCATCTCTGGGAAGCCTTTCTGATCTCGACCGGCCTGGTCGCCATCGCCGAGATCGGCGACAAGACCATGCTGCTGGCCATCGCCCTGGCCGCCACATGGCGACGCCCTGCGCCGATTATCCTGGGCATCCTGGCGGCGACGGTCGCCAACCACGCCTTCGCCGCCCTGGCCGGGACCCTGGCCGCCCACTATCTCGACGGGCCGTGGATGAAGTGGATCGTCGGCTTCGCCTTCATGGCCTTCGCCGTCTGGGCTTTGATCCCCGACACGCTGGAGGACGACGAGGCGCCCAAGAAGGACGTGAAGTCCTGGGCCGCCATCTTCTGGACCACGACCGCCGCCTTCTTCCTGGTCGAGATGGGCGACAAGACCCAGATCGCCACGGCCGGCCTGGCTATCCGCTTCGAGAACCTGCCGCTGGTGGTTGCGGGATCGACCCTGGGGATGATGCTGGTCAACGGCCCGGCCGTTTTGCTGGGCGAGGCGACCGCAACCCGTCTACCGCTGAAATACATCCGCATGGCCGCCGCCGCCGGTTTCGCCCTGACCGGCTTGTGGATACTGATCGCCGGATGAGCGAGCCCTTGCTGGAGATCGATGACGTCAGCGTCCTGCGGGGAGATGCGGTCCTGCTGGACCATGTCGGGCTGACGGTCGCCGAGGACCAGCATACCGCCATCCTGGGCCGCAACGGCTCGGGCAAGTCCACGCTGGTGAAGCTGATCTCTCGCGAAATCTATCCCACCGGCGGCGGCGCAGGGGTTCGCATCTTCGGCCATGACCGCTGGGACGTGTTCGAACTGCGCAAGATGCTCGGCATCGTCTCTCCCGCCGTCCATGCCGAAATGACGCGCGAGGATCGGCTGGAGGTCACAGACGCGGTGATCTCGGGCTTCTTCGCCGCGCGCGGCCTGTGGCGGCATCACCGGGTCACCGAGGCCATGCGGGCTGCGGGCCGTGACGCCCTGGAACGGATGGACGCCGGCCATCTGGCGGGGCGGTCCATGGCGACCCTGTCGACTGGCGAGGCGCGCCGCGTCCTGATCGCCCGGGCGCTGGTTCATCGGCCGCGCGCCCTGTTGCTGGACGAGGCCTGCGCCGGGCTGGATCCGGCGACCCGCCGTCAGTTCCTGCAGACGCTGCAGGCGCTGGCGCAGTCGGGCACGACCCTGATTCTGGTCACCCACCACGTCGAGGAGATCATTCCCGAGATCGCTCAAGTGGTCATGCTGCGCGACGGGGCGGTCCTGCGACAGGGCGACAAGGCGGACCTGCTGACCGGACCCGTGCTCACCGACCTGTTCGGCATGGCCACCTCGGTCGGCTGCAAGGACGGCTGGTTCTCGGCGCGGCTGAACTAGGCGGGCTCCTTGCCCAATCCGCCCCCGGCTTCGCCTTTGGTCGCGAACCGGCTATAGGCGCCGCGATGACCACGCTTCTTTATGGCCGCCCTCCGCTGGTGTTCGATCCGCCCTCGACCGAGAACGGCGCCGCCACCCAGACCTCGCCCCTGATCCCGGGTTCGACGCCGCTCGAATCCTTCGCGCCCGGATCGGTGGACAGCATCATGATCTATGCCCCGCCCGGCGTGCTGGAGCGGCGCTACGCCCTGGCCGTCGCGCTCAGGGCGCTGAAGGTCGGCGGACGGCTGGACGTCATGGCCCCCAAGGACAAGGGCGGCTCGCGCCTGAAGAAGGAACTGGCCGCGTTCGGCGTCGAGATCGGCGAAACGGCAAAGGCGCATCACCGCCGCTGCGTGGTGATCCGGCCAGAGGCCATGCCGGAATCCGAAAAGGCCATCGACGAGGCCATCGCCGCCGGCGCTGCGCGTCTGGTCGAGGGGCTCGAGGCCTGGTCCCAGCCCGGCGTCTTCGCCTGGGACCGGATCGACGCCGGATCCGCCCTGCTGGCCCAGGCCCTGCCGCCGCTCAAGGGCCGGGGCGCCGATCTGGGCTGCGGCTATGGCGCCTTGTCCACGGTGGTGCTGCGCTCTTCGGCGGTTACGGCCTTGCGTCTGGTCGATCTGGATCGGCGGGCGGTCGAGGCGGCTGAACGCAATATCGAGGATCGGCGCGCCCACTTCGACTGGGCCGATGTCCGCACCCTGGAGCCGGCGACCGACAGCTGGGGCGACCTCGATTTCGTGGTGATGAACCCGCCCTTCCACGACGGCGGCGCCGAGGACCGGCGGCTGGGCCAGGCCTTCATCAAGAAGGCCGCCGAGATGCTGAAGAAGGGCGGGACCCTGTGGCTCGTCGCCAACCGCCACCTGCCCTATGAGTCGGAACTGAACGAGGCCTTCAAGCGGGTCACCCCCGGCGTCGACGGCGGCGGCTACAAGCTGTTCCAGGCCGTGAAGTGAGCCCGCAACGGATGTCAGTCGCTTGACCAAGGTCCCGACATCCCGCGTCGACAAGCTGCTGGGCTCGATGGGCTATGGCTCGCGCACCGAGATCGCGCGGCTGGGCAAGGTCGGGGGCATCGTGCTGGACGGCGCCGACCTGACGGATGTGTCAAAGCGGATCGCCATCACGGCCGACCTTTCGTCGCGCATGGAGATCGACGGACAGCCGCTGGACCCCGCGCCCGGTCTGGTCATGCTGCTGAACAAGCCGCTGGGCATGACCTGTTCGCGCAAGGAAGAGGGGGCGCTGGTCTATGACATCCTGCCCGACCGCTGGAGGCGTCGCGACCCGGCCATCTCGACCATAGGTCGGTTGGACAAGCAGACGTCGGGCCTGCTGCTGCTGACCGACGACGGCGACCTGCTGCACCGGGTGATCAGCCCCAAGAAGCATGTGGCCAAGGTCTATCTGGCCACCCTGGCCCGGCCCCTGGTCGGGACGGAAGGCGATCTGTTCGCTCAAGGGGGGCTGGTGCTGGAGGGCGAGGACAAGCCCCTGGCGCCAGCCCATCTGGAGGTGATCTCGCCGACCGAAGCCCGGCTTACGGTGACCGAGGGCCGCTATCACATGGTGCGCCGCATGTTCGCCGCCGTCGGCAACCACGTCGAGGCCCTGCACCGCGAACGCCTGGGCGGGTTAACCTTGCCGGACGATCTGGCGCCCGGCGAATGGCGGCTGCTGGATCAGGCCCGGATCGATGTAATCTTCGCCGGCTAAGCCCGTCGCCGGCTCTTGACCCGAGGGCCTGGGCCGCGCACCTCCGACCCATGAGCATCGGCGTGAAAATCTGCGGCCTGACGACGGCGGAGACGCTGGACGCGGCGCTGAGCGGCGGGGCGGCCTTCGTCGGGGCGGTCGCATTCGCGCACAGTCCCAGGAATATGGCTCCGGCCGATGCCGCCGCCCTGTTCGAACGAGCGCGGGGCCGGGCGAAGATCGTGGCGGTGGTGGTCGACCCTGACGACGCCCTGCTGGCCGATATCGCAGCGATGTTGAATCCCGACCTGATCCAACTGCATGGCCATGAGACGCCCGAGCGGGCCGAACAGGTCCGCGCCCTGACCGGGGCGGGGATCATCAAGGCCCTGCCCATCCGCACCCTCGAGGATTTCGCCCCCGCCGCCGCGTGGGAGCCCTTTGTCGATCACCTGATGTTCGACGCCAAGCCTGTCGAAGGCTCGGTCCTGCCGGGTGGGGTGGGCGCGCGGTTCGACTGGTCTCTGCTGGCGGATCGGGCCTTTCGCGCTTCGTGGTTCCTGGCCGGAGGGCTCAATCCCGGCAATGCGGTCGAGGCCGCGACGATTTCGGGGGCGCCCTTGCTGGACGTGTCCTCTGGCGTCGAAACCGCGCCCGGTGTTAAGGACACGGCCCTGATCGCGGCCTTCCTGAAGGCCGTCCAGCCTGGGCCCTGATCGGTTGAGGGGGGATCGCTTCGCGAGCCCGCCGACGCCGTCAATCAAGGTCCGAACTTTCCAGGCCCCCTCCACCCGGGCCGTCTGATCCCGAAGGCCGCTGCCGTGAATTCTTCTCTTCCCAACGCATATGCCCAGCCTGATGCCCAGGGGCGGTTCGGCCCCTATGGCGGGCGGTTCGTGCCCGAGACCCTGATGCCTCTGGTTCTGGAACTGGACGAGGCCTATGCGGCGGCCAAGGCCGACCCGTCGTTCCAGGCCGAACTCGACAGCTTCCTGACCCACTATGTCGGTCGCGAGAGCCCGCTGTATTTCGCAGAGCGGCTGACCGACCACTTCGGCGGGGCCAGGATCTGGCTGAAGCGCGAGGATCTGAACCACACGGGCGCGCACAAGATCAACAACTGCATGGGCCAGATCCTGCTGGCCCGTCGCATGGGCCGCACCCGGATCATCGCCGAGACCGGCGCCGGGCAGCATGGTGTGGCGACGGCGACCGTCTGCGCCCGCTTCGGCCTGCCCTGCACCGTCTACATGGGGGCCGTGGACGTGGAGCGGCAGCAGCCCAACGTCTTCCGCATGAAGCTTCTGGGGTCCGAGGTCTTCCCGGTCACGGCGGGCGCCGCGACGCTCAAGGACGCCATGAACGAAGCGATGCGCGACTGGGTCACCAATGTCGAGGACACCTATTACATCATCGGCACGGCGGCCGGGATGCACCCCTATCCGATGATGGTCCGCGATTTCCAGTCGGTGATCGGCAAGGAGATCAAGACCCAGGCTCAGGCCCAGATGGGCAAGCTGCCCGAGGCCATCGTCGCCTGCATCGGCGGCGGATCGAACGCCATCGGCGCCTTCCACCCCTTCATCGACGATGCGGGCGTGCGCCTGATCGGTGTCGAGGCGGCGGGCCATGGGCTGGACACGCCCGACCACGCTGCCAGCCTGAAGGGCGGACGGCCCGGCGTCCTGCACGGCAACCGCACCTATCTGCTGCAGGACAACGATGGTCAGATTCTGGAGGGTCACTCGATCTCGGCCGGGCTCGACTATCCGGGCATCGGGCCGGAGCACGCCTGGCTGCACGACATCGGCCGGGCCGAGTATCGCTCGGCGACCGACACCGAGGCGCTGGAGGCGTTCCAGCTCTGCTCCAAGCTGGAGGGCATCATTCCCGCCCTGGAGCCCGCCCACGCCCTGGCCCGCACGGGCGAGATCGCCAAGGAAGTCGGCAAGGGCGGCGATGTCGTGTTGTTGATGTCAGGTCGTGGCGACAAGGACATCTTCCAGGTGGCCAAATATCTGGGAGTCGAACTGTGACCACCGCCCGTATCGACGCCCGTTTCGCTGCGCTCAAGGCCCAGAACCGCGCCGCCTTCGTGACCTATGTCATGGCCGGCGACCCCTCGCGCGACGAGGCGCTGGAAATCCTGCGCGGCCTGCCCGCCGCCGGGGCCGACATCATCGAACTGGGCCTGCCGTTCAGCGACCCCATGGCCGAGGGTCCGACCATCCAGCGCGCCGCCCAGCGCGGCCTGAAGGCCGGCCTGACCGTCAAGGGCACGCTGGAACTGGCGGCCGCCTTCCGCCAGGGCGACGCCGACACCCCCCTGATCATCATGGGCTATCTGAACCCGATCGAGAGCATGGGCTATGAGGCCTTCGCCCAGGCCGCCGCCGCCTCGGGCGTCGATGGGCTGATCGTGGTCGACTGCCCGCCCGAAGAGGCCGATCCCCTGAGCGACGCCCTGGACGCCGCCCAGGTCTCGCTGATCCGGCTGGCCACCCCGACCTCGGACGACAGGCGGCTGAAGACGGTGGTCCAGCGGACCTCGGGCTTTGTCTATTACGTCTCGGTCGCCGGTGTGACCGGGGTGAAGGAGGCTCAGGCGGCCGATGTCGCCCCCTCCGTCGCGCGGGTCCAGAAGGCGTCGGGCCTGCCGGTCGCGGTCGGCTTTGGCATCAAGACGCCCGAGCGCGCCGCAGAGATCGCCCGTGTCGCCGACGGCGTGGTGGTGGGATCGGCCCTGGTCGATGAGGTCGCCGCCGCCCTGGCCGCAAACGAACCGGCGGCCCCTCGCGTCCTGGCCAGGGTGAAGGCGTTGGCCGACGCCGTGCGCGATGCGCGCCTGACGGAAACGGTGTAGGACAGGCTGATGGTCGACAACAACACCCCCAAGCCCGCCCCCGAAAAGCGCGGCGGCTGGCTCAGCCGTTTCGCCCCGGGCGTCCGCAAGATCGTCAGCCGGCGCTCCGAGACCCCGGACAATCTGTGGGTCAAGGATCCCGATTCCGGCGAGATGCTGTACCGCTCGGATCTGGAAACCGCCTTGTGGGTGACGCCGTCCGGTCGCCACATGCGCATCAACGCCGAACAGCGCCTGCGCTACACCTTCGACGATGGCCGCTACGAATCCATCGCCACGCCGGACGTGCCCGAAGACCCGCTGAAGTTCTCGGACGGCAAGTCCTACAAGGACCGGCTGGCGGCGGCGCGCAAGGCGGCTGGCCGCAAGGACACGATGATGATCGGGTTCGGCGACATCGATAACACCCCCGCCGTCGCCATCGTCCAGGACTTCAGCTTCATGGGCGGGTCGCTGGGAACTGCGGCGGGCGAGGCCTTCATCACCGCCGCCCATGCCGCCATCGAGCGCGACGTGCCCCTGGTCTGCTTCACCGCCGCCGGCGGCGCGCGGATGCAGGAAGGCGCCCTCAGCCTGATGCAGATGGCCCGTTCGACGCTTGCCGTGCAGGAACTGAAGGCGGCGCGTCTGCCCTATGTCGTCGTCCTGACCGATCCGACCACGGGCGGGGTGACGGCCAGCTACGCCATGCTGGGCGACGTCCACCTGGCCGAGCCGGGCGCCCTGATCGGGTTCGCCGGAGCCCGGGTGATCGAGAGCACCATCCGCGAGAAACTGCCGCCGGGCTTCCAGCGCGCCGAATATCTTCAGGAAAAGGGCATGGTCGACAAGGTCGTCGCCCGCTCCGAACTGCCTGAAACCCTGGGCAAGTTGCTGTCGATGCTGATGGGCGGCCGCCGCAAGGCCGCCTGAGGCCCAGCCTTGGGAAAGGACGCGATGCGTCGCCTGAACCCTCTGTTCGAAGACATGCCCACCTCGATCTTCGAGGAGATGTCTCTGCTGGCCTCGGCGACGGGGGCAATCAACCTGGGGCAGGGCTTTCCCGAGCATCAGGGCCCCCCCGAGATTCTGGCGCTGGCGGCGGACGCCCTGCTGCATGGGCGCAACCAGTATCCGCCGTCGCGCGGCCTGCCGGTCCTGCGCGAGGCCGTTGCGCGGCACTATAACCGCCATCAGGGCCTGTCGCTGACGCCCGAACAGGTCGTCGTCACCTCGGGCGCGACCGAAGCCATCACCGCCTCCCTGCTGGCCGTGGTCCAGCCGGGCGACGAGGTCATCATCTTCGAACCGGCCTATGACGCCTATCGCCCCCTGATCGAGCGGGCGGGCGGTGTGGCGCGCATCGTGACCCTGAAGTCGCCCGACTGGCGGCTGGTGGAGGCCGATCTTATGGCCGCCATCACGCCGCAGACGCGGGCGGTGGTCTTCAACAATCCGATGAATCCGACGGCGCGGGCCTTCGAGGCGGACGAACTGGCCATGCTGGCGCGGCTCTGCGTCGCCCGCGACCTGATCGCCATCTGTGACGAGGTCTGGGAACATATCCAGTTCGACGGACGCCGGCATCTGCCCCTGATCGCCCAGCCCGGCATGGCCGACCGCACGATCAAGATCGGTTCTGCGGGCAAGATCTTCTCGGTCACGGGCTGGAAGGTCGGCTTCATCTGCGCAGCGCCGGCCTTGATCGAGCCCCTGGCCAAGGCCCACCAGTTCGTCACCTTCACTACCCCGCCGAACCTGCAGGCGGCGGTCGCCACGGCCCTGGGCTGGGAAGAGGCCTGGTTCGAGGCGATGCGTGCGGGCTATCAGCAGTCCCGCGAGCGGTTGAGTGCGGGCCTGACGGCGGCGGGCTATGTCGTCCTGCCCAGCCAGGCCAGCTACTTCCTCAGCATCGACCTGGCCGCCTCGGGCCTGGCGCCGGACGACGTGGCCTTCTGTCGGCGGCTGGTCACGGATCACGGCGTCGTGGCCATTCCCCTGTCGGCCTTCTGCGAAGCGCGGCCGGGAGGGTTTGTCAGGCTGTGCTTCGCCAAGTCGGACGCCACCCTGGATCAGGCCATCGCACGCCTGGGACAGGCGAGGGAGGCGATGCTTCGCGCCGAGACCCATGGTTGATCCCGTCTCGGCCCGGCTGCTGGCGCGGCACCCTCAGAAGATCGACCTGTCTCTGGACCGGATGCGGACCCTGTGCGCCGTCCTCGGCAATCCGCAAGACCGGCTGCCGCCGGTGGTCCATGTCGCCGGCACCAACGGCAAGGGCTCGACCATCGCCTTCCTGCGCGCCATGGCCGAGGCCGCCGGACTAAGGGTTCATGTCTATACCTCGCCCCATCTGGTGCGGTTCAACGAGCGGATCCGCTTGGCCGGTCAGCTGATCGAGGACGACCGGCTGAGCGCCATCCTGGACCGCATCGAAGCGGTGAAGGGCGTCGAGGCCACGGTGTTCGAAAGCACCACCGCCGCCGCCTTCGTCGCCATGGCCGACGTCCCCGCTGACCTGGCCATCATTGAGGTCGGCCTCGGCGGCTCGCTGGACGCCACCAACATTATCGACCGCCCACTGCTGAGCCTGATCACGCCCGTCGATCTGGACCACGCCGAGTTCCTGGGCACGGACATCGCCGGGATCGCGGGCGAGAAGGCGGGCATCCTCAAGGCTGGGGCGCGGGGCGTGATCGCGCGCCAGTCCGAAGAGGCCATGGCCGTGATCGAGGCCTCGGCCGCGCGCGTCGCCTCACCGTTGACGGTCATGGGGGTGGATTTCGACGCTTGGGCCGAGCACGGCGGCATGGTCTTCCAGGATCAGGAGCAGTTCTTCGATCTGCCGGCGCCCGCCCTGTTCGGACCGCATCAGGTCGACAACGCCGGCCTGGCCGTTGCCGCGGCGCTTGAGCTGGACCTGCCGATCGAGGCGATCGCCCAGGGGGCCGGCGCCGCGCGCTGGCCCGCGCGGATGCAGCGTCTGACCGTCGGTCCCTATGGCGCGGCGGCCCGGGCGGCGGATGCCGAACTGTGGCTGGACGGAGGGCATAATCCCCATGCTGCGCGCGCGCTGGCCGAGACCCTGGCGCGGCGTCAGGCGGCGGCGCCTCGCCCGCTGGCCCTGATCGTGGGGATGCTCGCCAACAAGGATTCAGCCGGTTTCTTCGAGGCGCTGAAGGCCTCTCAGGCCCACGTCTTCACCGTCGCCTTCGAGGGCGCGGCGGCGGAGCCTGAGGCCCTGGCCGCCGTGGCGCGGGGTCATGGTCTGGGGGCTCAGCCGGCCGAGAGTGTCGAGGCGGCGCTGGAACGTGCGCTTCGGCTGGGCGCCGGGCGCGTCGTCATCTGCGGGTCGCTTTACATGGCCGGCGAGGTACTGGGGGCCAGCGAAGAGACATGGCCGGGTTAGGACCGCCGGCCAATCCTCCCCCGACGGGGGAGGCGGCGCGGCGCACTTTCACGTCGTGACGTAGGGGACTAACAAACGGGGTGTCTGGGGCTGGCCCCCTCCACCGCTTCGCGGTCCCCTCCCCCCGACGGGGCAGGATTAGGCCTTGGCCGCGCCGATGCCGCTTTCGGCCAGCCATTCGACGATCTTACCCTTGGGCATGGCGCCGACCTTCAGCGAGGACAACTGGCCGTCGCGGAACAGCATCAGGGTCGGGATGCCCTTCACGCCCAGCTTGGACGGGGTCATGGGGCTGTCGTCGATATTGATCTTGGCGATGGTCACCTGACCGGCCAGTTCGTCGGCGATCTGTTCCAGCGCCGGGCCGATCTGCTTGCAGGGGCCGCACCATTCGGCCCAGAAATCCACCAGCACGGGGGTCGAGGCCTTCAGGACGTCGGCGTCGAAGCTCTCGTCGGTCACTTTAATCGTCGCCATGAGTGGCTCCTTGGGGCGCTAACGCTCGCCACGCGGTGGCTCGCTGCTTGAGCGCAGGTTGGTGTTCTGGTCGGGCAGGCTAGCCGATTCGACCTTCAACGGATGATGTGGGTGACAGATCACCTGCCTGCAAGCGCCGCGTCCATCATATCACCCGGCACCGCCATCAGCCTGGGCCCGTCGGTCCAGACCAGGGCCGCCTCGACCGCGCGGTCGGGATAGAGCCGTTTCAGCACGGCGACATAGACCGCCATCTGCAGCACATAGGCGGGGTCGGCGCCCTCGACGCGGTCAGGTGCGGGGCGGTTGGACTTGTAGTCGACCACCAGCACCCGCTCGGGGGTGATCACCAGCCGGTCGATCCGGCCTGAGATTGACACGTCCGAACCGGTCATTGCGCCGGCCAGAGCGACCTCCGCGCGCGAACCGGGGCCGAACACTGGCGCGAACCGGGCGTCGTCCAGCACGCCGAAGGCCGCAGCGATCATCTCGGTTCTTTGATCGTCGTCCAGATCGCGTTCGCGCGCCAGCATCCGCACAGCGGCGTCGGGGCGAGCTTCGGGCGCGATCTCGGGCAGACGCTCCAGCAGCCGGTGGATCAGGTCGCCGCGCCGGAACCGGCCCAGGGACGTGGCGGCCCCCTCCGGCGTGATCCTGGCCAGGGGCGACGGGGCGGGGATGCGCACGGACGGCTCGTCCATCTTGGACGGCGCAGCCAGTCGCGACACGGCGTCGCGCGGCGGCGCCTGGGTCGCCCAGGCGGGGATCACGGCCTCAGCGACATCTGCGGTCATGCCGCGGCCCAGGATCTGCGGATCGGCGCCGAAGCGCAGGCGGCCCTCGCCGATATCGCGGACATTGTCTTCGTCGTCCTCGTCCAGGCGGGCGAAGGTTTCGGCGATCACGTCCCACCAGCTGCGCTCGGCATAGCCGGTCTTCTCGCTCTTCAGGGCGCGGCCCATGATCACCAGCCGGTCGCGAGCGCGGGTCAGGGCGACATAGAGCAGGCGCAGGGTCTCGGCGTCGGTGCGGTCCACGCGCGCCTGCCGGGCGGCGGCGGAGGCCGGGCAGTCGTCGCCCGCGCGGCCGGGACACATCAGCCACCCGTCGCCGCCGTTCTCCAGCGCCACCGGCATGAGGGTCGGCCCCTGGGGTTTGGCCCGCGAGGTGGTATCGGGCAGGATGACGATGGGCGCCTCCAGCCCCTTGGCGCCGTGGACCGTCATGACGCGGACCTCGTTGCGCGCGCCCTCCATCTCGCGCTTCACCTCGACATCGGCCGCCTCCAGCAGCGACAGACAGGTCTCCAGATCGCTCCCGCCGCGGTCCTCGGCCGACAGCACCTGGGCCAGGGTTTCGTCGATGGCCTCCTCGGCCTCGCGCCCCAGACGGGCCAGGATGCGCGCGCGGCCCGTCTGGCCCGTGATGTCGGGGCGGTTCAGCACGGTGGAGAAGAAGGCGAACGGATCACGGTCCCGGTCGGCGATTGCGGCGGCCAGCAGGTCCCGAGCCTGGGTCCAATGCGGCTGTTCGTGCGCCCGCCGCTTCAGCTCGCCCCACAGCGATCCCCTGCGCGGCTCGGCCCCGGCCAGTTCGTACAGACTCGACGGATCGCCGAAATCGCCGACGTCGCACAGGGGGCTGCGCAGGACCTCGGCCAGGCTGAGGTCGTCCTCGGGGTAGAGAGCAAACCGGGCCAGGGAGATCAGGTCGTCGAAGACGATATGACTGGACAGCTTAAGCCGGTCGGCGCCGGCGACCGGCACGCCCTCGGTCTTCAGGGCGCGGATGATCTCCTCGAAGGTCGCATCGCGGCGGCGGACCAGGACCAGGAAATCGCCGTATCGGGCCGGGCGCAGATCCGTTCGGTCGTGGACGCCGACGCCGATCTCGACCTGTTGCTTGATGTCGCGGGCGAGGGACAGGGCAAGCTTCTTGCGCGCGCTGTGGGCACCCTCCTTGTCCACCGGCGCGTTCCAGGCCTCGCGGTCCGGGGCGTCCGGGTCCTCGAACAGGGGCCACAGATCGACGGCCCCGTGCTGGTCCTCGCGGGCCACCAGATGGGGCTGGGAATCGCCGTGCTCGCCGACCAGGGCGCGGGTGCGCTCGGGGCTTTCGAAGGCGGCGTCGACAAAGGCCAGCACCTCGACCGTCGAGCGGAAGGAGGTCGTCAGGTCTGGCCCGCTGAAGGCCTGACCCGCATTCTCGACCAGGGCCATATAGTCGCGGCGCTCTTCCCGTAACCGCTCCGGTCGTGCGCCCTGGAAGGAATAGATCGACTGCTTCTCGTCGCCCACTGCGAAGACGGTGCGGGGGATGGCCGACTGGCGACGGCGCGCGGCCCCGGCTCCCGAGAAGAAGGCCTCGGTCAGGGCCTTGAAGATGTCCCACTGTTCCGGCGCCGTGTCCTGGGCCTCGTCGATCAGGACGTGTTCGATGCCGCCGTCCAGCTTGAACAGGACCCAGGCGGCGCTGGCCCTCACGGTCAGCAGTTCGACGGTCTTCTCGACCAGATCCGAGAAGTCCAGCGCCCCCTGGCGGACCTTGGCGGCGGTGTAGAGGGCGGCGTGGATGCGGGCCAGGGTCAGGGCCTTTTCCGTGTCGTCGGCGACGCGGGCGGCGCGCAGCACGTCCAACACGGCGAGGAATTTCAGCTGCAGGGCGTTCAGCCATTCGACGGCCCAGGGCGGCGCCTTCTTGGTGCCCATGCTTTTGCGGGGCTCGCCCGTGCCGGTCAGGAAGACGGGGCCAATGGCGGCGATGGACCAGCGGCCCAGCCCTCCACCAGTGGGGGAGGCGGCGTCCATGCGGGCGGCGCACGACTGGTCATTGGCCGAGCCGGTCGCCATGGCCTCGGAGACCCGGCTCCATTCGGAACCGTCGATCCAGTCGAGGAAGTCGGCCTCGATCTCGGCGGGCGTGCGGTCGGGATCGGCGCCGGCCAGGGCTTGCGGCCCCGGCGCAGTCCCGGCGTCGATCCGCTCCAGATAGCCGACCAGATCGCCGCGCCGCTTCTCGATCATGTCGAGCAGGTCGTAGAAGGACCCCCAGTCCAGCTGAACCGCGAAATGGGCATAGGCGGCGCCCAGTTTCCCGTCGGGATCAGCCAGGGCTGCACGCGCCAGATCCTCGCGCGCCTCATGCGACAGGGCGACGGCGGCGGCGTCCTCCAGCACGCGGAAACCGGGCGAGACCCCGGCCTCGAGCGGGAAGCGCTTCAGCAGTTTTTCGCAGAAGGCGTGGATGGTCTGGATCTTCAGCCCGCCGGGCGTTTCCAGCGCGCGGGCGAACAACTTTCTCGCTTTCGAGAGGTCGGCGTCGGACAGGGCGGCGGGATCGCGCCCGTCCAGTTTCGCAAGATCGGCCGCCAGGGCGCGGTCGTCGGCGACGGCCCAGCCGCCCAGTTTAGCGAACAGCCGCGCCTGCATCTCGGCGGCGGCGGCCTTGGTGTAGGTGACGCACAGGATCTCGCCGGGCGCGACTTCTTCGAGCAGCAGGCGCGCCACCCGGTCGACCAGGGTGGTGGTCTTGCCCGAGCCTGCGTTGGCGGTGACGAAGACCGACAGGGACGGATCGGCGGCCTGTCTCTGGTTGGCGCGGGCCTGATCGATGGGGGACAGGGTGGGATTCGAACTCATTCCGGCGCCTCGTCCTCGCCGCCGACGACGTGCCATTCCCAGACGCGGGCCAGATGGTCGTAGTTGCCGCCGAAATTGCCCATGAACTGGGGCGCGACCCAGGATGGATAGGGGGTATGCGGATCATCGAAGGCCGCGACCCCCTCGATCAGCCGTTCCAGCTCGCGCGCCGCCAGACCTGCAGCGTCCAGCGGCTGGTTCTTGGTCGGCTTCGACACATCGACCACCTCGCCCGGCGTCTTCCGGCCCGTGACCTTCACATACAGCAGCTCGCTGGCCTCGGTCGGCGGCGCATCAAAGCCGCCACCCGCCAGTATGGCGGCGGTCAGGGTCAGTTGCGGCGCAAACCCCTGGGCGACCTGTCTGGCGCTGGGCGATTGGCCGGTCTTGAAGTCAATCACGGCGGCTCCGTAGGCGCCCAGTTCGATCCGGTCGGCGCGGGCGGTGACGGTGAAATCTCCGGCGGGGGCGGGGAAGGTCAGCCGCCCCGACTGTTCGATCAGCAGGGTGGCGCCGCGCGCCCGGCGTTCACGCTCCCACCCTTCCAGCCAGATGGCGCAGTTGCGCGCCAGCGGCGCCTCGCGCGCCATGGCGGCGTCCTCGAAGCCTTCCAGATGAAGCGCCTCGCGGATGAAGCCCTCGATCTGGTCGGCGCAATCGTCTGGCAGGGCGTCGGGCCAGCTGACCACGATCCGCTCGATGGCGCGGTGGACGGCGTTGCCGCGCGCCATTGCCTCGGCCGAGGTGCCGGGCCGGTCCAGAACCCTCAGGCCCAGGATGCGCTGGGCATAGACCGCATAGGGGTCGCGCACCCAGCGTTCGACGCCGGTGACCGGCATCTCGCGCGGGCGGCGCGCCACCGGCGGGGTCGGCGCGGGGCGTCGGGCGTAGCGGGGC
>Ga0247803_1000623_pt1 | contig 18998 bp, 17 predicted proteins | sample UWRJL014104B1_FD_180928 | JGI IMG/M metagenome (GOLD analysis project Ga0247803, IMG submission 180928) | Plant litter microbial communities from Arlington Agricultural Research Station in Wisconsin, United States - UWRJ-L014-104B-1 | ecosystem: Environmental > Terrestrial > Plant litter >...
ATGTATTTTTGAACGAATTAGGATGTGGCTTGAAGTTTTTTTGCATGTGCAAATATACTGAGATTGTAAAGAACTCCCTAAAACAAACATAAATTGATTAACTTTGTACCTTTAATTTTAAAATAAAAAAGTCATGTCTAAAGATTCACAAGAAAAAATGTTGCAAAAAGGGGTTTATACAGGCATCATGGAGAAAGATGAAAACAACAATTATTTTTGTGGTGAATATCTTTTAGATTATAAAATCGCTCATGCTAATCATACTTTAGGGGAATTGATTACTATAAAATCTGTTATCGAAAATCCGAGCGATATTAGTTATGATAAATATCCAAAGAAATCGAAAAACTTTCATAAAGCGAATCAGAAACCTGAAGATAAATAAGGTTTTGTTTCAGGTTTGAAATGAGAGTTTAACCACTAAGAGCGCTAAGAATTTTCGCAAAGTTCGCAAAGCTTATTAACACAAAGCTTTGCGAACTTTGCGTTTTATATCAACTACTTAATTAAAAAACTTTGCGCGCTTTGCGGTTAAGAAACTTTTAGCAACTAAATATCTCACGAAAACTAAAGCCCTAGTCACGATAGAAGCTCCCTATTATTATTAATCAAACAAGAATCCTTCCTCCGGATATTCAGAATCAATATTTTAGATATTTTTCGAATATTTTTTGGTTCAAAAGTAAAAAGTTAAAAAAAAGTGTACCTTTGCAAAAAATTTGTCTTTTTGAACAATTAATTTCAATTTCAAACTAATAGACAAGTAGTTACCTTATTTATGAAAAAAATAGTTGAATACCGCAAGTTACTAAACGTAGACAAAACTGCAGAGTTAAAAGATTTAAAAACAATCTATCGTAATGCGATGAAAGAAGCTCATCCTGATAAATTTCAAGGTGATGATGCAGGTTTGAAAGATGCTGAAGAAAAAAGTAAGGCTATTATTGAGGCTTATCACTTTTTGGTAAGTATTAATCCTGAGACGATTAAAGCAAATTTACCTGAATACACAGAGACTATCGCAACTTCATCAATTACTGATTATAAATTTGTTGATGGTCGTTTGATTATCGATTTTTCTAACGGAAGTGTTTATGAATACATTAGTGTTCCTAAAGCAACTTACGTGAAAATGGTAAATGCTGATTCTCCTGGAAGATTCGCAAAAAGACACATTTTGAACTCTTTTACTTGGAGAAAGAAAACAAATCAAGAATAGATTTATACTTAAATATTTACAAAAGCACTCCCTTATAAGAGTGCTTTTTTTATGTCTAAAAATTAAAAAATTATCTATTTAGATTCATAATAATAATATAATTAAGAGTTTTGAATCAAATCAGAGCAACAAACACGCTGATTACATGAGAATTACGCTAAAAAAAACTATAACAAAATTTTAGGTTACAAAATTCTTTAAGTTTTAGATTTTTAGATACTTTTGTTGCACAAATCAATTAACTAATTAATTTTTTATAATGAAAAAAATACTTTTTTTACTAACCGCTTCTGTAGCGATTATTTCATGCAGTAAAGTTAAAGACGGAGAATACCTAATTACAGGAACTGCAACAGGTATTGAAAACGGAAAAACAATCATTCTTCAAGGTCAGGACCCAACTACTAAAATGGCAGTGGCTCTTGATACAGTAAAAGTTGAAAACGGAAAATTTGAAATAAAAGGAAAAGTAACTGAACCAGCTTTTCATACTTTAATTCTTCAAGGTGCTAACGGACCAATTCCTTTTATATTAGAAACAGGAGAAATTACTATTGCAATTGATAAAGATAGTATTCATAAATCTAAAATTTCTGGAACTTACAACAATGACGAGTATGTAAAATTCAATGAGGATTTAACTAAAACTCAAAAAAGTTTAGTTGACTTTCAGAAAAAGAATACTCAAAAAATGCAACAAGCTCAACAAGCTCAGGATACAGCAACTATCAATGGTTTGATGAAACAATACATGACTCTTCAAACTGAAGTTCAGGCTAATTCTAAAAAGAAATATTTAGCTTACGCTGAAACTCACCCAAAAGCTTACATCTCAGCTTTGATTATTCAAAGTATGGTTGCAGATCCAAGTGCTGATATTAAAAAGACAGAAAGCTTATTTAATGCTTTGGATGAGTCTTTGAAAAATAGTACTACCGGAAAAGAAATTAAAACAAAATTAGGTCAGGCACAATTACCTGCAGTTGGTGCATCAGCAGCTCCTGTTGGCAGCCCTAACTGAAGAGCAGATTTTTCAGCTCCTAATCCGCAAGGAAAAGTTGTTTCTCTTAAAGAAAGCTTAGGTAAAGTGACAATTGTAGATTTCTGGGCTTCATGGTGTGGACCATGCAGACAGGAAAACCCAAATGTTGTAGCAATCTACAAGGAACTTCATTCAAAAGGATTAAATATTATTGGTGTATCCTTAGATAAAGAAAAAAGCAAGTGGACAGAAGCTATCGCAAAAGATGGTTTAACCTGGACTCATGTTTCTAACCTGAAATTTTGGGAAGAGCCAATTGCAAAACAATACGGAGTAGAATCTATTCCGGCAACTTTTATTCTTGATGCATCAGGAAAAGTGGTTGCTCAAGACTTAAGAGGTCCTGAATTGAAAGCAAAAATATTAGAGCTTTTAGCTAAATAATAACACTATTCACAATACAAAAAAATCTCCCTCGTGGAGATTTTTTTTTGGGATATATACAATAATTAAAAATCAACCTTACACCCCGTAGAGAGAGAAAAATAGTTTACACAGAGATCACTAAGCTTTATCATTTTTAGCTTTAATAAACAACATTGCGAGGCGTAGAAACACAAAGCACTACATTAGACTTAACTTTGCGAAATTTGTACTTTAGAAGCCTTAAATACTTACTCTTAGATTTGGATTAATTACACAAGACTTTATCGTTTAATATAACAAGACCTTTTATCGTTATCAAACTTTTGTCAGTATCCAAATTCAAAAAGACATATCCCTGTTCATTCAAAAAAATTAAAGCTTCTAATACTCTTGCTTGATTTTCCGTTCCAGAGGACATATTACTAGTTAATGTTGTTAAAGTATTAAAAATTGGACTAAGGAGGCTTGTCAGCTCTTCTATACTGAAGCTCATACCATACCTTTCAGCTAATGTCTGCAAAATTTTTATATGAAATATCGATAAGTTTTCCATGATAGTTCCTTTAATCTTACATACGAAAATTGATCATCAATAGATTTGTAAAAGGATTAATTATTACTAAAAATAGAATTCCAAGATATTGTGTTTAGTATAAAAATCTTGATCCGATTTTATCGCACAAAAAATATAGAAATTTTGAACTGCAGATTTGCTTTTTTATGAATTTTAGAAAGCTGATTTTAAAATTTTTAACATTAAAATTTATCCATAAAAAAAGTCCTAATTTTCATTAGGACTTTGGTGGGGAGAGCAGGATTCGAACCTGCGAAGTTTTCACAGCAGATTTACAGTCTGCCCTCGTTGGCCGCTTGAGTATCTCCCCGATCTCAGCGTTAGTGCGCTTTGTTGTTCTAAGCGGTTGCAAATATAGGAACGTTTTTCATGTTTACAAACAAAAAACGAACTTAATTTAAAGTTATTTTAAAGTTATTTTTTAATTCATTGGAATTGAATAAAATAAAAAAACACGAAGTCAGGATATTTTTTTATATTTTTTAAAATTATAAGATTATTCCTAGCTAATGCTTATTTATTTTTCCTTTTAAATATTAGTTTTTACTTACTGAATAACCACCTTTCCTGATAAACCAAGAATACAATTTAGGAAATTTTATAAAACACTCAAAATTTCTCTGGCAGTCGTGACAAATTAAACTACTTCAGCGATTGGCGATTTCACCCTTGCAAACAATTTGACAATAAGGTTCTTTAGTCGATTTTGATAATCTTCTATCAACCATTCTTTATAATTCCTGCTGGCATTCTCAAGGCACTTCACATATTGTTTTACCCTCCACTCAATTTCAGGATGAAGTGCTTCAGCTAATGCAACTGCTTCAGAAAGATTGTTGGCATTATCCATGCACATCTTTGCCTGTTGCCTAATCGATTCCTGCATAACAGTCTTAGGTTTTTTATCCATTTCAAGCGCTTCATGATAGGCAGCCTCAACATCAAACGTCATTTCAAGTGTGTTGGGAAACTTGGCGCGCAATTCAGCCGAGATACTATGGGATTGTACCGCAGAATTTCCAACAGTATTATACTGAAGCTGTTTTGCAAAAGACTCGGGATTTTCAAAAACAAACTGCCAATCCAGGGGTGCTTCCCAATTACCAAAACGATGAATATTATTTCCTAAATCAGTTATTCCAAATGTTTTTTTTGATGGAAGTCTTCGCGAACCTCGACCGATCATTTGATGATACAGGGTAATAGAAGTGGTTGCCCTGTTCAGTATAATATGCTGCACGGTCGGCTCGTCAAATCCCGTGGTAAGAATTGAAACCGAAGTAAGAACTGCGTCTTTTGTTTTCTTAAACCACTTTAAGATTTTCTTGCGCTCTTCATCAGATGTTTTATTATCCAAATGTTTTATCGGAATTGCTTCTTTTGTAAAAGTCTCAAAAACTTTTTTAGACGTTTCGATACCATTATTAAAAATGAGTGTCTTTTTTCCTAGTGCATTTTCTTTATATGCTTTTAATAATAAATCCTGCATGACGGCTGAGCTGTACAATTCATTTGAAGAGTTTATCGTATAATCGCCATGGATTCCCGTTTTCAGAGTATTAAGTTCAACTTCAAAAATGAATGACTCCGGTTTGGCCAGATAACCTTCATTTATAAGTGTTTCAATGCTTTCTCCTGTGACCAGTGTATCATAATGAAGATTCATTGGCTTTGCAGTGTCACTACTAAAAGGAGTTGCCGTAACACCTATAATAAAAGCATTTTTAAAACTTCCCATTAATTTTCTGAATGAATTATGGTGTGCTTCATCAATAATCACAAGTCCCACATCACGAGGTTTTATTTTCTTTGCTTTTATTCTGTTGCGAAGCGTTTCTACCATGGCTACATAACAATCACAGCCTGTTTTAAAATTACCGCTTGTACTATTAATGATGCAGTTCTGCACACCAGGCTTTTTAATACCGTGGATGTTTGTTTACATAATTCTTTACGATGGGTAAGGATAATGACAGTTTTAGCATATTGTGCAATAAATCTTCTGGCTATTTCTGAAAAAACCACTGTCTTGCCTCCGCCTGTAGGCAACTGATACAAAAGCCTTGTTGTCGCTTTATTATCCATTTTTTGAAAAATAGATTCTATGTCCTTTTCCTGATAATCATAAAAGGAAGCTTTCGGTAGCAGTTTACTAATCATCTTATTTCTTTATTTGATATTATTTAAATGCGGTTACAATCTGTTGTTCATTATTCTTCTGCCGACTGCAGCTGTGACTCCATGAATTTTCCAGTTACGATAGTACCCTCTTCATCTTCCCATTGTGTTATTACGTTTTCAATAAGTTCAGGCTCGAATCCAATTACTTTCATCACCTGATTACCAAATTCCTGCTGTACATTTTGTCCTTTCTTAAACATAATTATATAATTTAGCGTTAGTAGATTATTTCTTTGAGCGTTATACTAAATGCGTTGTCTTGCTTATTTTTTTATACTTTAAAATTAGACCAAGAACTGTATCTAACTTTTATACTATTGTAGTGGTTTATTATATTATTTTATGTTGGTAAGCACCATTAAAAAAATCATTAAAACAGAAAAAATCTACATCTTTACAGTTGTAGATTTTTTTGTTTAATATCTCAGTACGGTCAAGGCAAATTATTTCCAAGGATCCAATACTACTTTTACACATCCGTCTTCTTTCTTATTAAAAATTTCGTATGCGTGTGAAATCTCAGACAAAGGAAGTCTGTGGGTAATGATATCATCAAGCTGCACTTTTCCCTGTACCACATATTCCAAAAGTTTGTCGATGTGTTTATGTGCAGGTGCCTGTCCACCTTTTAAAATAATTCCTTTATCAAAAAACTGTCCCAGAGGAAAATTATCATAATTAACAGGATATACACCAAGCACCGACACTATACCGCTTCGTCGAACTGCACTCATACAAGCTTCTAAAACTTTGATAGAACCTTTTTCAAAGTTGATAGTCGCTTTTATTTTGTCTGTGAAGCTTCTTTCGGGTTCAAATCCAACGGCATCAATACATACGTCCGCTCCACGTCCGTTTGTAAGTGATCTGATATGCTCCACCACATCTTTTGGATCTTCCCACAATATAGTGGTAGCACCTGTAGAAACTCTGGCTTTATCCAAACGGTATTGCAATGTATCTACGATAATAACCTGCGCTGCGCCTCTGAGCCATGCGCTTTTTGCAGCCATTATCCCAACGGGACCTGAACCAAAAATGGCAACCGTCTCTCCTCCTTTCACTTCTCCCCAGTCTACACCAGTGTATCCCGTTGGAAAAATATCGGTCAGAAAAAGTACTTGTTCATCGCTAAGGTTTTCAGGCACTACTCTGGGACCATAATTGGCATAAGGTACTCTTACGTACTGTGCTTGTCCTCCATCGTATCCTCCATACAAGTCGGTATATCCAAAAAGAGCACCACCCTTTTCCGTCAGGATTCCTCCCTCAGGACCATAGTGCTCGGGGTTGCTGTGCTCACAGTTTCCCGGCACATCATGATTGCAGAAAAAACAGTTCCCGCACGCTACAGGAAAAGGAACAACCACACGGTCGCCTCGTTTAAGATGAGTAACTGCTGATCCTGTTTCTTCAACTATTCCCATAAATTCATGCCCCAAAACCATTGGAGATGTTGGCATTGCCCCCGAATAAATGTGCAGATCTGATCCACATATGGCTGTTGATGTTACTTTCAAAATAATATCATCCTGAGCACTAATTTTTGGATCTTCTACTGTATCATATTTAACGGAACCTGGTCCGTGAATAACTGCTGCTTTCATAGTTTTTTATTTTAAATTTACAGAAAGCTAAGTAACTCTTATTTAAGCTATTAAAATTACAACATATGATAAAATTCTTATATATAAATCACCATTTTGAAATTATATAACGAGATAAAATGATTAGTTTTCATTCAGTAAAAATTATTTAAGGTGATTTTTGCAAATTAATTTTTTACCGTTACTTATCACTTGACTTTGTCTACATAATCTAGATAAGATGCTAAAAAAAAAGCCTGCAGTTTTGAACTGCAGGCTTTTTCTATAATAGTATTTTACTATTTTTCGTCGTCTTCAGTAGCATCGAAATTAATAGTATTGTAAGCCGCTTCCGTTAAGGTAATGTCTGCTTCTTTTTCTTCATTTAAGGTCTCAACCAATAAAGATACAGCTTCGTCTTCCCCAAGAGTTTTAGCAAATGCGGCAAGAGTTCCGTAAGTTGCAATTTCGTAATGCTCTATTTTTTGAGACGCAGCAATGATCCCTGCGTCACGAACAGCACCCGGTTCAGTTTCTTCTAAAATACCTTCGCCTTCTTTAATGAGGCCATCCATAGCATCACATTTTTTGGCTACTGCCTTTTCACCAACTGAAGCAAATACTTCTTCTAGTCTGCTTACCTGACCCTTAGTAACTTCCAAGTGATCATTAATAGCGTCAATTAAATTTTGAGAAGTAGCATTTTTAGCCATTTTAGGAAGTGCTTTGACTAAAGCTTTCTCTGCCCAATAGATATCTTTTAGTGAATCTACAAAAAGATCTCTTAATCCTTCTGCCGCTGATGCTTTCGGTTTCACTGTCCCTTTCGGAGAAGTGGTTTTACTGTCAGCTGATTTTTTAGTTGTAGCTCCATTTTTTGATGTCGAACTACTTTTAGCAGGAGTTGCTTTTTTCGCTGCTGTTTTTGTATTTGAATCTTTCATGATATGTTTTTTTTAAAATTTGTTTTTCAAATGTACTACCACGGTGTTTCAATTTTCTTATACAATTTTAAAGCATTGTTGCAATATTTAAACATTTAAATATCAGACTAGTAAGAAGTTTAATTATGAAATAAATTTAATTAATTATATAAATTGTAACGAATATACGAAGCGAAAAAAGAATTTGTCACGCTTTATTAAGACTGAGTCTTTTTTTCAATAAATATAAGTGCAAATATTCCAAAAAGAGCAAGCCAAATTGACAAAAAAACTTTTCTTCTGAACCAGTTCAATTGTAAAACCTAAGAGAAAAACAATTACAAATATATGTCAAAGCTTGGATTCCATTCTCGGTTAATTTGTTTAATGAGTCGATACGGTTCCTTCCTAAAAATAACAGTAAGGTTTTTTTAGAGATAAATTTAACAGTATAAATTCCACAATAAACTCTCCGGGAAATTTATAAAAACACAAATCTGCGAATCTTTAAATTCTCAATTTTCCTTGTCTTAATGCAGCTTTCTAATGCCGTTATTTCAGGTACACTTCAGACTAAAAAACACTAAAAATTATAAATTTATACAGAATTGAAACGATACATCTTAACTGATTAATATGTCAACATATTAAATGTTAAAACATTACGAAAAATTTTATTAACTTTATTAAAAATATTTCCGTGAAAATAATTAAACATTCCTATGGTGCTGATCTCTCTTGGATTGAAAATTTTGCTAATCAATTTGGAGGAAAAATTGAAGACAATTATATTATTATTCCCGAAGAACTACAGACAGGAACCCGATATTTCCTTGATTGCGGAGAAGGTATAGTTGCTTATTATATAAATGTAAAATATAATAAGAACTTTCGATTTATTCAAAAAAATGAAGACAATGATTTTGTTGGGCTTTATTACAATTTAACCGAAGGAGAAGCTACTGTCAGTAGAGAAAGTACAGTGTACGATGTAGGCAGATGGCGCTATAATTTATCTGTACTGGATGGATCGCTGGAGACTGATTATAACGTTAAGGCTGGAAGCAGCACATTTGCTCTTTACATTTTTATAAAAAAAGAAAAAATAATATCATTTGTGAAAGATCATAATATTACATTTCGCGACATCGATTTATTGACAGATCCAAACAGAAATACAATTGTACGGTTTGATCGAATGAGTAGTGAAAGCTATCATTTACTAAATGACCTACGCAAATTAGAAGTTGGCGGGTCTATATTTAATTTAAATTTAATTGGAACGGTTCAGATGCTTATTTCTAATTATTTAAAAAAAATGGCTAGCCGAAGAATCATTATTCAAACAGTCAATTCTTCAGATTTATCAAATATAATTGCTTCACAAATGTATTTAATAGACCATATCGGAGACCATTTTCCAAGTATTACACAAATGGCCAATAGAGCCAATATGTCGGAGACAAAATTTAAAAATTTATTTAAAAAAATTACCGGCTCGACTGCTAATAAATTTTTCATGGACAATAAACTCTTAAAAGCTAAAGAATTGCTTGAAAGTAAGCAATTATCAATATCACAAGTATCAGATCAATTAAGTTTTACAAATAACTCTTATTTTGCTTCAAAGTTCAAGGAGAATTTTGGCTTATCTCCCAAAACTTTTATAAAGCAATTGTAGCTATTGTGAAATTTAATTTCCTAAACAAAATCCTTCTTTATCAAGATTAATAATTGCTTATGAAAAAAATTTCACACTACTATAGTTTAACTCCTGAATGGCAAAGTGAATTTGTTCAAAAATTAGGAGCCAAATTCATTGATGGTAAAATTACTGTAATTCCGGAATCAATGGGTAAGGGACATTCTTATTTCACTCAAATTATACCAGGTATATCGGTTTTGTTTATAGATTTTACTTTAAAAATTCCCCTAAAAATTACAAGAAATCGATCTGATAATCCTTTATATATATTTCATTTTGACTTAAGTGAGCATGTTAATTTAATAAAAATCAATAACAAATCTTACGAGATTGGCTCCTATGACAAATTAGATCTTGCGATTATAGACAATCAAATCGAGAGTTCCTTTACACCCTCTGTCAATGAAAGGACAATTGCTATAAGAATACTCGTCGATAAGGCCCTTCTAAATGATTTTATAAAAAAACATTCCAAAAAAGAAGAAGTAAAACCAACTACTAAAGAAGGCCAAAGAGTTTTTTATCATTATGGAAATATCGACAGCAATAGTATTTTACTAATTCAGTCCATCAAAAACAAATCAGTATTCGATTTATCATTTGAACCCTTGCTTAAAGGTATATCCTTAAAACTGCTCGGCAATTTTTTTAATAAATTTTATCATTCTCAAAATTCAAAAAACGCTACCGATAGCGAGCTGGAAGCAATCAATAAAACAAAAGAATATCTTCTTAATAATTTATATGGCCTATTTCCTTCAGTAACTTTTTTAGCCTCAATGGCAGGTATGTCAGAATCAAAATATAAGATTTTATTCAAAAAATGTTTTAACGATACTCCAAACAATTTATTTATTAAGGAAAAAATGTCTCTTGCTCAAAGGTTATTAAAAAGTGGAGAATTTAAAACTATTACAAATGTTCTTTACGAATTAAACTATAGTAAACTAAGTTATTTTTCATCCAAGTATTTTAATTTTTTCAAGAGCAGACCTATTGATGATTTTGTAAGAAAGCAGGATTAATTCATGATTAAAATTTACTATTTTTTTAAAATTAATATTTAATATTTTCTTTAATGGTTGACGTGAATTATAAACTCAGAACGTCGGTTTTCCTGATGTTCTGCTTCAGAACATTTTACGCCATTCGTACACCTGTTTATTAAATTAGTTTCACCGTATCCTTGTCCATACACACGTTCTTTTTCAATTCCATGTGCTACGATATAATCTACAGTTGCTTTAGCTCTGTTTTCAGACAACTTCATATTAAAATCATCTCTACCTCTACTATCGGTATGCGAATTAATTTTTAAAGAAATACTCGGACGCGCTTTCATTAATTCGACTACTATATTCAATTCTGCTTTCGATGACTCCCTTATCTTAAAACCATTGTAATCAAAATAAATTGGATTTAGCTTTAATTTGTGCGTAAGATCGTCCCCATCTTGCAGCGTTACTGTCTCATCTCCTACAATTATTTGCATTTCATTTATAAAATCAAATGAGTATTCGCATTTCTCAGCTGGTTTTAATTGAGGAGTAACAATTTGTGTTTTTTCAGCAATTCCAAGCTTTTTATATACCAATCTATAATCTCTGTAAGGCTTAAGGTCAAGAGTATATATACCATCTTTACCAGAAGACACCGTATTAATCATTTCATTTTCCGAATTATAAACCTCTACCACCATACCTTCAATTGGTGTTCCGCTTGTATATTTTAAGGTTCCTGAAACAATTGGTTTTACATTAAAGTTAAAATCAACTGGTCTAAGTTCTGTAAAACTGTAAATATCGTCATTTCCAGTTCTGTTAGATGAAAAATATCCCTTTTTGGTATCATCCTGAATTGTATAAGCGAAATCGTCAGCGTTTGTATTTACACCGTCACCAAGATTTACTACATGATATTTGCCCTGATCATCTTTTAGTGCTGCAAAAACATCTAAACCACCAAGACCAGGATGTCCGTCTGAAGAGAAATATAAAATTCCAGAAGCATCTACAAAAGGATATGTTTCTCTTCCTAAAGTATTGATTTCATCCCCCAACTTAGTAATATCATTGCCGATACGCCCATTTTTTTTAACACTAACTACATAAATATCTGAATTACCAAATTTATTATTTCGGTCAGAAACAAAATACAACTCACTTTCATCGGCACTTAAAGCCGGATGCGCAGATGAGAAGCCATCACTATTGATAGGATATCCAAGTTCTTTGATGTTTTTCCATTCTCCATTGACATTCTCAGCCACATAAATTTTTAAATAAGTGGTTCCTTCTTTATCCGCTCCAAGTTTTCCCTCAACATAATTGTTTCTTGTAAAATACATTAGCTTACCATCTTTTGTTATGGCAGGAGTACTTTGATGATATCTTGTATTCACATCTCCTTTTAATATAATAGAATTTTGTAACCCGCCATCAACCATAATATCAGCTGAATATAATTTTAAAAAGGATTTCTCATTCCAGCTGTGTTTACGTTTTATGATTGTTCCGGTATCTTTAGCCGAAGCATAGATTACTTTATCCTTACCATTAAAACAAGCTCCAAAGTCAGAAAAGGGAGAGTTGATCGCTACAGGTTTAAAAATATAACGACCAGACTGTCTCTTTATTTCTTCCATTAATTTTATGCCATTCCAGTCTGCACTCAAGTCTTTTTTACCTGATTTTGAGTAGTAGGTTTTCATTATCTGCTCAGATTCTTTATAATTCTGATTGTTATTTAAAGCCTGTGCATATCTGAAATAATATTGCGGATCAATACCTTTTGGAGAATCCATGATTTTAGCATAACATTTTGCTGCTTCCGGATAATTTGCATTATAATAGTAGCAATCTCCAAGCTTAGTATAGGTTTCTATAGTATTATTTCCTTTTTTAATTTCTTTATTATATAACTTAATCGCTTCAATGAAGGCAAACTTTGTATATGCAACATTAGCTTTTTCTAAATTTTTATCCTGAACCTGGGCCTGAATAGTTCCTATTTGCATGATACAAACCATCAGGAATATAAAAGTAATTTTTAGTTTTTTATAAATCATCCTATTTTGTATTTAACGTTATTAGAAGAATCTTGGACTCACTAGTCTGGTTTTAGTTTTACTCAATAAATCAAATCTTAAAAATATCTCATGAGATCCTGAATTATAATTCCCAATATTTGTGATATCGCGATCATATGCATATCCTATTTGAATACCGTCTGTTACCTGAAAACCAGCTAAACCACTAACACCTGCATCCCAACGGTATGCTGCTCCAAGCGTTAATTTATCATTGATCAAGAAGTTAGCCGACATATCGACCGCAACAGGGGCGCCCACAACAAACTTAGCCAAGACTGCTGGTTTAAATCTTAAATACGGATTAATATCAAAAACATATCCTCCCATAAAATAATAATGGGCTTTTGTTGAATATACCGATGCTGCAACATCATCATAAAAGTTTGTTTTTAATAATTTAGGAACAGAGATTCCCGCATACCATTTAAAAGTGTGAAAATAAACCCCTGCCCCAACATTAGGCGAAAATTGAGATTCCACTCCTGTCATAGTCTTATCTTCATATTCACGATTTGTTTTATTGTAATCCACTTCAAAATTGTCAAAACCTCCAGAGATACCAAATGAAACTTTTAATTCATCTGACGGCATAATAGTGTAAGCGTAGTTAACTGTAAAACCGGTATTTTTTGTTGGGCCAATTTGATCACTTACTATATTTAAACCAAGTCCATTACCATGATATCCTAATGGTGTTTGAACTGAAAAATTTATTGTTTTTGGCGCTCCCTCTAACCCCACCCATTGTGTTCGGTATAGTGCCATGGCGCTTAAAACTTCTCTTGAACCTGTATAACCAGGATTAAAGGTCATAGTATTGTACATGTATTGCGAATATTGCGATTCCTGTTGTGCAGAAGCCCCCAGAATACCTAAAAACAATAACGATACTACATAAAAAAGTTTTTTCATTATTTCTATTTATTACGTTCTATTTATGGATTTAATTATTGATTATTTATATATAGATAGCCAGATTTTTCGACTACCCTTTGCGTATTATTGTATTTCAAAATGTAGAAATAAGTCCCTGTTGGAAGTTTTTCTCCTCTATTTATTGTTGCACGCCCATCAGAATATCCAGCGAACATTACGTCACTTTCATTATATGATTTTGCTTCGTATACTTTAACACCCCATCTGTTATAGATTTCAAGAGAATTGTCAGGATATCTATCTATTCCTTTAATATGGAAAGTATCATTAATACCATCACCATTTGGAGAAACTGCGTTGTACACTATTAATTCATGGTCTTCAAATTCTGCTTTAACAAGAGCTGTTGTAAAAATTCCGTACCCTCCTACTGCACCTGTTAATAATCTTGAATAGGCCTCCCCGGTAACTGGCTCACTAAGAACACCTTTATCATTTACCCATTTCCCTAATACTTCATCCCAACGAACAATTGCTACTTTTACTTTGGACGTTTCTGCAAAAAATTGAGAAGGGGTAGTATCATTATTTAACGAAAGACTCAAAACAATTTTGTCAGCTCCCTTTTCTTGTTTTACTTCCCAGTATTCCTGATCATTGATCTGTAAAATTGTTTCATCTTTACTTAAATGAGAGTGAAGATCTGCCGAATTTTTATGAAAATATTGTGCCGTATAAATATCCCCATTTGCAGCACCTGCCTGAAAAGAGGGTCTGAAAAAATATTCATCTCCTACAGGAAACTGAAATTCATTAGTTCCTTTTTTCTGTACCTTCCCATCTACAAAACTTTGATCACTTGCTTCAGAATGGGTTGCATTTTCTTTGAAAATAACTTTACCATTATAATCTGCAGCATTAACAATTCCGTATTTAAAGTCAGAATTTTTACCTATAGAAATAGTTGTTTTCAGTTGAAAAGGTATCAGAGAAGCCAGATTATTAAAAACAATATTTTGAAAATCAGCAATCTGAGACCCCGTAATTACTTGCTCCTGCTCTCCCGCAAAAGAAGTAGTACCTGAATTTTTCTCATTATAAGAAACCACTCCGTCATTATTATAATTTTTAAAAGCGTGAACTTGTCCATCATTAATAAAATTTCCCGTGGTCGTATTATCATAATCCATATAGATTGACAATAATGTATTATTACTTACTTTTAAATCTCCTTGATTAACAAATTGAGCCTGTCCTTTTTGACACAATAATAGGAGTGCTATAAAACTAAATACACAGTTTAAATCTTTTCTGTTTTTCAAGACAAATTGAAATTGCTGTAAATCTTTTATCATTTTATATAAATTTTATTTTTTTATATTACTACTTGAAAACCGCTCTAAATGAAGTGCAAAATTAGAGGACTAATCAGGAGTTTGCATCCTCTAGAAGTTATTAGAATATCATAATAAGTTCATTTTTATTTTCAAAATTTAAATTCAAAAAAAAAGGAACAGAACTTTATAATCAAAGTTCTGTTCCTTTTTTTCGATTTATTAATAAGTCTTATAATTGTAACTATGACCTTATACTTCAAAGTTATTTACACAGATAAATATGATATGTATTAGAAATCAATATTTCCAGCAGAGCATTTTTTTTCAATAGATAAAACAGAGTGAAATTGCCTCAATATACCTCTTTCATTTAGAAAAAATAATTTATACAATGGCCAAACGCTATTAATCAATTTATAGTTGTTTCCTTTTTCCAAATACCATAAAATTAATTATCAATAATTTGCAAACGTATAAAAGCTCAAATAACTTATAATTTGAGCTTTTATGTATAATTATTATGGCATATGATCCTCCCTTAAAATTACATACCGTTTTGGATAATAGTATATGTTCTCTCTACATTACCATTATTTGTAATAGTGATAGTAGATCCGGATTTAGCTATTGAAAAATTAAATTGGCTGCCATCTCCTCCGTCCTCACAGTTAGCCGTACCATTTGCAACTAATTTTTGAGCATAACCATCATTATTAGTAACCGTAGCTGTATAAAGTATGTTACCTCCCTGGCCGCCTAAAAATGAAATAACATTGTTGTAGGTTTGAAAAGAGGCAATCGCATTTTTATCACAACTATTTTGTGTTGCAACAATAAAGGTTGCGACCGTAATGTTTGCATTTAAAGTTACTATGTAAGATTCTCCCGGAGCAATTGATGGAACGGCATAAGTTTGAGGGAAAAGACTTTTTTTAACAACTCCGTCTGTCCCTATTACCAAAGCTATATTTGAAGGGTCAGTAGATTCAACTAATCCTTCTAAACGCAATGGATCTGCAGCTGACTTAACATGAAGTGCAGCAGTTGGAGCAGTTGTGCCAATGCCTAAACCTGTAGAATTCAGACGCATTAATTCTTTTTGCGCACCACTAGTGCCTGAGTAGTTAGACCAGCTAAATTGCCCAGAATTCGCTGTAGTTGTTGAGCCGGCTACAAGTCCGAAATTCCAGTCTTCTGTAAGTTCAATTCTGGCCGCATTATTATTATTCAAAAATAATATTTTTGAAGCATTAGCATCTGGAAAACTTATAGTGGAAGCAAAAGCTGTATTGTTTGTTGTTTCATCAATTGATAATGCATTTACACTCTTATTTGAATTCCAAATTCCAAATACTCCGGCATTTTTATACAGACCAAAGTATTTTGTATTAGCAGTATTTCTATCTGAAAATTGCACGTCATTTTTAATGTACGCATTTTTAATGTTTAGGATATCTTTATTCGACATTTCCAGATTTTGAGCTGCTGTATGATTTCCTAAATTATCTCCGGTAAAACTAGTCTTAGGTACTGTTTTTAAAACTCCATTGGCATCTGTTACCACGATTTCATCTGCATTGGTACCAGCCTGCAATCCTACAATGGCTAAAGTAAAATCTGGAGTTGTTGTTATTGTTGAAGCTTTCATTAACGGGCCACCTAACTGAATATTCCCACTTTCAGAAGTTAAACCATTATTAGCTGTGTTTAGGGTATTAGGATTAATTGAAACTTTTTTTCCGTTGACGGTAACCATTGTTTCTGTCTGTGCTATCATAAATCCGCTTTGGATCAATAATAAAAGGTATATTAGTTTTTTCATATTTTTTTTAAAATCTGTTTTTTTCTAATTTATAGGCCAGTTTGAACAATACTATATTCTTTGTTAATATTTCCGTTATTTGTAATTGTTATTACCGCACCTATTTTTGTAATGATAAAATTAAATTGACTTCCATCCCCTCCATCTTCACAACCAATTACACCATTAGCTTCTAATTTTAAAGAACTTCCATCTTCATTTAAGACTGAAGATTGAAAAGATACATTCCTTGCTTGTCCTCCTAAAAAGGATAATGTATTATTGTAAGATCGAAAAGAATTCATGGCTGTTCTTCCGCAAAGATTTGAGGTTTGAACGAGAAAAGCTGTTATTGGAAGATTGCCTTGCAATGTTACGGAATAAGAATTCCCTGGTGCTATTGTTGGAGTTTTGTATGTTTTAGGAAACATGCTCTTTTTAACAATGCCATCATCTCCAACTACTAATTTTAGATTTGTTGCCGTGGCTGATGCTGTCAATCCTTCTAAAAGAATAGGGTCAGCTGTGGCCTTAACATGCATAGCAGTCGTTGGTGCGGTTGTGCCAAGACCTATTCCGGTAGACGTAAGTAGCATTATTTCTTTTTGTGCACCAGAATTTGAATAATTTGACCAGTTAAATTGTCCTGAATTAGCCAATGTTTTTTGACCAGATATTGTACCTACTATCCATCCGCTAGAATGGTCGATTCTGGTGGCATCTTTATTGTTTGTAAACATTATTTTTATACCATCAGCATAAGGAAAACCAATTGTCGAAGAAAAAGCTGTTCTATTGTTTGTTTGGTCTATTGACAAGGCATTTGAGGAAGTACCAGAATTCCAAATATTAAACATTCCATTGTCTTTATTGATGCTAAAATATTTTGTATTACTAGTAATTTTATCTAAAATATCCAAATTATTGTTTATGAATGCTGTTTGTGTGTTTTGAATGTCCTTATTTGACATTTCCAAATTTTTATATGCGGTGTGATTTCCTAAATTGTCACTCGTTAAGTTTTCTTTGACAGTGGTTTCCAGAATACCGTTTGTATCAACTGTTAGAATATTATTGGTTTCTACGCCAGTCTGTAATCCTGTAATGGCTAAAGTAGAAGTTGGCGTGGTCGTTAAAACGGAAGATTTCAGCAATTCGCCTCCCAACTGAAGGTTACCATTTGTGGCTGTTAAACCATTGTTTGCTGTGGTAAGCGCGTTTGGGTTAACAGTTACTTTTTTTCCATTTACAGTCACTAAAGTTTCTGTTTGACCTAGTATATATCCAGTCTGAATCAGGAATATCAGATAAATTATTTTCTTCATTTTTATTCTTTTAATCGTTTTCCTAAAATCTTTCAATCAGCTTTTGAGTTAAAGAAGCAATTCAATTTTTCGGTATTTTTAATGAATATTAAAAATCTATAAATAACTATGAAGCAAGTCAAATTATTGATACATCATTTTTTTTTCAAATCGAAAAGCCCTAGGTGTATTACAATAAGTTATTTACTAATCATTTCAATATCATTTTTTTTTTAAAGAAGCAGGCTCTTTGTCAAAGTTTGCCTGCTTCCCAAAATTTATAATATTATTTTAGATAATCAATTATCACATTATCGTTTACCATTAATATGTATGAACCATTGCTTTCTGGTTTATAAGTCAGAATCTTATCGGTTACTGTTAATGCGTCTTTATCAATACGAACACCATTTATATACAATTTTACTTTAGATAAATTAGATGGTGTCGCAGCTAATGTAAAGCTAGTTTGACCAGCGTCTGCTGTAAACTCATCAATAGCTTGTTGAGGGACTGTTGCATTTACTACATAAGGACTAGCCTCAGTACCATCTCCTGTTATTGTAACATTTGTACCTTCGTTCGTTTTTCCTCCAATTCCTGCAGGTCCTTGCTCTCCTGGTTTACCATCGGCACCTGTTTCTCCTTTTAGTCCTGCAACATATTCGTTCAGGTCTTTTCCGTCGTTGCCAGGAAGTTCTTTCCAGATCTCAAATGCGGATTTACCATCGGCACCGGTTTCTCCTTTAAGGCCTGCAACATATTCGTTCAGGTCTTTTCCGTCGTTACCAGGAAGCTCTTTCCAGATCTCGAATGCTGATTTACCATCAGCTCCGGTTGCACCGGTAAGGCCTGCAACATATTCGTTCAGGTCTTTTCCGTCGTTACCAGGAAGTTCTTTCCAGATCTCGAATGCTGACTTACCATCAGCTCCGGTTGCACCGGTAAGACCTGCAACATATTGGTTCATGTCTTTTCCGTCGTTGCCAGGAA
>Ga0247803_1000625_pt1 | contig 18946 bp, 17 predicted proteins | sample UWRJL014104B1_FD_180928 | JGI IMG/M metagenome (GOLD analysis project Ga0247803, IMG submission 180928) | Plant litter microbial communities from Arlington Agricultural Research Station in Wisconsin, United States - UWRJ-L014-104B-1 | ecosystem: Environmental > Terrestrial > Plant litter >...
ATTTTTTCAAAAGCCCTACGTCAAGCGCACTTTTTTGTGCTGCATCGGCAATGCTTATATGAGAGCCCACATTTATTTTGACGAAATAGGGCACGTCAGGAATGGGGTAAAGATTGAAATCATAAATGGTTGGATCCGCCACAATTTTAGACAGCGCAATAAGCTGAGGGACATAGCCTTGAGTTGTTTTGTTTAAAGGTAGCGACCAAAAATCAGTCGGCTTACCTGCACGACGATTTTTATTAATCGCTTGCTGAATTGTTCCTTCGCCTGCGTTGTAAGCCGCAACGGCGAGTAGCCAATCGTTATCGAAATAGGTGTAAAGTTTTTTGAGTAAACGAATCGCGGCCTCGGTAGAGGCAACTACATCTCGGCGTCCGTCGTACCAGTTATTTTGTTTTAATCCAAAATTGCGAGCTGTGGCTGAGCCAAATTGCCACATGCCTACGTTTTGGTTGCCGGGTGAGCTTGCGGTTGGGTTGTAGGAGCTCTCTATAAAGGGTAGGAGCGCAAGTTCCATAGGCATGTTGTTCGCTTCCATTTCTTTGGCTACAAAATACAAATAGGGCTCACTTTGTTGCATCACGCCATAGAAATATTTTTTCTTGCTGGTGTAAAAACGTATTTGGGAGTCAACGGTGCTATTGGACGCATGCGGCATGGCATAGCCTGCGCGGATACGATCCCAAACGCTGTCATATTGCTGTTCTTGGGGCTGAACAGGTGTATGGATAACGGAGGTTTCCGCTGTATGGGTGGTTGGCGGAGCGGCTTGGTTGGTCGGTTTAAGGATTATGCTGTCGCAGCTTGTCAGCAGTACAATAAAGGAGGTCGCGAGTAAAATTCGATAGTTCATTAATGTCATGGGTCACGTTTTATTGTATGTGATTGCCTTCGCTCTCCTTAGATCTGACAAAAAGTTGTAATAAAAACTCCACCAAAATGGCTGCAAGTTCGGTTTATATGGACGCCAAGTCTAGGGATTACGCCGGAATGGGTCAACCCAAGTACGGGGTTCAGTTCTCAGAAGCGATCCTTAATGAGTCGCAATCTTGTAAAAACATCTGTATCGCTAGTCAATATTTCGCCTGAAATATGCTCAACAGACTCGCGAACTGACTTTACATGGCAGCGCAAAAAAGGATTGGTTTGTTTTTCTATGCCTATTTGGGTGGGCAGCGTGGCTACACCTTGGCGGCGCTTTTCGGTCTCAATGAGTTGCCGCGCCTGAAGTTCGGTATTGTCTGGTTCAATCGTGAGCGCAAAACGAATGTTAGCGAGGGTATATTCATGGCCACCGTAGATTAACGTATCGTCTGGCAGCATCGCTATTCGTTGGAGTGCAGCATGTAATAGTGGGGCGGTGCCATCAAATAATCGCCCACAACCAGCGCCAAACAAGGTATCACCACTGAATAGGTGTATGGGCTGATTGGGTGCTTCTATTAAATAGGCGATATGGTCCAAGGTATGCCCCGGAATTTCTAATACATTAAGGTTCAAATCTCCCACGGCTAATTCACTGCCTTCCTTTAGAGGATGCGTAACTTGTGGAATACGCGCAGATTGAGGGCCATAAATAGGGACTTGGTACTTTTCATGCAATTCAATCGCACCATCAATGTGATCATGATGGTGATGAGTGAGTAATATTCCCTTTAATTGGAGTTGGTGTTTTTTTAGGTAGTCGTGAACGACGTGGGCTTTACCAGGGTCTACTATAAAGCTGCAGGGCGATTGGGTATCTGGCTGAATCAGCCAAAAATAGTTATCTTCAAAAGCCGGGATGGTGTGAATTTTCAGCATAATGACCCAATATCAATAAAACGACGTTGCATGATACCAGAGTCATCTCCATGCCAAACTTAGCTTCTGATCTCCGAGTAACTTATGTCCCATAGATTTTTAACAAGTATTCGGCTTATGTGGCGTAAGCGCTTTGGCGTTTTACCGTTACGTGAATCTTTAAAGCCTATAAGCGAGTGGTTCAGTTCGCCGCTCGGCAAGTTGTTGTTGGAGCGAGAGCAGTTTGTCATTGATGAGCAGCTAAACAATGTTTTTGGCTATCATCTATTACAGCTTAGTGTTGCTCCGCAGGTGGATTTAACTGCGGCAAGCCGTATATCGCACCGTTTTGCGCTTTATCCTCAAGGCACAGATCAACCTTTCGTTGCCGGTCGCGCTGACTATAATCATTTGCCACTACCTGCTAATTCTATAGATTTGGTATTGCTGCATCATGTGCTGGATTACAGCCAAAGCCCTCACCATGTGCTGCGCGAAGCGTCTAGCGTATTGATTTCGCAAGGGCATTTGGTCGTGATAGGTTTTAATCCCTGGAGCCTATTTGGCGTTTGGCGTTGGCTCGCTCGATTTTTTAGTCGGGCACCGCAGTGGCGGCATCAGTCTTTGCGCTTGGGGCGCGTGTTGGATTGGCTGACGATTTTGGACTTTGAACCCATTTCGATTAAACAGGGTTTTTATTCCCCTCCATGCTACAAGCCTAATAGCATCAAATATTTGCAATGGATGGAGCGCTGGGGTAAAAGACTCGCCTTGCCTTGGGGTGGCTTTTATGTGGTTGTTGCTCGTAAAGATAGCTTGGCGCTCACACCAATAAAGCCCCAGTGGCAAGGTTATGCGGGATTGCGAGGTTGGGGCGTCACTAAAATTTTAGGCCGCGCGACCCGCGATAAAGAACCGCAGGTACAATGTGAAGTGAAGAAATAGCCTAGGAATAAGTAAATGCGTCAAATAGTGCTTGATACAGAAACTACCGGCCTTGAAACCTCGCAAGGTCATCGGATCATCGAGATTGGCTGTGTTGAACTGTTTAATCGCCGCCTAACGGGCCGGCATTATCATCAGTATATTAATCCTGAGCGCGAAGTGGATGCGGGGGCATTTCAAGTTCACGGTATAAGTAACGATATGCTGGCAGACAAGCCCAAATTTGCCCAAATCGCCGATGAATTTATGGCGTTTGTGGGCGATGCCGACCTTATCATTCACAATGCCGCGTTTGATATTGGCTTTATCAATGCCGAATTTAACCGCTTAATTCCGCGCCCTACGGCAATTGAATCCAATCGCACCATTATCGATAGCTTGTTACTGGCGCGAGCCAAACACCCCGGCCAGAAGAATAATCTCGATGCTCTTTGTAAGCGTTATGGTGTAGATAATTCCCAAAGAGATCTTCACGGCGCATTGCTTGATGCGGAAATTTTGGCAGATGTCTATTTGCTAATGACGGGTGGTCAAACTGCACTTTCCCTAGGCGGCAACCAAGCTAGCAACAAGGAATCAGGCGGTGCTGATAACGAAATCAAGAGGCTTACCGCAACGCGTAGACCTTTGCCGGTGCTGAGGGTTTCTGATGCCGAGCTGGAGCTGCACAACATTAAGCTCGCTAGTATTAACAAGAGCAGCGCTGGTAATTGCATTTGGCTTAAAGAGGCAGTTTCCCCAGAGCTCAACTAATCTTAGCAGCTATAGCCGCTGGGCGGTTTTTTGAGAAACTATTAGCATTCTTTCATCGTAAGCACTAAATATTAGGCAAAATCTCCTTAAGTGAGATAGAGTCAAAAAAATAACACTAACTCCAGGATTCAATACATGAGTGCAAATGAAGCCTTTAATCTTGCCTCGTTAAAAATGGTACATGACGAATTGCTCGCTACTATTGAGCAGTCAGCCTTGCGCCTAGAACAGTTTTCAATGGACAGATCCAATGGCGAATTGCTGCAGAGTTGCATAGAAGGCATTAAGCAAATTCGTGGCACCCTAAGTTTAATTCAGCTAAAAGGCGTGGATTTACTTGCAGATGAATTGTTAGCACATATTAACGATATAACACTCGGGGAAGACCCAACGACCGATAAGCGTTTAGAGTTATTGACCACTGCATTTTTTATGCTGCCGCGGTATCTCGAATTCTGCTTGCAAACATCGCGCAGTATGGCTTTGCTGTTAATCCCCCATATTAATGAATTGCGTCAGGCGCGCCGCGCACCTTTACTTCCTGAAAGCTATTACTTTGCGTTTGAGCCTTTAAAAGTCACTCGCAGTAGCACTGTGCAGCATGATCAGTCGCCAGAAGACATTTCTATACTGGTGCGCCGTTTGCGCCACATGTATCAAACCGGGTTGCTAAAGATTTTGCAAGGCACGCAAGTAAAACCATCGTTCGCGCTTATGTGTCGTGCATTGGAACGTTTAGAGTCAGCTTGTGGCGTCAGTGCCTTGGGTAATTTATGGTGGTTGGCGAATGCCAGCTTAAGTGCAATTTGTGAAGAAAACTTGCGCATTACTAAAAGCCGTAAAATGCTATTTAGTAGCTTGGATCGTGAAATTAAGCGTTTGCAATTTGAAGGTGCTGCGGTAATTAATCGTGAGCCTGATCCGGCCTTCGTGAAAGAATTGTTGTATCTCTTAGCATTATCTAAATCAACAACTGAAAAATCGCAAGCAGTTGCCGCTGCATACGGCCTACGCCCTTTAACCTATAGCGATGCAGAGCTCGCACGTGAAATGGAATTTTTAAAAGGCCCAAGTGTTAATACCATTAATTCTATGGCCGCTGTGTTAACCGATGAGCTGCACAGCACTAAAAATATTCTTGAGCGTGCAGCACAAGGTGGAGCAGAATTATTAACAGAATCGCCTGAGCTGCTCGATACTTTGAAAAAAATTGCGGATATTTTGGCAATTGTTGGTTTGGTATCGCCAAGTAATGGACTCAAACAAGAAATCGAAAAAATCCAACGCTGGCAAACGACTGGCGAAGCAGTTAACGCTGCCGATCTTTTAGGCGTGGCAGATACTTTATTGTATGTGGAAAGTACCATTGCCGGTTTAGGAAAAAGTAATTTATCGGATGAAAAGCTTGCACAAATTAACGCTTTGTCGCGCGACGATGTAATGGCCAACAATCAAATTGCAGAAGCCGAAAAATTAGTCATTGATGAAATTGAATCAGGTATTGGAATGGTGAAGCGTGCGCTTAGCGCTTTTTCTGAATCCAATTACGATAAGGCCCATATTGCAAATATTTCTGCAACCCTGGATAGCGTGCGCGGTGGCATGTTCGTTTTAGGTCTGCCACGTGCAGCCAAAGTGATTGCTGGCTGCATGCAATTTATTAATGAATCCTTATTGGATGATGAACAGCAAGCAGCCATCCAACATATGATGGATACCTTTGCAGACGCCATCATTAGTCTCGAATATTATTTAGATAATTTGAAAGTTGATAAAAAAGCGGATCCAGATGTGTTGCGCATCGCCGAAGAGAGCTTAGAGGCTCTGGGCTATAAGGTATAAGTGAGTACAAGGCGTGATTCATTATGTAGTTGCCGAAGAAAATTTTTTATGTGCTGAAGATGGAACATTGGTTTTATTAAGCGATGCTGATTTAACCCATTTACCGGTGGAATTAATTGTTAAGCATCCGCTGACAAGTCACAGTGAAAATAGCGTTTACGTGACCAGTGTTCATTACAAACATTTATCCGGTTATCAATGGTTAAGTTTGCGCAGTCTCTTAGAGCTGTTGTCTGAAGATGACTTTCAAGCTGCTGGTCGAGCATTACAAATATTACGCTGGCACTTTGATCACCAATTTTGTGGCCGCTGTGGGCGGCCGACGCTGCAACATTCGGACGATCTTGCAAAAAGTTGCGTGCATTGCGCGATTGATTTCTACCCACGTTTGTCGCCTTGCATTATCACCCTGATTACACGTGGCGATGAGTGTTTGTTGGCATGGCATACGCGTTCAAAAGAAGAAAAGTACTCTTGTCTCGCCGGGTTTATCGAAATGGGTGAGAGCCCAGAGCAAACCCTTGAGCGTGAGGTTATGGAAGAAGTAGGGCTGCGAGTTAACAATATTCGCTATGTTGCCAGCCAGCCCTGGCCATTCCCCGCGCAATTGATGCTGGGGTATTTTGCCGATTATGCAGGTGGTGATATTGAGGTGGAGCAAAAAGAAATTCGTAGTGCGCATTGGTTTAAGTACAATCAATTGCCAAAAATTCCTCCCGTCACCACCATATCAGGGCGTTTAATTAATACCTTTGTTCAAGAAAGAATTCGTATAAATAATGATTAAAAGTAAATAAGGATTCCTATGTTATATACCCTCGTGGCCTTGGTCGTTGTAGTTGTAGCGGTTTTTATTGCTTATCGTGCATTGAAAGTATTATGGCTAAGCAGTTGGTTTATGGGGTGGGTTAGAGGCATGTTTGGTCTCAGCCTTTTGGCTTTTGGCGCGGCTGTTGGGGTTGTCGCTTACGATATTTATAGTTACAAACAAATTTTAATAGGTCAGCCAGTTGCTACCATTAATTTTGAAACCATTGAAAATCAATATTTTGATGCGGTGGTAGTAGATAGTAATGGCAAACAACAGCGCTTTAGTTTATATGGTGACCAATGGCAGCTGGATGCGCGAATTATTAAATGGCAAGGTTACTTTTCTGGCCTCGATATAAAGCCTGCCTATCGTCTGGATCGGCTTAGCGGGCGTTATTATGATCTTCATAAAGAAACCACGGCAAAGCGTTCAACCTTCTCGCTGGTGAAAAGCCCTCTACAGTTGGATGTATGGCGGTTTATTCACGATTACGCTGAATGGTTTTCAGTGTTAGATGCCAATTACGGTACTGCGCGCTATTTGCCTATGAAGCATGGTGCGCTTTATGAAATTAGTTTAACCAATACCGGTTTAAATGTTCGTCCATTAAACGATGTGGCCAGTAATGCCATGAGTGAATGGAAATAGTTTTTTAATTTTATTGATTGGAGTTGTACGTTGGAATTTTTAACTGAATATGGCCTTTTCTTTGCGAAAACACTAACCTTTGTAGTAGCAATTTTTATTATAGTGACGTTAATTGTTTCCGCTGGTGCGCGCGGTAAGAAGTCCGAAAAAGGGCAAATCCAAGTCAGTAAGCTCAATGATAAATACAAAGCAACACGCGAAGCTTTGCAGCACGCTGTGCTTGATGAAGAGCGCCTCAAACTACTTGAAAAAGATGAAAAAAAGCGATTAAAAACTGAAAAGTCGGAGCATAAAAAAGCAGCGAAAGCAAAATCTAAAAATGACAAGCAAGATGCGATCAATGACGAACATAAGAAGCGCGTGTTCGTGTTGGATTTTCACGGCGATATAAAAGCGTCTGCCAACGAAAGTTTGCGTGAAACTATCAGTGCAGTTTTAACGCTTGCAACGCCTAACGATGAGGTTGTCGTTAAAGTTGAAAGTGGCGGTGGTATGGTGCATAGCTACGGTTTAGCATCCAGCCAATTAGCGCGTATTACCAGCAAACAAATTCCGTTGACGGTGTGTGTCGATAAAGTTGCTGCATCAGGCGGTTACATGATGGCCTGCGTTGCCAATAAAATTGTTGCAGCACCTTTTGCTATTTTAGGTTCTATTGGCGTTGTTGCACAATTGCCTAATTTTCATCGGCTGTTAAAGAAAAATGACATTGACTACGAAATGTTTACTGCGGGTGAATTCAAACGTACAGTTACTATGTTTGGAGAAAATACGGTTAAAGGGCGCGAAAAGTTTGTTGAAGACTTGGAAGATACACATGTTCTTTTTAAAGAGTTCGTTTCTGAGCATCGCCCACAAGTAGATATAGCGACAGTTGCTACAGGTGAGGTGTGGTTTGGGCGCAGAGCTAAAGATGTAAACTTAATTGATGTGTTACAAACCAGCGATGAATATCTGTTAGATCAAGTTGAAACTGCCGATATTTTTGAAGTGGAATTTACATTGAAAAAATCACTGCCTGAAAAGTTAGGTATAGCTGCGCAGGTTGCTGTAGAGCGTGCTTTGTTCAGTGTGTGGGAAAAAGCCCAACTAAATCGTTGGTTCTAACTAAACGGTAATTGCTATGTTTTTTACCCAAGAAAAATTTGTACTGCCCTTGCCTGAAAAAGCGTTGCCGGGTCGTAGCGCTAAAATAGCCGTGCCTCAGCAACACTATGTTCTGGGCGCGCCATTAGAAGAACCATTTTCCTCAGGCTTGGAGAAAATTGTGTTCGGCCTTGGTTGCTTCTGGGGTGCGGAGCGCCGTTTTTGGCAGCAGGAAGGTGTATTTAGCACAGCAGTTGGTTACGCAGCAGGTTTCACACCTAACCCCACTTATGAAGAAGTCTGTTCAGGTTTAACGGGGCATAACGAAGTTGTACTAGTAGTGTTTGACCCTGCGCAAATATCGCTTGAAAAATTGTTAAAAGTATTTTGGGAATCGCACAATCCTACTCAAGGTATGCGTCAAGGCAATGATCGTGGTACGCAATATAGATCTGGCGTTTATACTTTTAATGATGCACAAAAAACTTTAGCTGAAAAAAGCTTTCAGAGCTATCAAGTGGCATTGAATGATGCTGGATTAGGTGAAATCACCACAGAGATTTTCCCGCTTGAAGAATTTTATTACGCAGAGAGTTATCACCAACAGTACCTCGCTAAAAACCCAAATGGATATTGTGGTTTAGGTGGAACAGGTGTCTGCTTAAGTTAATAGTTATACAACAGGGATGTTATGACACTCCGATTATTATGTTTTTCTTTAGGAATTATTCTGGTTGGTTATTTGCCAGAATTGCCTCCGCTCATTTTTACCTGCTCCACTCTAGCGATTACGCTAATCCTTACTCTTCTGCGTAAAAAACTTACGCATTTATTATTTTCTTTTGTGACTGTTATTTGTTTTTTTACAGCAGGAATCACCTTTGGCGTTATCGCTGGCTATCAATTGTTGGCAATCCAGCTGCCCGACTCTTTAGCTGAGAAAGATATTGTTGTTGAGGCGCAAGTCATTGACCTACCGCAAGAAAATAATCGTCGGCAATTATTCACCTTAAAAGTAATTCGCGCTTACGCGGCAGACAATACATATGTTGAAAATATGCCTCGTAAAATTAATATCAGTAGTTATGGCGACTTGCGCGTAAAAACGGGAGAACACTGGCGCTTGGTTGTGAAACTAAAAAAGCCACGCGGTTTTGTGAATCCAGGCGGGTTTGATTATCAGGCATCATTATTACGTCGCGGCATAGGCGCGACAGGCTATATTCGCCAAGGTGAACAAAAATTATTACAGCCTCAACCCTCTTTTTCTCTGGATACACTTCGCTATGAATTACAGCAATGGTTAATTAACACGAGTAACAGCCAACAAAAAGGAATATTAGTTGCGCTTTTGGTTGGCGACACTTCTTTAGTGGATAAAGATCAGTGGGGGGAAATGCTTAAAACGGGTACAAATCATCTGATTGCTATCTCGGGCTTACATTTAGGTTTTTTTGCCATTGTCGGTTTTTTCGTAGGTAATTTTTTTGGCCGATTCATACAGCTTTTTTGGCATAAATATCCATCAATGATGATGGGGTATGTTTTCTCTGTAGGCTTTACGTTGTTTTATAGCATTATTGCAGGCTTTAATATTCCTACCATACGCACGCTTATTATGTTGGCGGTAGTGCAATTGGCGCTATTATGGCGACGCACTTTTCGCGGGCGGGATACGCTACTTATCGCGCTGGTATTGGTGTTGTTATACGATCCATTGGCCGCTTACGATATAGGTTTTTGGTTGTCGTTTGGCGCTGTTGCTATGTTGATATTTTGTTTTTCAGGGAGAATAGTAATTGCACAAAAAAATACTATGCGGGGAAGGTATACAAATAATTTTTTACTTTTTATAAAATCCCAATGGGTTATGTTTATAGGTTTACTAATTCCTTTAGCCGTTTTAGTGCATACATCTTCACTACTTGCTCCTCCTGCCAATTTTATTGCAATTCCGGTAATTACTTTTTTTGTGGTGCCTTGCTTGATCTTGGCGGCACTGTGCCATTTTACATTTGGCGCTTTAGAGGGTTTCTTTTTACGAGCTGCCGAGATGGGAATGTCCCTTGTGCATGAATGGCTGAATTATTTATTGGCCTTAGGGGCAGGGCAATTGAATCCACTCATTACTATTAATCCATGGGCAGTTTGCTTGGCTTCACTCAGTGTTGTAATCCTACTGTTGCCGCGTGCTCTCGCCAGTAAATGGTTAGGTGCTGCGGGGTTGTTGTTTGCGTTATGGGTGCCCTTAAAGCAATTACCCGATTTACAGATGTTGGTGTTTGATGTGGGGCAGGGTACGGCCATATTTATTCGCACTCCCAACCATCAATTGCTTTATGACACAGGGCCTCAATACACAGAAAATTTTGATGCAGGTAGTGGAATTATCGCCTCTTATTTAAAAAGTCAGGGGTTGCGTCGTTTGGATACCCTTGTTGTCAGTCACAATGATAAAGACCATTCCGGTGGTCTACTGGGGCTACTGGCAACAATAGACGTTAATAAACTTTGGTTGGGTGAGCCAGATAAGCTCATTGAGCTGAATAAAAATGAAGACGTCATACATAAGCCAGAAGTAGCTAATGGTCATACGCAAGCTCCATGGCAGTGGGATGGTGTTCATTTTCGTTTTATCACATGGCCAATAAATCCCAATTCAAAAGCCAATAATCATTCTTGTGTATTATTGGTGGAGTTCAATGGGAAAAAAATATTACTGGCAGGCGATATCGAAAAAGATGTAGAACGTTTACTACGTGAGCGCGAAGATCTTGCATCATTAGATATTCTGCTCGCGCCGCATCATGGCAGTAAAACGTCATCGACTGCCGGGTTTGTTGCGCATGTTCATCCGCAGCGGGTTATTTACAGCGCAGGTTTTCATAACCAACATGGTCATCCGCACTCAGATGTACAGGCTCGTTACACCGCGATAGGCAGCAAACAGCACAATACGGCTTACACGGGCGCCCTTGAATTTGTTTGGCATAAACAACATCCTTATCAACTTACACAATATCGTCAATCACAGGCTCGCTATTGGTATAGCCACTAGCCGCCTGATACGCGTCAGTAAAACGCTATTCGAGTCTACAAAAATTGATGCACAGCATGGTTTTGTACACGTCTTGTGGTAATGTACGCCGCAATCAAAAAGGCTTTTTTTCTGGCCAAAAAATACCCAAATAATAAGTCTGATGTTACTGAAGAGGAGTTTCCGGTGTTCGAAATCATCTTGTCTGGCGGTATTATGATGATTCCCATCATCTTGTGTTCTATTGCGGTTATTGGTATTTCTATTGAACGCTACTGGACGCTAAATGCAAACAAAGTTGCTCCGCGCACTCTTTTGGCACAAGTATGGAGCTGGATTAAAAGCAACCAGGTGGATGCGGCTAAATTGCGTGAGCTTAAGCAATCTTCTCCGCTTGGAAAAATCCTTGCAGCTGGCTTGAGTAATTCCCGCCATGGCCGCGATGTTATGAAAGATTCAATTCAAGAAGCTGCTAACCAGGTTATTCACGATCTTGAGCGATATATTGGCATGCTCGGTACTATCGCGAATGTTGCGCCTTTGTTAGGTTTGTTGGGCAGCGTTTTCGGCATGATTGAAACGTTTAACGATATCATGTTGAAGGGTGCAGGAAATGCAAATGTACTTGCTGGCGGTATTGCGGTTGCATTAGTGGCAACGGCAGCTGGTTTAATTGTGGCGATTCCTGCGACCATATTGCACCGCTATTTTATCCGTCGTGTTGATAGTCTCGTGGTTATTATGGAAGAGGAATCTATTAAGTTGGTGGACGCACTCCATACTGATCGCAGTGTTGATGTGAAACTGGTTTAACTTATTATTTTTGAATAAAGTCTATGAAATTTCGTCGTCAGTCACGCGAATTAGAACCCATGAATTTAATATCACTCATTGATGTGATGTTTTTTTTATTGATATTTTTTATGTTGTCCAGCACCTTCATCAAAGAAACCCATTTAGGTGTTGAATTGCCAGAAGCAACGGGCAATCCTTCGGTGGATGAAAAGCAAAAGATTGAAATCGTTATTAGCGAGCAGGGCGGTTTTTCTATTAACGGCCAAAGTTTGGTTAATAATGAAATTGATACACTTAAAGCGGCAATTTTAAAGGTTTCTGAAAGTAGAACAGATCTGCCCTTACTCTTAACTGCAGATGCTAAAACACCTCATCAATATGTTGTCACTGCTATGGATGTCGCTGGGCAGTTAGGCTTTGTGCGCATCAGCATTACCTCTCGCGAACCTGAAGCTGTTGAGAAAAAGAAATAATAAATTTGTGGCGGCCTTAATTTTAGTGAGCCTACTGTGAAAAAATCTCACAATCTTTGGTTGAAAGCTTGGTACGGTAAATCACGTTGGATTTACTGGCTATTGCCACTCAGTTGGCTTTTTGGTTTGATCAGCCGCACGCGTAAATTTTTAATTGTTAGTTTTCTGCAAAAAAAACTACCAGTTCCCGTTATTGTTGTCGGCAATATTTCTGTGGGCGGTACAGGCAAGACACCACTGATTATTGAGTTAGTGAAATATTTGCAGCAGCGGGGGCATAAGCCCGGTGTGGTCAGCCGCGGTTATGGTGGCGTTGCGCAGTATCCTTATTTGCTGGATAAAGACTCACAGGTTTCTGCAACTGGTGATGAGCCACTCTTAATTTACAATGCTACCCAATGTTCGGTATGCGTTGCCCCTGATCGTGTGGCAGCAGCCTTAACCTTAATCGCACAAGGCTGTACCCATATTTTAAGCGATGATGGCTTGCAACATTATCGCTTGGGGCGGTCTTTAGAAATTGCTGTGGTTGATGGGCAGCGTTTGTTCGGCAATCAAAAACTTTTGCCTGTTGGGCCATTGCGAGAACCTGTGTCGCGGTTGAAGTCCGTTGATTTAATTGTGTTGAATAGTCGATCTAAAAAAGCAGTTCTCTCGGGTTATCACAATATTCACGATATGAAAATTCAACCACTAGCGTGGCGTAAACTTGCGACTATGCAAGAGCTTCCATTGACGACTATGAATTTTAAAGAACCTATTCATGCATTGGCGGGCATAGGTAATCCAGAACGTTTTTTTAAAACTTTGGATGGTCTTGAGTTGACTTACTATGCCCATCATTTTTCTGATCATCATCAGTTCTCAATGAAAGATTTTGAAGGTTATCGCACTGATACGGTTGTTATGACCGAGAAAGACGCTATTAAATGCCATGAATTTTCTAAGCCAGAATGGTACTCCTTAATTGTGGGTGCACAATTAAACGAACATTTTTGGCAAGCATTTCAACATAAGTTGGATTCTATTTAAGGTTGGTTGTATGAGTTTTACTGTTGTGATACCTGCGCGCTATGCGTCTACTCGCTTACCTGCAAAACCATTGAAAGAAATTGCCGGCAAACCCATGATTCAACATGTTTATGAGCGCGCCTGCGAGAGTGATGCGCGCCAGGTCATCATTGCAACGGATGATGCACGCATTGAAGCTGCTGCAAAAAGTTTTGGTGCCCAAGTATGCATGACATCGGTTGCGCATACGTCAGGTACAGATCGCCTGCAAGAAGTTGCCAGCAGTTTAGGTTTGGCCGATGATGAGATTGTGGTGAACGTGCAGGGCGATGAACCTTTAATTCCCGCACAAGTGATTAATCAAGTCGCAAAAAATTTAGCGTCTATGCAAGCTGCCAGCATGGCGACGCTGAGCGAGCCGATTCATAACCTTGCCGATTTTCGCAATCCTAATATTGTAAAGGTAGTTTCGGATACCAATGGCCGCGCTTTGTATTTTTCGCGTGCGCCTATTCCGTGGCCGCGCGATCATTTTGCTACTTTAAATGTGACTGACTTACCCGCGAATTTCCCTGCGCAGCGTCACATAGGTATTTATGCTTATCGCGTTGCTCTGCTGCATAAATTTGTTAGCTGGCAGCCTGCGCCCTTGGAGCAAATTGAATCCTTGGAACAATTGCGAGCACTGTGGAATGGCCAGGTAATTCATGTTGCTGAAGCTGTTGTTGCTGTACCTGGTGGTGTAGATACTGAAGCCGACTTACAGCGTGTTAAATTATTGTTAGAGAAATAAGATGTCGGTGAAAGTGTTGTTTGTCTGTTTGGGTAATATTTGTCGTTCACCCACCGCAGATGGTGTTTTCCAGAAAATGGTTAGCGATGCCGGTTTAACCAAACGAATTCAAATAGATTCCGCAGGTACAGCGAATTGGCATCAAGGCCGAGCGCCAGATCCAAGAACCGTTGCTGCCGCTGCAAAACGTGGTTTTGGTTTATCGGTGTTGCGTGCGCGTGCGATTAAACAAAGTGATTTTGATGAGTTTGATTATATACTCGCGATGGATGAAGCTAATCTTGCAGATTTACATAGTTTAAAACCAGCAGATTACGCTGGCCATTTAGGTTTATTTTTGGCTTTCGGTTCACAGAATGGATATCGCGAAGTTCCAGATCCTTATCATGGTGGCAACGAAGGTTTTGAGCTGGTATTGGATTTGGTTGAAGATGCGGCTGCGGGTTTGCTTAGCTCCATTCAACAGAAATTCTAATGACCATTCCTATTGAAGCGCGCTATTGATTTTTTGCATTTTACTTATCGGATTTTATCGTGTCTCTCTACTTACCCCATTTTAATTTGCAGAATTACAACACACTTGCATCGCCTGTGTGCGCTGATTTTTTTGTCTCTGTAAAAGATGAAGCTGAATTAGTCGCTGCGCTAAAATTTTCGAAAGAAAATAATTTGTCGCTCTTGGTATTAGGTGGTGGCAGCAATATTGTGCTGCACGATGATTTCCCAGGGTTAGCTATTCACATCCAACTCATGGGAAAAGAATGGGTGAGGGAAGATGCTGAGTATATTTATATCAAAGCCGCTGCCGGTGAAAACTGGAGTGACTTTGTCGATTATTGTTTGGATGAGCAATACTGGGGCTTAGAGAACTTATCGTTAATTCCCGGTAATGTTGGTGCCGCACCCATCCAAAATATTGGCGCTTATGGCGTTGAATTAAAAGATGTATTCAGTGAGCTTACTGCACTAGAAATTAAGTCCGGTTTACCAATAACTTTTACGGCCGAAGCTTGTCAGTTTGGCTACCGCGATAGCGTCTTCAAAGAGGCGTTGAAAGATCAATTTATCATCACTTCCGTGACGTTTAAACTTACTAAAATCCCAGCGTTAAAAATCCATTACCCAGCGTTAAGAGATGCTCTAGCAAATACGCCTAGCGAAAATATTACGCCTGAGTTGGTCAGCCAAACGGTGTGCGATATTCGTCGAAGTAAACTGCCTGATCCAGGAATTATCCCTAATGTGGGTAGTTTTTTTAAAAATCCTATAGTGAGCACGAGCACCCTGTCTGTAATTCAGCAAACGTTTCCAAATGTGGTTGCTTATCCGGTCGATGGAAATTCGGTAAAATTGGCCGCAGGTTGGTTGATTGATCTAGCTGGCTGGAAAGGATTTAGTAAAGGCGCAGCTGTTCATGAGCAGCAAGCCTTGGTGTTAACGAATCCACAGCGGTTGAGAGCCTCGGCGGTTCTTGAGGTAGCCGAGCTCATCAAGGCATCTGTTCTAAGCAAATTTGGTGTCGAGCTAGAGCAAGAACCTAGAAACTATCCTTGAGGCATTCCGTAGTTCGTTAGGAACAGAGAAAATTGATTGAATTGAATTTTTTGCAAGGTTTCACAGGCGATCTACACTAGAAACAGGCGATAAAGCCTCTACCCTGTAGAAGTTTGTGAAAGCTGCGATTACAATCGCTGAAAAATGCGTCAAGGAAGCATCCATTAAGTAAAAATAACAATTGCCTTGGCGGCATGGGGGCTGTTTTGACTAAAATACTCGTTGTCGATGATCACGACTTGGTACGCATGGGCATAGTGCGCATGTTAGCCGATATTGAAGGCTACCAAGTGGTGGGAGATGCCAAAAGCGGGGAAGAGGCGGTTATAAAGGCGCGGTCATTGCTGCCTGATGTAGTGCTTATGGATGTAAAAATGCCTGGTATGGGCGGCCTAGAAGCAACCAAAAAACTATTAATCGTTAACCCAACGCTTAAGATTATTGCTGTGACGGCTTGTGATGACGATCTTTACCCAACCCGTTTAATGCAAGCTGGTGCCGTAGGTTATGTTACCAAGGGGGCAGAATTCTCTGAAATTATCAGTGCCGTTGATAAGGTCATGCGCGGTGACCTCTATATGAGCAATAGCATTGCTCAGCAACTGGCACTGAAAAATTTCTCGGGTAACAATAGTCCTGAATCGCCTTTTGAAAAGCTCTCTCAGCGCGAGCTGCAAACAGCCATGCTGATTGCTAATGGTCAAAAAGTGAATGATATTGCCAATACTTTTTGCGTAAGCCCAAAAACTGTTAATAGCTATCGCTATCGTATTTTTGAAAAATTAGATATCAATAGCGATGTTGAATTAACCTTACTTGCCGTAAAACACAATTTATTAGATCCAGAAGCGGTCGTGTAAATCATCGTGAATGAATTTAGGTAAGGGGCGCTAATATTGTTATAGTATTGCCGTCCCTTTCTAAAGCCCAAACTCCATGTCTGAAAAATCTCTTTCTCCCCGTTTCGATTCAGTTCGCTTTTTAGCAGATGCATCACAGCAGCCCGGCATTTATCAAATGTTTGGTGTGGATGGCAATATTCTTTATGTGGGTAAAGCGAAAAATTTAAAGCTAAGGCTCGCCAGTTACTTCCGTAAAACCGGTTTATCCACCAAGACAATTGCATTGGTTGCGCGTATTCATCGCATTGAAGTTACCATTACCGCAAGTGAAGCAGAAGCGTTAATTCTTGAACAAAATTTAATTAAATCGAATCGCCCGCCTTATAATATTTCCTTGCGGGATGATAAATCCTACCCTTATATTTTTGTCTCAAGTGGCGACCCATATCCGCGCATCAGTTTTCATCGCGGTGCCAAGAAAAAGCAAGGCGACTATTACGGGCCATTTCCCAATGTTAGTGCTGTACGCGAAAGCATGCATTTTTTACAAAAAACATTTCGTGTGCGCCAGTGTGAAGATAGTGTCTTTAATAATCGCTCACGCCCGTGTTTGCAGTATCAAATTAAACGCTGCACTGCGCCTTGCGTAGAGTTTATTAATAAAGAAGATTATGCTAATGACTTGCGCCATACCCGCATGTTTTTAACGGGCAATAGTGAAGAGCTTATGACGGAATTGGCTGATCAAATGGATCAGGCCGCGCAAAATTTAGCTTTTGAAAAAGCAGCGCACTACCGCGATCAAATTACTTTTTTGCGTAATATTCAGTCGCAACAAATCATTGAAGAAGGTAATGGCGATATAGATGTGGTGGCAGTTGTTGCACGCCCTAACGCGCTGTGTGTACATATTTTATTTGTGCGGCAGGGGCGAATTTTGGGGAGCAGGAGTTTCTTTCCGCAAGCGGGTATTGCTGAAACACCTGCAGATGTTCTTACACAGTTTGTTGCGCAGTTTTATTTAGCGAGTAGCGGGCGCGATATTCCCCGTGAAATTATTACTAATTATGAATTGGAAGAAGTTGATGTTTTGGCGTCGGCGCTGCAGCAATTAATTGGGCGACAAGTGCATTTCTCCAGCAGTGTGCGTAGTCATCGCGCTAAGTGGTTGCAAATGGCAGTGAATGCCGCTGAACAAAATTTAATTGCGCATCTCAATACCAAACAAAACTCATTAGATAGATTTATCGCACTGCAAGATGCACTGCAATTGGATGAAATTCCGCAGCGTATGGAATGTTTTGATATTAGCCACAGCAGCGGTGAATTGACGGTTGCCTCTTGTGTGGTATTTGATACCAATGGTCCGCTGAAATCTGACTATCGTCGTTTTAATATTGAAGGTATTACTCCTGGCGATGATTACGCGGCTATGGAACAAGCCTTGGAAAGACGTTACACACGCCTTAAAAAAGGCGAAGGTAAAATGCCCGATATTTTGTTGATTGATGGCGGTAAGGGGCAATTATCCAAAGCTATTTCCGTATTGGCTGAGCTGGGTATTGATGATGTGCTGATGATTGGCGTCGCCAAAGGTTCTACCCGCAAAGCGGGTTTCGAAACACTCTACAATGCGCAAACAGAAGCAGAAATAGTGCTTAATAATGATTCTCCGGCGCTGCACTTAATTCAACATATCCGCGATGAGGCTCATAGATTTGCTATTACCGGTCATAAACAACGCCGTGATAAAAAGCGTAAAACATCTACGTTAGAGGATATCCCGGGTGTAGGTGCTGTGCGCCGGCGAGAGCTGTTGCGTCATTTTGGCGGAATCCAGGAAATACACAAGGCCAGCGCAAATGATTTGATGAAAGTCAGTGGTATAAATCAGCATTTGGCAGAAGAAATTTATGCATTTTTCCATAATGATTAATCGATAGTGTATTATCCTGCCTTCATTTGATGGTTGGCCAAAAGGCCAGCTTCTGTTCCTGCTTATGCTTCTGGCGAGAAATACTGGTTATGACTTTTGCTAATCAGCTAACACTTTTGCGAATTGTTTTAATTCCATTGTTTGTTGTGATCTTTTACTTGCCAGTTCCTTGGGCGCATTTAGCCTGCGCTGTGATCTTTGCGGTTGCCGCAGTTACCGATTGGCTAGACGGATACGTTGCCCGCAAATACGATCAAAGTACAGCTTTTGGTGCTTTTTTAGACCCTGTTGCCGATAAGCTGATGGTAGCAATCTCCTTACTTCTACTCGTTTCAATTCATCATGACTCCGCATGGTTTGTGGCCGCCGCCGCCGTGATTGTGGGGCGGGAGATCGTTATCTCTGCGCTGCGTGAATGGATGGCAGAGCTAGGGCAAAGATCCAGCGTTGCCGTATCATTTATAGGGAAGATAAAAACCACGTTGCAAATGATCGCCATATTGGTCTTGTTGATGGATCGTCAGGAATGGTTCTTAATGGAGATTGGTTTTATCGCTTTGGCAGGTGCTGCGGCACTTACACTTTGGTCTATGGTGATTTACCTACGTGCTGCGTCGCCGTTCTTCTCGGTAAGT
>Ga0247803_1000626_pt1 | contig 18944 bp, 11 predicted proteins | sample UWRJL014104B1_FD_180928 | JGI IMG/M metagenome (GOLD analysis project Ga0247803, IMG submission 180928) | Plant litter microbial communities from Arlington Agricultural Research Station in Wisconsin, United States - UWRJ-L014-104B-1 | ecosystem: Environmental > Terrestrial > Plant litter >...
GAATACCGAGATTCTGTGGGGACACAAGGTCGTGGGCGTCAAGCAAGATGACAAGGGTGCGACGGCTGTCCTGGAGACGCTGGATGGCGAATCGAAAGAGATCACGGGAGATTTCCTTGTTGGTGCGGATGGCGCCTCGAGTGGGGTGCGAACAGCACTCCTCGGCAAGGAGTATCCAGGAGAAACTCTCAGCCAGCAGATTGTGGCCACCAATGTGAGCTTGTGTGCCTCGTTCCTATGACAAATCACTGATCATTGTAGGTCTACCTCCCCTTCGACGAGCGCTTCGGCTACTGGGACTCCAACTTCATCTGCCATCCCACCGACTGGTACATGGCCGCTAAGATTACAAACGATGGGCTCTGGCGCGTGACCTACGGCGACGATGCTGGCCTCGGCCGTGACGAGCTCGTGAAGCGGCAGCCAATGCGCTATGAGAGGATATTGCCCGGGAACCCCAAGCCTGGGGACTACAAACTCATCAGCATGAGCCCTTACAAGCTACAACAGCGATGTGCCAAAACCTTCCGGGTCGGCAAGGTGTGTCTTGTAGCGGACGCCGCGCATTTGTGCAATCCATTGTAAGACTCTTCCCTTCTCCGTAGTTGCAGTCACTAATTACTCTCAGCGGCGGCATGGGTCTTACAGGCGGCTTCGCCGACGTCGGCTCTCTCTACGACTGTTTCACCGGCATCCACACCGACGAGCTCGACGAGTCAATCCTCGACAAGTACAGCGACGAACGCATCAAAATCTGGCGCGAGATGATCGACCCCATGTCGCGTGCAAACTTCCACCGCCTCTGGGATCCCGAGTGCGTCAAAGACCGTGACGAGTTTTTCAAGATGTGTGAGCATGCCAGTGACGATCCCGTATTCGGCAGGTCGGTCGCCGAGTCGGTGCACGCCGTACGGCATGATTTTACACAATACTTCAAGAGCAAACAGGGTGCTACTAATGGTACACATGCATAAGTGGCTTGTTGCTTTTCCTGGATCTAGTCTCAATAATGTACAAATATCTATTACTACCATATTTCTTGCTTCAGCTGCCATCCGTATCCCAGCTTCGAATCCTTGGTATCCAACTACCAGAGGTGCGATCAGTGTTGAGCTCGCATTCAGCCCAGGCACGTACAACGACCTGGCTCGCTCGTGCGTCCATTAGGCATGGCTCTCCTCGTGGACGAGCTAACGCAGCATGCTCTCGAGTATCGTTCGAGTGCTTTGAAATCGCTCGCGGTCCTCGTCCATGACGGACGAAATCGAGTGCGATGCAGCCTTTCTTTGTTCGAGCAAGGAACGTCCGGCAGGTGCTGGATGGAACTTTTCTGCGATAGCTTGCATTGATACGCCAGTCGACGAGGGCGGTGTGCTGAGGCTCTATTGACGGAGTCGTCATGGCTTGCCCCCACCGATGCAAGCTGGCGTCCATCACGCCTCCATCTGGTGTACGACGTGACAATGGTCCGATCTATCGCGATGACCCTTGCACGCACCCATCTTCCGACCAACACACCGATTACGGACATGTCGGTAGGTCCGTCCCGCGAACCTTGACATTGGAAACGATACCCCGCAAGCCGCCCTCGGGGATGTGGCCGTGATCACAGTCTCCAGGCTGTCGGGACCATCGAGCGCCTATGAATTGCTTCTTTCGCCGTAAGCGACGTCGATCTAGTTTCGTTCCTGCGCTCGGCCACCATTTTCTTTGTTCTGTCCGCTTCTATCTCGGCCACCACCTCCCGAGTCCTGACTACGGGTCACATGTTGATGACGTTGGCCTCCCATCCGTGAATAGCCTCGTAGCAGTTTATCGATTCGCCGACTTGCATCATCTGGCCATTATGCATGCATGGGCAGCAGCCTTCCCGTCTTGCTTGGCGTGGTTCGAGGGTTAGCCGCAGCCCTTTCTGCCTCGCTTCTGCAGGTGCGACATTGCTCTTCTGTGTAACCATAAGCCACTCCGAGGTTGGCGCCTCGAAATTGGCGCGAGAGCTCTCCACCGAGGCGTATTTGGCTTGCTAAAATGAAGTCCGAAATAGTAATTGCCGCCACTACTCATGATGCTTGACACGATGGCACTCAGCATCACCATGTGTTCGATGATATTGGCCTCCATATTGTCGAATACTAGTCCCAGAACTGTACAGGAAGCTATGAGACTTCTCTCGCTCAAGACGACCATATCCGGCTTCAGTTGCGGGTTGTCACAAGGCGTCTAGTCGCCGACCATGATGCAACAATCATGGCTTTCATGATATTGCTCAAAACGGTAATTCGATATGTGCTCTCTAGCAAGTTATTGCGTAGTCACAGTGGCGTCTACCTAAATGCGTCTTGAAGCCAGGGTCAATGCATACTGTGCCATTCAACGGCATGCGCAGGCACTATCTCGCGGCTGGAAAGGCGTATATTAGAAGATTCACTCACCCCCTTCACTTCATAGCAATCTGTCACTCCTTCAAATTGCACACTCCACGTCTTGTGAAAGCAAGAACTTATATTTTTATTCTTTGGCCTGTCGTGCCGAGATTCGGAGATTGAGCCCACTGACCAGATTACGGCTCTAGTAGAAATCAGAGTGCGTCTTCGTTGGTCACTAGTGCCCCGTATCCTGCCGTAACTCAACCACTGCCAGGACTCGAATGCAAACCCACTTCCCCAGCATGCCTTCCACGTTGGTACTCGTCTTCACAGCTGGCATGGTGGTGTACGGTGCCATGTGCGCCCTACTCTACTCGACCCAGAGCAAGAGAGAACCGCGTCTTCTTCCGACGATACTTCCATTCCTTGATCCAGCGATCGGGATCGCAAGGGACAAGGTCAACTATCTTGTCAACCTAAGGTATGCTTCAGCACCACCCCTTTTTCAGCACCGTAGGCACTCACACTGTCCAGGACCAAGTATCGACTCCCAATCTTCACTATGCGCATGCCGTTCCAGCGCATGTACATTGTCAACGGCGCGGAACTCATACGGATCATACAGACGAAGGCGAACCTGACAACCTTCGTCCCAAACCTTCTCGACTTCGGCCTGCTTTTCAGCGGCGTGGATAAGGAGTCTCGCAAATTGATTTCTGAGACCTATGCCACCCAAGGAAACGGCTTCACGATAAGCGTACACAAGTTCCTCGTCCAAGGGCCAACGCTCCAGGACGCATGTCAAACCGCAGTCGCTAAATTGGCGGCATGTGTACCGAGCAGTTTCTCTGCGTCCGGCGCAGATGAGATCTCACTCTTGGAGACTATCAAGCACGACCTCATGCTCGCGCTCACTGGCGCTATATACGGCCCTGAGAACCCGTACGACGACCCCGATATAGAGGCCAGTTGGAATACATTTCTCCCGGGAATCAACCACCTCCTCTACAGCCCGTTCGCCTCGATCACCGCCCGCAAAGCGGTGCGCGCCCGCTCGCGCATCCACTCGGCATTCGCTGACTACTTTGCCACAGGCGGGCATATCCAGGCCTTCCCCATGGTCTCCGAGATGTTCGATCGAAACCGGAATCTCGGCCTTACGCTCCCCGAGGCGGCAAAGATGGAAATGGCAACCTCGCTTGCGATGCTGAGCAGCGGCGCAGTCACCACGTTCTGGCTGCTCTTCCACATCTGCTCCAACGCCGAGGCATTGCAGCATTGTCGCGCTGAGCTTTCTGCGCTGGCGAAGACTACAACGCTCACTGACAATGGGCGATACGTCAAGGTCGTCGACTTGAGTCTGATCAAGTTACATTGTCCCACCATGCTGGCAATGCTGCAAGAAACCCTCCGCTACCACAGCACCCTCGTCAACGTCAAGAAGGTGCACCACGACACCACCCTCGCCAACCAGTACCTCCTCAAGAAAGACGCCATCATCATGATCCCCGGCACAGCCGTGCACCACGACCCTGAGATCTGGGGCGCGTCGGCCACATCCTTCGATCACCACCGCTTCGCGACGCCCGAGGGCCAGCGCAAGCTCGGCAGCACGTTGGCCTTCCGCCCTTTCGGCGCAGGCGCGACGATGTGTCCCGGTCGCCACTTCACTACCAACGTCATCCTCTCGTTCGCGGCGATGGTCCTGCTGCAGTTCGAGGTTGAGCCCGCCCGGGACGGAGGCGTGTGGACGATGCCGACGAAGTGGAACACGGATTTGTGGAATGCGATGCCGAAGCCTGACTCGGATATCCCCGTGCGCGTTACACCGCGGAAGGAGATGGAAGTCGTGCAGTGGAAGTTTGTGTGGGGTGGGGAGTGCGGTCCTGAGAACGGGGTGCAGGACTCTGTGTAAATGCGCCTCGGTGGAGGCTTGGAGAAGGGATCGGTCAAGTTTGGGCGGGCGTGCTATTTGATTTGGCCGGCGTGCCTGTCAATGTGCCCACTTTTTCGGGGGCCGCTCACTTGGACGACTCTCTTCTCGGAGAATGTGGTCACGTCACATTACTGAGGAGAGCCGACGTTCTAGAGCGGACTCACAAGACTTGCCAGACCGGCGTTTCTGGCTCGTACATACCAGGTTGTAGATTGGATCTTCTCTTCGTCTGGGAGTTGGATACGAGTATTTGGGGCTTAGAAGAGACGGCAATTCGTACATGGGTATGCTAAGTATCACTGGCTAGACTCACATCTTACATAGATGGATAGAGGGATTCTACAACTGGAGTTTGTTACTGGACATATGTTTGGCTTGAAGTGAAGCGAGTTTGCGTTGAATATGCGCTTTCCCGGGTGATACTACTGAGTTTGTTGATTGTGGTCCATTGCGCCTTTTGAGCTCTCTAGGGGGCGGGGGTGGGAACATTGATTGTTGCTGGTCGGAGTTCTAAGGGACCCTGGTTGCGAGCGGACTTAGAAAGGTCATCGCTAAAGTCGCGGATTTGGTACTAGGAGTATGGGAAGTTTAGTCAAGGTTAGCGTTGTACAATATACAGTGGGAAAGAGAAGGAAAGGCTCATTGGTAGAATACTTGAACGCTGTTGTGCTTGATGTGTTGGAACGGAGCTGGTGTACGCACGCCTCTGTAGACACATGCCAGCTTATAGACGCAAAATCAGCTTGCAGAGACCTTTTAATTGTGTAGATGTCGTTGTGGACATCATCTCTCGTACGACTATCCGTGGGGTTAATTTTAGCCTTCCTGATGCGGACTAGATCTACACTAGTCCAACGTTTCACCGCCGATTCGCAGGTTTCCTTCTGTATTCTATCTTCTGCAAACACAACCGTTCACCTCATTCCGTAACAGTCATTTAGCGGCACGATGGACGTCACTATGGGCGATGACATTCCAAATCTCGAGCAGCTCCCAGCCGAGATCATCCATCGCATCGCGCTCTTTCTCCCGTGCTCTTCTATCCTCCGTCTCTCCTTCTCATCCCGCATGCTCCACAGAACATGCTACGATAAAGTCGTCTTTAAGCGCAACGCTACTACCCTCCTCTACGAAGAATTCGACTTTGCGCGCATGCAGCTCGATGATGTAGAAGTAGAGGCTTGGGAGCTTGAATCCTGCGCTTCGGAAGCGAGCGCGGAACGCAGCGAGGATGAAATTTGGTGGCCTGATCTCGATGAAGATGAGACTCGTTTAAATCCGGGTGAAGAGTGGGACTATAGTAATTGGGGGCCCAAGGACAACGGGAGATGGAGTGGCGAGGCAGAAGAGTGGTATGAGAACTGGCCCGGGGCCGCAACACATGAGAAATTGAGTGTAGACGAGTGGGCAAAAATCGCGTTCGCAGTAGAGAAAGCGCGAGGCCTGATCACAGAGCGAGAAGAAAAATGGGACGCCAGAGAGGAAGAATACGCACTGAAAGACGAAACAAAACGCTACACGCGGGACTGGCCAACCCACGAAATGAAAGATTGGCTCCCGCATCTCCTCGCCCTCCGCCATCCGGCAGTATTCCCACTTCGCCCGACAAACCTCCAACTCCTCCTCTGGCACCCAGACATGAGCGATGACGGTCACGACCCGTACGACGTGCGTAACCCCTCCCTGCCTGACGACATCGCCGTATCATTCAGCATGGTAGCGCTCTTCCTGCATGGCATGGAACTACGTCCTGCGCACGCGGAATTCAACGTCGCGTGTCAGCACCTCAGCACATCGCTGTGGAAAGGCCATCCAGGGAACATGGGCATGTTGGACATCATCCTCCCGCGCGCGATAGACTTTCAGTGGCAGGAACCAGAAAAGGACTATGATCTCTCGGATGTCTATGCGTTACTTCTGCATTTGGTGTTGGTACTATATCCGCATAGTACCGTGAAGAGGATCCCAGTTCCGGTGTTGCATCGTATGCCCGTTTGGGAGGTGTTGGGGGCGCCGGTGCCGTTTCGCTCGCCGGTGGAAGATTTTGTGCAGGTGCGGCTTAGTGCGGAGGACATGGTGGAGTATCTGAATGGCGAGTGGATGGGTTTCAACACCGAGAACGGGGAAGACGACCGCTATTCTCCCCTCGAGATCAAACGGCTTTTCAAAATCCATATTACAGCGCATGAGCCCTCCTCCCCCTCCACCTCCAGCCCCGACCCCGACACACTAGCCATCATTTCCCCCTCTTCCCGCGGCAGAGACCACGGCGGTGCATTCACACTCAGCGGAAGTGTGTCTCCCACAGGAAACATCATTCTCTCCAAAGAAGGCGACAACGAGGGTTCCCAAGATGATGTGATTGCGTCGCAGTATCGAGGCGTTGTTACACCATTCGGGATTGTAGGACTTTGGGAGTCGGAAATGATGTATGGGCGTAGGAAATCGTCGAAGTACTTCTTGGGTCACTTTTGGATTTGGAAGAAGGAGTGGTGTTTGTAGGGGTGGAAAGCCCGGAGCTTTAATAGATAGACACACAAGCTCTCATCTGTAAATACGTTGAGTCGAATATCATTGGAACATATCGTTGATCGTTGTAGCTCACTACATGCTTGAGTACTCTTCAACGACCGGGTACAAAGTACGTTGCGATTCGAGGCAATCGGCCTATGCTCCAAGACATTAGGCGCCGAGTGTCTCCTAGCTGAGCTTTACTAACGTCGCACCCCGGACTAGGCAGGCGGCAGAGTACCGGCCAACAACACAGCCTTTAGACGTCGCTTAGGCCTGGTTCACAACCCCGCAATGCTGCAGATGTGACTATGCTGTGGCACCGTATGCGCCACATACGGACTTCCCTTCTTGCCAGGGTTGAGACGTAGACGCTTGTAAGGCGGATTCGTAGTAATTGCGGCATGGAGGAGTACTGCGCATTCTAACTCGTATGTCCGTAATTGCTACCATGCTCCTGTATATGCCCCAATCTATGTCTTACAATAGGAATAACCGAGCAAGTCTAAAAGAGAGACAAAGGGGTTCGGAAAGATACGGAAAGAAAGGGGTATCAATTAAAGAAATGACAAGACGAAAAGCCTTGCGTAGACCATACTATACAGAAGTATCCCGAAGGAAGAGATTAAGCGCCGCCCAATGCAAGTGTGCGAGATGAATGCATCCCAGCCCATACCACACCAATGTGGTTCAAATATGCCCCGTTCGTGATGCAGTACCTCGTTTCCAAGTCAAGCCCAATACAGCAAAGAGACATTAAAAAATAGTAAAAGTACAGTGCAAAATTTACAGCGCTGAGCAAACATGCATCAGCAAAGAAGAAGAAAGGCCATCGTGAATACCTTCACTCAGGTGGAACGCTAAGGAAATCGTTGCACCACAATCCTCGGGCTGCTCCGTACATCTCTCACCCTCACAACCTCCACGAGCCTCGCTTCCTCTTCCCGCCGTGTGTTCACCGCACCATCGCCCTCGCGCCAAAAGCTCATAGGCGTAGGCGGACTGACGGGGCTAGGGCTAACGGGACTCCTCTCAAGCACCCTCGACGAATTCTGCGGCGTGAGAATTCGCCGATTGCGCCGACGTTGTGGACTCGTCGATTGATTTGAGGCAGGCTCGGGAGCGGGTTCGGGTGCAGGTGGTGCGGGTGGTGCGGGTGGCGTGAATGTGGGCGGTCGCGAGCTTGGTGGTGTCCGTGTGTAATATGACGGTAGTGTTTGAAGGGACGATGGGTCAGATGAGTGTGCTGTTGGTGGCGTTGTGACGTAGTAACTAGGAATACTCGAGTGCGCCTGGTATGGAGGAGGAACTGGCGCTAGAACTGGTAGAGACGTTATTAATGGGGCGGGAACGGGCGTTGAGGTCGTCATGGCTTCGCCTTTGGTTCGTAGCGGGTCGTCGTTGAGTACCCGAGAGAAGCGTGGAGTTGAATGTGTTCGAGTCGATACAGGGAATCGCGTGTTGGGTGACGGCGTTCGCCTTTCAGGTGTGCTGTAGGGCGGCATGCCTGGTGCGGGCGTTCTACCGCCCGAGCGCGATCGCTCGGATATGATGGATAGTGCCGCATTCGAGTATTGCTGAGGAAGGCGGGAGTACCTTGGTGTTCGTGTTTGAGGGAAGAGAGAGAAGCGTGGTGGTGAAGTTCCGAATTTGGCCGTTGAGTCGGAACTTTGGCGGGGGCCGATGTTGCCGGCGGCAGTGGAGTTTGGGTCATGTGAGGGAGGTGGAGGTGATGGCTCACGACTCTTTGGTGATTTTGGCGAATATGCTTGCGGTGATAGCAAGGGCTGTGGGGATAGACACTCTGGCGATAGAGCGTTGGAGCTTGCGGTTTGTGGTGAGGTGATGTCGACTTGAGTCGCTCTTCGTACCAGGATCTCGGGTGTTGGTATATGCAGGCGCAGACCACTCTCGCTCGGGCGACGTGTAGAGCCTCCGGAGCTACTCCACGAAGAGTGAAGTCGAGGAGGCGTCAGTGGACTGAGTCGGCGGGGAGTCGGGATCCTGGGCGAGACATCTGGTGTTTTTCCGCTCTTGGAAGTCGCAAACGCTGATGAGTCGGCTGAAAAGTTCTGTCCCCGCTTGTGACCCTTGAGATAGGAGTAGGAGCAGCATCCGTACGAAGATTCGTCACCGAGCGCAAGCCTTCGGAGGGCTCCGTCCCCTCTCCAGCTGCTCGATTGCTTGCCCACAAACCACGGTAGCATGAACGGAATGCAAGCCGTTGCGATAGAAATACATACGTGCACTTGCGTACACACCGTCGGTATCCAGAATTCGAATGCGGGGTTATCGTGTGGCGTGATAGGATAGAGGTAGACGAGTCTCGCCAACGAAGCACCAATAACCAAAGCTCGCGGCGCAAAGGACCCCACCACTGCGAATTTCCTCGAGAGCTTAGTCTTTGAATAAACGACCAGGTTAACGGATAGCATGATGATCGAAACATCCGTGGTCATGTCGATTATGCAATAGACAATCCAGAAGGCACCCTGCATGAAACATTAGCATTCATGCGACCCATCCGCCTGGAACCTATCCACCACTCACACTATTGTAGCAATGTAAGGTGAACACCTCCCATGGCCGTGGCAGCCCGCATTGGAAAGCAACGGCAATAACGGAGATCAGTGTCCATGCGAGAACGAAGATGCCGAAGCCGAAGATCCAGCGGCCCTGTTTGGATTGAGCTCGGTCGCTGTAGAAGAAGTTGATGAGAGATAGCTTTGTGAGGCCGATCGAAGTAATGTAGAGGAAGTTGGAGGCGTAGTAGGCTTTCATAAGGGCATTTGCGCGTTTGACGGTGAGGTCACCGGAGATACCCAGGCCGTCGGAAGCGAGGATGAGAGACGTGATGGAAAGACCGATGGCGAAGATCTGGATAGGTCAGCATGGCTGGAGACTTCCTCGAGTGAACAACCTACTGTTGCAAGAAGAATATATATGTCATCGATGGCCACCTTGCGGACTACCGCAACCCTGATGGCCTGGCGTGCTAGGAAGACCACGACCAACACCACCAAAGTGACCCACGTCACAATCGTAACAACATTGCTCCGGTCATCCGTCGTGCTCGATGCAGCTCGTCGTGATAAAGCATATGCGGGCATCCACATGGTGGTGAGGAGAGAAAGGATGAAAGCGCCCACCCACCAGACCCAAAACCCAAGCAACGAGAGCGCAACAAAAGGAAAGAGAAAAGAAAAGAACGAAAAGAAACCCGGAGTTTCAACAGAATATGGCCTGCAGCTCAAGTGTCGACATATCGGGAGCACGAGTCAAGCTAATGCGCGTCCTTCTTAGATTCGGGGTTCTGCGATATCGAGGGTGCGTGTTGGGTATAGAGTGGAGAGTGACTGTATGCGGAGGAAAAGCCGGAGAAGAGATGGACAGCTCCCAAGTCAGAAATCCTGCCGCGTGTTGGGGTCATACAGTATTATGGGCGGCTCTGCGGAACGCGACAGCAGCAGCGTAGCCATTTGCGGGCATCTTACTCCCCATGAACGCATGTCCCAGCGCGGCGACATATTCTCGTCGAGGCTGATCTTCTCACCACCCCTCGGCAACCATGTGCTACCGGATGGGGCGCAGCGCCGCCGCTACGGGTAGATACCCGCAATACCACACGCACCGGGGCACTGCCCCTCCCACAATAAAGGCCGTCCTTGCGCTGCCGCGAGCGCCGCGCCCAATCAGCTGGTGCTGGGTAAGAGGGTTGGCAGGCGCCAGCGTCAAATATAGGGCTGAGGTGGGTGGCGCCGCTTACATGCGTTGGGTCGGCAGGGATCCGTTGGCGAGAGGGTGCACCCGGATCTCAAGGCTGGGGACTCGTAACTGCATGATCGTGAGTGATTTCGACGTGAGATTGCACAGAGAAGGCTGGTCAAAGGAAGGAAGAGCCAAGCCATGGACATCAAGGCGTACGGTTCAGATCTCCGCTTGATCTCCGCTTGATCGCTCTTCCGTCCGCACGCAGTACAAAGTCGAGAGATTGCGCCACCGCGATCGCCCGCAAGATGTTGCGTTGTCTGCGCCATCTCCTAGACCTGGTGTGGCTTGCTATGCGAAAGCATATGCTGATTACAGGCACTGGGCGCCAGTTTGGAGCCTCAGGGCGTCCTTTGCTAGCCGCCGATTACTTACCCACATCGTCGTGTTTTCGTAAATCTCTACGACACACCTACGTAGGTCCCCCGCTGACCTCACTCAGCGCTCGCTTGATGAAGCCCGGAATAGGTCCCGCTAAAAGCGTCGCTGCGTATTCCAAATGGCCGTTTGCCTCTATTGTTCCAAGACAGTCCAGAGCGTGCAGCAACGTGCGACTTCTCCGGCGGCGTGGACACAAGAAGATGTATTTCTTCAGAACGTTTCATGTGGTGGGCGGCTGCTGCGCATGTCGCGTGGCGTCCGCGCCAAAGCGAGGCCGACAGAGTCCATGAACTGCTGGCCCCGAGTTGCGTGATCAGCAGCATCTACTACGCGTCAATCGAGAGAGGCTTTGTCCTAGACCGCCGTAGATTTACATCTACCAAGCCATCGCATGTACGAGCGCACTAAGAGCCGCTGTCAAGGCTGAATAGCAGAAATTGTTACCGGGATCTGCGACGATATCCTCGAGCCTTGCCTTCCCTTAACCGTTTCAGCGGCGGCGCGGCCTGCATGACGGCCGCCCATGGTACTTGGACTGCTTGGGAAATTTCATTGCGGCCAGTCAACTGTCCACAATGTACCACGAAGCTGCAGGTAGACGATGGTGTGTTGCCCTTCTCCACATTCACTTAGCGCTGGCTCGGAGCCCGAAAGTCAACAACCCTAGTGATCCTGCACGGCCAGTGTTGTAGCGCTCAACGGTAGTTCACCCTACCGCGTTATCTCTTATCAGAGACTTAGTCCATCCGGAATGCATATTGAGACGCTTATTGGAAGACTCAGTCGTTGTCGTTCTGATTCTGGGCGTAGCTTCCCCACACGCCCAGGTACTTGTTGGAGAAGCATGTGAGTTACCCTTTGACGTGGCATTGGGGCGTAGCAGTTGCTGATGGGGTTCCTCGGGCGTTCGTCTCGAGAAGTGGCCGACGGACCTTTAGACTATGTGGTGCAATTGAGTGTACGTGCGATGTTCACCGATCTTAGGACCTCGTTATGCTTGCATGAAACTTCCTTGAGTCCAAGACATGTTTAGTCCGGGCGAGATCTGACAGCGTTAGGAACGCCCATAGGTAACATAACGATGAGAGGATCCACGTGCGACAAGCGCACACAGACGCTCTCAAAGGACTTTGTTGTGGTTGTACGAAGGGCTTTCGAAGGATCGGTGGCGAGATGCCAAGAGAGCAGAGACAATAAGACCAATCGTTGACGTAAGTGATAAGATTGACAATCGCCATGATGCGATGTGAAAGCGTACTTCGATCTAGCATACCACCGCCAGATCAATCAAACCACTTCGCAAGATCCATAACGGTGAGCAGAACCTGACTTATTCTCTGCTGCCCTATCTCCGAGCCCGCTGCAATTCGCAGTTTCGTGGCGTCATTGTTCGCTACAAAAACGTAAGCTGTCGTCTACAACCGGAACAAACAAAGCAAATAATATACTCACGAACTCTGATCTCCTTCCCTTCAGCCCTACCCGCCGTACTAGGGATTTCCGTCCAAATTCCCTCGCCAAGAGCTCCATTGATAAACAACGAAGCTGTCCGCGAGTCCGACAACACAACTGTGCCATTCGCGCCTCCTAGCGAGCTCCACGTCACAAACGGCGCGCCTTGTGGTACTCTACCTGTATCCGTCCTGATTTCGTGGGTTGCTGCTGTGCCGAAGTTCTCGGGAGACGATGCGATCTTGTAGAAGATCGGGTTCGTATAGGTCGATGTCGGGACATCGAGTAGAGAGTGCGTGTAGGTCAGGATGTACTGTTTGTTGGGAAGCTAGAAAAGATAAGTGGGAGTGTTGAAGGGATAAGAGCGATGGTACCTTCGCAACGGTCGGAGTTCCCGCTCTGTCGGAGGCAAATTGAGATGCTACAACGTCGATCGCGGACCCCCAAGCATCGTAGTAGTCAGTCGTGGTTTTGTGGACGAGCTTCGACGCGTGTAGGGTCGAGTCTTGTTGGGAGTAGTAGACGGTGATTTTGTTGCCGCTAGTACTGTTAGCTACTACGCTCCTAATGGTACAACTTCCTCGCAGGTTACGTACTTCGAAACGAGAAACGGGTTCGCAACTGCGGTTCCGTTTCCCTCAACACGTGGCCCTCCACTAGCAACAGCACTCGCAAGCTCCCAAGATTCTCCCAGGTCCGTCGAAGCATAGACCTCAATGTTCGTGCTCTTAGCATCGACGGCATTGACCGCCATCAATACCGTTCCAACGTCGATTTCTCCATCCTCATTCTCCCTTCCCGTCCCGTTGATGAACAGTATATGCGGTTGCTGCAGCGTTCTGCCACGCGTTTTCGGCGCTGCACTACCAAATGAGTACCACGAGAAGCCACTGTTTGTGGACCGGTAGACCAGTATGGCGCCGTTCGCTTCGGCAGGTTCGTTCCATGCTGCAAGAACGGTGTTGTTCGGTAAGCCCTCGGTACGAGGGAAGGTCACATGGTGCGAGGGGTCGTCGGGCTGATAGACTGTTGCATTAGCAAAGGCGTCGACGCCTGTAGGTGTTGGCACGGGGGGTTCTGGATCTGGGTCTGGGTCCGAGGTAGGGTCCGGGTCAGGTGGAGGGTCGTCGTCTGATTGACCCAAGACCGGGCGGAAAACTAGAAGACCGGCGAGGAGAAGCTCGTGAAGACGCATTGTAATCGTCTCGAGGTGGTTTTGGCCGTAATAGCGTGTGAATTGTTCTTCGATGCATTGTACCTGCGACTATGGGCTCTATTTGAAGGTCTGGGCGAAGAGCTCAGTGCCAGGGGTCAAAAGCCGCGACGGCACTTGAGATGGCTGTAAATGAGGCTTCATATCGAAAGGCATGTCGTCAGAACGACAAGAAATTCCACAGTCGTGGCTTCATTGACGGAAACGATGGATAAATGCCGATGATCTTGACGCGCAAGCAACGGGAGATGTTCCTTGGAAGCTTCCCCGCAAAAGCCAACTTGAGCTCGGCCCACGTGCTTGCGCGCGAGACTAGTTTGGAGATGCACCCGCTCGCCTCATGTAGATGATCGCCCATGGCTGTTGTCGGACATTTTTCATTTGCCCAGTGATATAAGTCGTTGCGTTATTGATTTGGAAGATGCGGAATTTCTTCAAGTCTGGATGTGACTGAGCAAGCATCTTAATGGCGGCTGATATCTGTTCTCCACTCTTCATCTCGCCGCGAGCAGTCCCCCTTCAGTTCGCCTATTCTAACTGGCTTCCTATACATATGCACGGAGTCGCGAAGTATTGATTGACGGACGGTCGAAACTCTTAGCCGATGCTGAGACCTAAGCCTAGCCCCTGGAGCTTGTCTTTCAAACCGCCCAAAATTTCCTCAGCTCGACCGTAAGCGTTCTCAGCCGATTCATATTCGACCTCTGGTCGCTCAGTTCCACCCACACAATCCCAACTCGAGGCCCGTTTCGGATCCGAAATTCCCACGTACTTCAGCTTCCCCGGCCATGCACAAAGATCGCGAGACACTAGATCGCCTTCCGCATCGACCGCACTGGCTTCCAGCGTTTCTGGTGCCTGGCCATTCTCGACCCAGTCGACAAGAGCAGCGAGCGGATCTCGAGGAATTGGTCCCGCGCCTCCACTGCAATGCTCAACGCCGGGAGCTAGAAAGAGGCGGTAGAATGCATCGACATTGTGTGCTCCTCCCATGACTGATTCTACTCGCTCCCGGTACCGGACAGTGTTTTGGTATGGAATAATCGGATCATTGATACCGTGCCATGTAAGCAGCTTGGCACCAGCTTCCTTGAAGCTACTGAGGTCGGGCTCATCACTATCGAGTAGCCAGCCGTATTCGTAGCTCGCTTGAGCCCACAAGGCCATGTATTCGTTACGAGAGAGGTTGGTAACATTGAATGACGGATCTTTGAGAAGTAGTGTTTGGATGAACGTGGAAGACATGGTGAGCGGAATCGGCAAACTAAGACCTTCGGGAGATGTTGTCGTTGCCGCTAGATATTGTGCACTTGTTCCCACCGAGAGGCCATGCCAAATCTTTTTTCTGAAAGGCGTGCGAGGACCTTCCTCGATCCGGCGGACAATATTAGCCATGGCCGGAGTGACCTGGCCGTCTTCACCATCGCAATGAAACGTCTTTCCTACGACATGGAGAGGATCGAAGTCACACACGTCCGGATCGCTTATGATTCCGTCACTAACACCGTCCAGCATGTCGCAATCTTCCAAGGCTTTTTGGCGAAAGAACTCGAACTCGCAGTTTGACATCCAAAGTCCTTCCTCTTTCATGATGAGCTGAGGCCAGAACTCGCCCATGGCGAGGTGCGTGAAGCTCATTGCTGGGGCGTTGGCTAAAATGCCGTCGAGCAGCTCGGGGTACTTTTGGGCAATGGCGTAGCCTTGTCTTCCCCCCGTTGAGCATCCATGCCAGTAGGAGTGATGTGGCTTTACGCCATAATATTGCTCCGTAATGCTCTTACCGATGATAACCTGCTCGGCCAGACTTCGGATGGCATAATTGTGCAGCAGGTTCCAATCGATACTACCATCTGCTTTCAGCGCCCATGACAGATCATCGTATCGCGTTCCATCGTGACCGCCGTCCGTCGAGGCGGCTGCGTAGCCTTGTTTGAGAGCTGGGGCGAGGTGAATATCGAAGAGACCCGTTGCGAACCCACCACCTCCGGTAGCCTGGAATCGACCATTCCAATCTTCTTTTTTTGGAGGCAGCCACACCTCAACAAGCGAGCTATCATCGCTGCCCTCGTGGTTCAGGTAGACTTTGACTTGGCAGAAGGTGAGGTCCGCGATAGAGTCGTTGGTCCGCGATTTTGCCGCAAGCGAGGTGATGGCGACACCTGATGGTAAGGCGGAATTGATATGATTGAAAGCTTCTGCGCTGCAATCCGGGTGCACCGTGTCGAGGTCATTGTCGTCGACCTCATCACTTCCGAAAACACGAACGGCTGTAAGCAGCACTGCGACAAATATATGTCCCATCATGATGAGGCTGGGCCGTGAACACAAGGTGTAGCAGTCTATACCAACTGGCGGCAGAGCAATCGTAGCATTTCAGACTTGGTCGTTATGTCCAGTCCACTTTGGTACAGTTTAGGACGAGGAAAGTAATCGATGCGGGAGGGCACTGACGCGAGATGGGTAGTTATTGAAAGGACACGAGCGGAAATCGCAGTGTTCGGAAGTGCAACGTTTGTGCTACGCTAGTCTGTATTGGCCACAACCCCGCTAGGCTAAGTGAGGGGGGAGCCGCGGCCTGTTGACTGGTCCTTATCTCAGCTAGGCTCAGACGGCAATAGCCTTTGATCACCCCTGTCTAGCGCGTTGCATAGCAACGGCACAGTCCACATAGATATTTTAACCAATAAGAACTGCTACTAGGGGTTAAAGGCTTTTACCGTCTAAGAGACTATAGTGCGGGTTTATATAGGCGACCCTCTTATTATACCCTAAAATATACAGGACGAATTATCTATAATAGTTTCTTAATACTATACTACTTAATACGCCTTAAATTCTATATATAGTTACTAACGATACTTCTTTCTAAACTATTTTACTTTTTACGCGCCTCTAGGCCTGCGTTATAGCGCTATATAATCTCTACGCTAATAGTACGTCTATACGTTATTTCTCTTCGATAGGTGCTATTCGCCGCGACCTCTTCTTATCTCTAATTCCTAGATCCTTCTCTTTACTATTAGTTCTAGATAGCGATATATTCTAGCGTATAAGCCCGCCTTTAAGGCCGTTAAGCCCTTGCGTACGCTTATTATCTCTAATTCCTAGACCTTTATCTTTACTATTAGTTCTAGATAATAATATATTCTAGTATATAAGTCTATCTTTAAGACTATTAAGCCCTTCTTATATACGCGTACGCTTATTATCTCTAATATTCTTACTAACTAAATAACTCTAAAAATAAGTAGATCGCCGTCCTAGACTAATATATATATTATCTAAGATAAGTATAGTATCTAAAGTAGCTTAAGTATATAACTTTCTTAAAGTAGAGCTTAATTTTACTACTACTAAGTTCTTACGAGCCTATCTAAATAAGGAAGAGATAGAAAGTAGAGCGCTATAGATAACTTATATAAATAATATAGCTTAGATACTTAGAGAGGAGATTCTAGCTCTAGATCTATAGTATATTATAGATAACTTACGGCGTTAGTATATCTTAGAGCTTAACTAGCTTATTAGTTAAAGTAGGTTTAACGCGTATAATATTACCTAGCTAGTAATATTAACCTTATTTAAATAGGCGTAGAAGGTTATTTACGAAGTTATACTAATATAGAAGTCTTTCTTAGTATTAGTAATATAGAATTAGCGGTATAAATAGAGTAGCTATAAAGAGATATTCTTCTATTTAAATACTATTTATTTTATAATAGTACTAATTATCTAATAGTAAGTAAAGAAACGGTCTAACTATCTTATTTAAAAGATAGAACTATATCTCTATACTAATAGTATAAAGCGGTGTATAATTAATATACTATCTAGTCTTAGAATTTATAATATCTATAAGGTACTAAATAACGAGATAAAGAAGGTAGTAGATTATACTACTAAGTAGTATATATTTTACTCCTCTTTATATTTCTTATTATACTAACTTTACGGTAGACTAAAGACTATTTCTTAAAATAAGTAGTTTATAGTTATTTATAATAATTATAACTTTCTAGATACTATCTACGACTAAGCTATAGGCGTTTATTAGATTATATAAAATATAATAATAGTAATTTTAATATATTATCTATTACTACTATCTACTAGGTTATAGTAGTCTATACTTCGCTCTTTAGTTTCTCTTCTATATTAGAATATTATATACTCTCCTAATATACTCTATAATATAAATATTAAGAATATTACTATCTTCTTATTATTATAGGCTATTTAATTAGTTTATATATTTATAGTTAACTTAGTCTTCTATAAAAGTAATATATCTCTTCCTTTCTTTCCTATAGTTAATATACTTTCTTTAAAGTTAGTAAGTTAGCTCTATTATCTAGGCGTAATCTTCTATAACGAGGGTATTATTAAAGGGATATATAATATCTACTATAATATTTAGCTATAGTAGTTTAGGTTCTCTAATAATCTAGAATCTATTAATTTTAATAACCGCCTATAGATTATATAGAGTAATTAGAAGATAGTAGAGTTAATCTATAGTATTTAAAAGAAGTAGGCTATAATAGCTACTTATTCTTTTAACTTAAAGAGATAGATAATTAGTCCGCTAGCCTACTTCTATATCCTTTAGAGTCTTATCTATATAATTACGTATACGTATTAGAGTAATCTATCTAATCTATAATCTAACTATACACTCCTTAGTAATATATTAGCCTAAGATTAAAAAGGTCTAAACTAGAGTAATATTAAGTTTTATATTATAGAGCCACTTCTTTAGTTATTATAGAATACTCGCACTCTTACCTTATTCTATAAAGAGATAAAGAATAATAGCTATTTCTAGAGTCCTTAATAGCTAGATAGAAGCGGCGACTTCGTTCTATAATATAATAATCTTAATAAAGCTATTTATAGACTATTATCTAGCTAGTATATTAATATTCTATACCGCGTAGAGCGAAAGGTCTTTACGCGCTTCTAATAAAAAGGTACTAATAATACTTATAGAGATTTTATAATAATATATTAATTTATATAAGAAATATAGATATTTCTTACTCTTTATATTATTATAAAGTATAGAGATATTAAGTTTATTTATTATCTTATTAACCCGCTTATTATTATATTCTATAGGTTAGAGTAGTATAAGTATAGGTATAAACTTCTCTATCTTTAGTAGTTACTATTAGATATAGTAGTAGATAAATTGCTATAGCGCGTAATCCTCGTATCTAGACTTATTAATATTTAAGGAAGAGATAGGTACTTTATTACTACTAACTTAGTATTAGAGTACGTAAACTATATATATAAGCTAGATATATAGAGTTAA
>Ga0247803_1000628_pt1 | contig 18902 bp, 20 predicted proteins | sample UWRJL014104B1_FD_180928 | JGI IMG/M metagenome (GOLD analysis project Ga0247803, IMG submission 180928) | Plant litter microbial communities from Arlington Agricultural Research Station in Wisconsin, United States - UWRJ-L014-104B-1 | ecosystem: Environmental > Terrestrial > Plant litter >...
GTGCTGGTCCGGAGAAGCGCAGATACAGAGCGAGTGCGTGAGTGCAACAGTGCGACGACGAGAGACAGACGAGCCCTCCTTATGCCGCAAGCCGCCTCCTCCCTTCCCCCCTAGGTGGAGACAAACACCGGAGGGAGGGAGGGAGCGCCCTCTCGACGCGCGCCTCTGGCTGAATTGACATCACGTAAATTGAATGCTCGGGATTCGCCCGCCTGGCGAACGACGGCCTACAGACGCCCGCTGCCTGTACTGTACAGTACAGAAAGGTGGGGCACACGATTCCCCTTCCCTCGTCCAGCCCCGCCTCGACGACGCAGCGCGCCCGCGAAATGCTCGCCGCATCCAGAGCACCGGCGGTGACGGTCAACTTTTTTTTCTCCCCTGCTGCCGTCATGCACGAATCCCTGGCCTCGACTTTACCCGATCAAAGTACCTTCACATGTCTGGTTGTACACAAGAATCTGGGCACGGAAGCTCGTCCGCCTGCAACCCTCCGACTCGAACCATCCGGTGTGTTTAGCATGCCAACAAGAGCGCGCGACCTGTTCACTGCTCCTCCACCATGCTCGATACCAGGCACCCCATGGCCCGAGGAAGTCAAAGACCGGTGCTCCCCCCAGAACTTTTCCTCACGATGTAAATCACCGACGACCCTGAGCCCCACCGCGCCCAACCGGGAGAAGCCTAGAGGGAAAAGAAGCTGCACAGAAGGACACCAGAAGCCCGTCCGCAAATTGCCCCTCGCAGGGTGCTTCCCGTCCAAAGAGCCCAAAGTGCGTCATCTGCAACCAGATCTTGGGAAGACAGCCGTGCGCAACGGTGCTCCGGCTCCAAATAGAATGCCGTACCTTTTAGCCATCATGGCAAAACACCTACACGGTATGTGCATGCAGATGCACCCCAGAAAGGCAGTTGCACGCCTGGTACCCGGTGTCCACCGTGCACCTCCACTCCAGATATGCATGCCCAACCCAACCCTAGCAACACGGCATATAGGCTGACAAGAAGAGCCTAAACAAACATCACCGACCGACACGGTCCGAGACGTACATACGTCAAGAAAGCTAGCTGTATTCGCTGCTCCAAATGCTAGGGTATCGTGCTACTAAAAAACGCCTACCCTGGATGTGTCCGGAAAAGTGGTCCATACCCCACCAATCAATATGCTATCCAGAAAGGCAAAACATGCCGGAGAGAAACCGAAAACGATCGCCTGAACCTCCGACAACAAGAGCGAGTCCAGTCTCTACCTACTCTTCAATCCCTTCCAGACCCTCCACAACCCGCATCAGCCGTGCCGTGAAGTTCCTCAGCGTCTCTTCGCCCTCCTCACCTTCAAATTGGCCCGTCAAACGATCCACTCTCTGGTTGTAGAGCACAAACTCCTTGACCTTCTGGACAAGCATGTCGAGTTTTCGGCCCGGAAGACGGGGCTGGACCGTGGCTCGGACGGCTGTATTTAGGCAAAGATTGCCTAATAAGACGGTAAGGTATCCGATCGTGACGCTAGACTGCGACTCTTCCATGGAATCGGCCTGTACCTAGTTAGCATATATTTACTCGAAGCAAGGACATGTACATACCTGCTCAGCGCGGGCCGATCCCGCCAGAAACGTCGCTACCAGCTCACCGATCGGCCCATCCCCGTCCCTGACAACGCTTGCTCGGGCCTGATCACTGTTTTCTGCGAGATTGATCATAGCGCCTAGGCTCAAGATCAGATCCTCCAAAACCTCGTTCCTACGCTCCTCTTCAAGCTCACTTGCCAGTAACTTGAACTTGTCGATAATTGATCTCAGGAGCGGAAGTACGAACGTGGGCCAGGCGAACAACTGGCAAGCCTGGGGTTTGTTGTTCGTAAGATTCATGCAGAGTCGGATGACAAGTCTGACCGGCGATTCACTGCTGGTCTCGAAGAAGATGGGCATCATGTTCGCGAGGCGGCCAAGAATGTCATTCGACCACGTGGCTTGCTTGTTGTGGGATATCGAGAGGGCCTCCAGGATAGAGAATGTCGTGGCTAGTGTCAGGTGGTCCTGTGCCGTCGCGTTGTCTGCTTTTAGATGTTGACTAGGAAGAGATGCGGCATCAAGGACCCTGGTGACCACTTCTTCGCCGACCACACTTTCAGTATTACCGGCCTTTCGAAGGCCAAGCACTAAGCGCTCAAGGACCTTCATAGCCACGAGCTGCGGGGTGACTTTCTCGGGCTTTTCCTCCGGCCAAACGGCGTTGAGTATGACGGTTCGGAATTCTGCCACAGTATCTCTCGCGCTCAAAGACATGTTGGTCTTCCGGTCTTTTGCGATTCGATGGATGTCGAGGTTTGAGAAATTCGATCTCATGAGATTGTTCAACGTCTCCAAAGTGCCAGACTGGTAGATCTGGTCAAGCACAGCGTATCCAGGTCTAGTCTGGAGGATAAACAAGACAGCCACGGCAGCCGCAAAATCGAAGATGATCTCTCCCGATGGAGAAATGCTTCGAAGCAACGACGCTGTCAGTGATGACTCCAGTAATTGCCCGATATAGCTCTTGTCTGCCATACGTGTAGCAATCTCAATGACAGCGGATCTTCGCTGCGAAGAGTTTAGCCCGCCCTTTTCAGATATGTCATCGATTGAAGCTGATGCCTCAGATTGAAACCTATATTGCTGGCCTTGGCGTCGGAGCTCATGAATCCCCCGGACTTGCGTCGAGTCGTCCCCGTCTTCGGATACAGAGCCATGTCGATTCGTAGCCTCCAGCCCCAAGTCGTCATCAATGTCCATCGCTAACATGAGTTCGTCTTCGAAATTCTTCTCCTCCAACATGGACCTTTGTTTAGCATATGTGATCCTAGCGCCGCTGTTCAAATGGACCGCTGCTTGTGAAGTCTGAGAGTTCGTCGCCGCTTCCAAGTCAAGGTCCATTTTGTCCGATGCCGCCTGAGACGCAGGTTCGGTGTCGACGGTAGGCTCAGGTGGAGCATGTACGGCCGGGACCTCGTCGGCATCGATTTCTTCCTCAGTCTCCTCGTCACTTTCACTGTCCTCATCTGAGCTCGGCGCAGCTTGCTTGAGCATATCAATGAGCTTGCTCTTTCGTGATTGAGCAGATTGGGGTACATCCGAGGAAGACCTGCTCAATGCTGCGATGCCAGACCCGGGCCGTTGTTCTGTGAGTCGCAGCCTCGATATGCTGGGCATTGACGTAGTCGAGTCGGAGGAGTCATCTAGCAAATTGCTGAACAATGCTTGCTGTCGTGGAGTTACCGAGCCTGGAACGAATCGGTTTGCGGTTCGGGCTAAAGGTGTTGCAGCTTCTGGAATTTCATACATGGTCTCGTCCTCTGCAGAACGTGCTCCCTGCATGTTGGTTACGGAGGACGGCTTGGACACAGAGCGCACAGCAAGCATGGTATGTAACGTCGCTGGAGACGACTGGCCTTTCGTGATCTTCGGTTTCGCCGCGCCCGAGTCGGTTGGTAGTCTTGTTCGCCTTGGCTTTTGATTTGTTCGTTCACTTGGTTTCATCGGAACTTGTAGCGTTGACTTCGAGAGCATGATGGGTTCGTGCCCAGGAGATGTGCTGTCTACTTTCTTTTGGTATTTCTTATTCCGCTGAGACACATGGCCTTCGCCTCTTTGTTCTGGCGGCTGTGTCGGCTTCACAGTCGCAGAAGATGATGCAGAGAGTCGTCGTTTGCGCTTGTGAGATGCATTGGAGGCATCGGACTCAATAGAGGGCGCGGGTGAAGGGGGGGCGTGTATGGTTGGTGCGTTGGATGCCAGCTTAGTCCTCGAAAACGGCGCAGCCCGAGGTTTTACAGGTGTTGTCGCTGGCGCGTCTTCATCTGTGGACGGAACGTCGAAGACATCTAGATCAGAGTGGTTCGACACCTTCGTTGTAGTCGTCGCCTTCTTGGCCGTAGTTTTGATGATCTTCTGGGCGACTATGCTAGGCGCAGCGGGTGTCGTAGCTCGTGATCTCGTGCTCGGCTTCGTACTCGGCTTCGTGCTTTGCTTCGTAGAGGTACGGATTGCGGTCTGGGACTTAGCGCACGCGGGTTTCTGTGTCGTTTGAGGAGTCTTCGCACGCTGTCTCGTAGGTGGTATTGGCACGGGTGCCAGATCTTTCGAGGGTGGTATTGCAGTCTGTCCAATTGTTTGCACTCTTTTCGTAGGTATGTACACCTCCGGTTGGACTGGTTTTGTCCTGCGCAACGGCTGTGCGATTATCCCAACCTTGCGACTCGACCGAGGTCGCTCATCTTCTGAGCCTGGGAAATCGAATTCATCCGCTGTTTCCTTCGCCGGCGGAATCTTCTTTTTGGGGGCAGCGGAGGGCCGGGGCGTGGGTTCGTTGTCGGACGGTACCTCAAAGACGTCTGGCGTTGGATCCTTGCGCCGACCTGTGCGAGCACTGTTGAGCGCACTGCCACTTTTCAGAGCCGCTCCCCTCTCGACCGTCCCATGTGTTGTGTTCGAGTGCTTGCGCGGGCGCTCGGGCGACGGCGCATCGTCCTGGAGGTTCTGCGGTGCCGTGAAGCGCGCAGACCGCCCATAGGTAACGACCTTTTTGCGGCGGTCCGACATGGTGAATGTCGCGGATACTGGCGAGGCCATGTTGGGCGGCTGCGCTGTTTGCGAACGCAGGCCTCAGACGCGCATCGTGGTACGCAGGATTGTTTGCGAATGACAAATGGCGATGGCGAATGGCGAATGGCGAATGGCGAATGCTCGTTCAAATGTCTCTGGTGGGTACTCGACACTCGGCAAGTCGCGTCCAAGGCGTCGTGGTGATTGTTTGGGTTTGTTCGTTTTGGGTGGAACCCGGCTCAATGCGGGCGGGTGCGTGCAGTGACGAAGCCGCCCGGTGAACGTGAAGAGGCGCAAGCAGGGTCCATTGAAAGAAAAGCGCGCTAGACCCAAACAAGCGAGCGGTCAATCTCACACATGCCAGACGGTACACGGGAGCCGCCGATGGTCACGAGCCTCGACGGGAACGTCTCTAGCAGCTCAGCCTTTGCTCTTCTCCTCTCAATTCTCCTGGTAGGAGTGCTTCATGTCCATATCTATTACTAGGTGATTTCTGGTGGCCCGCCGAGCGTTCAGTTCTTCCCCTCTTCTGCGCCTATTCTTCTCCGCTCGCTCAGACGTCACCCTCCACAACACGCAAGATGGGCGAAGAATCCCAGACAAAGGCTCCTTCGCAGAGCGTGGGACCTGAATACCGGTCTGCTACCCAGAAGCCTACCGCCACCGTCTCCAAGCCGGTCCCACACAAGAATGTTCACATCTTGCCCCAGACGCCGCAGCTGATAGCGCTGCTAACGTAAGGACTGATGCCAGTTGTCGAGCACACCGTGATTGACCAGACCATAGGATGATCCGAGACAAGAAGACTGAACGGGCTGACTTCATTTTCTATTCCAACCGCATCATTCGATTGTTGGTCGAGGAGGGGCTGAATCACTTGCCCGTAGTGGGGCATGAGATAACAACTCCGGTTGGGAGGACCTACGCTGGTGTCCGCTTCGAGGGCAAAATCTGCGGTGTCTCCATTATGCGCGCAGGCGAGTCCATGGAGCAGGGTCTACGAGACTGCTGTCGCTCGGTTCGAATTGGCAAGATTCTCATTCAGCGTGACGAGGAGACGTCGCAGCCGAAGCTCTTCTACCACAAGCTGCCGGAAGATATTGCCGATCGATGGGTCCTGTTGCTGGACCCCATGCTGGCCACAGGTATGTCATCACCTTCCATGTATGGGACTGAAAACTGACATTGCTAAGGCGGCTCTGCTCTGATGGCAATTGAGGTTCTCACGGAGCGCGGCGTACCCGAGGACCACATACTCTTCCTGAACCTGATTGCAAGCCCAGAAGGCGCAAAGAACTTTGCCGACCGCTTCCCCAAAGTGAGAGTCGTCACGGCCTTTATCGATCAAGGACTGGATGAAAAGAAGTATGTCTGCCTACCACCCCGCCTGACGTCCGTGCTAATTATGTCATCAGCTACATTGTACCGGGCCTTGGTGACTTCGGCGACCGCTTCTATACTATGTAAGGGCAGGCTTCGGCCAAGATGATCTGGGGTCGCATATGAAGGAGTGGGGGAGATTTGAAGTGTACATAGGTTGGCCTTCAAATGCGTATATTTACAGCCTTCGTCCGAAGAGGTGTATATTCCGTGGATATGAATAGCCCAACTCAGTGCATTGATATCACGCAGCACCGGAAACCAGACCTGCGAGCAACCCTTTTCCATTTGCCATGTCCCCAACCGTGGACCAGATATCATGCCGAACGCCGAACTTGGTAATCCTTGGTATATCAAAAACGCCGCTGCGATGCCCATAGCCATATTTTCCTGACCAAACCCCGCATGTTGTACAGATAGCGTCCCATTCATCCACGACCCTCTATTCCGCATCGTATTCACCCTCCGCGTCCAGATCGTCTTGCACAATGAAGTCCTCCTCTGCGGTTCGGGGGAGCGCGCCAGAGCGGTTGACCGACCTCTCTGTCGTTGCGCCGACGGCTGCTTCCTTCGCTACCGCATCGCATGCGTCGACCCAGTCGGCATAGACGTCGACGGGTGCCGAGAGATCTATCGAGTGTCAGCCTTGTGTATCCAGTCGCATCCGCGCTTCGCACATACAGTTGATGTTCGTCTGGAACGTCTGGCCGCACACTTTGCACTGCAGATTTCCGACGCCCGATTTCTTTTCGATGGAGACGGAGACGGAATGTTCGTGGTTGCAGAAAAGGCACTGGAAGGTCGTAGGGAGCTTCTCCTTCTGTACAACTTGTCAGCCGAGTTCCGCGCCGCTTTGCGACCCGAGACGTACCTTCTTGGGGCCTTGAGGCTTGCTGGCCGACTTGCGCTTGCCCTATGCACTGTTAGCATGCGCATGCGCCCAGAGGGATGCGCCGCTTGCCATTTTGGTTTTTGAGATGCTAGGTAGATGCGCAGTGCGGTTGGTTGGTCTTGTAAAAGGCGGTAGGGGGCGGGAGACGTGTCGTGTAAAGGGTGGGCTTCGTGCGATTGTGTGCACAACAACGCGACAGAGACGTGAATGAACATTTGGATAACGGTGGGGAACTCCGGAGGGCTAGCGCCAAGGTTCACCGCCCTAGCTGCAGCTGCCCAAAGCGGCGATAAGACGGGCCAATCACACATCGGCACGCGCTGGAGCTCCCGAGTGCTGGTCGATCAGCCATCCCACCTCCGCCGCTTCTGCCCTCCCCTCTTCCCATTCCCCCTCGATCCTCTCTAAGACTTCTCAAGATACGAGAGCCTCTCCCACCCCTCTCGCTCACGTCTTCTTGTATCGACTTCTACGCTCTACACAAAGCTAATCAGCTGTTCCACGTCTACACCCTCGGCAACCCACGGTTCATTGTTGCAGCCTTGCGGCAAGTTACATCCGAGAGTTCCCATTTCCAATCCTTTCCAAACATCTCTTTGTTGGTACATGCACGCGTCCCAAGGTCACCATGTCTACCGACAGCTCAAGTGATGCTGTGCTCAATCAGATCCTCGACGGCATGAAAGCGTTGCGGAGGGAGAATGTACAGCTTGCTTCCACCGTGGACGCAATCAACGGTCGCGTGAATATGCTGGCTGGTATCAAGCAGTTGAAGGACGAAGCGGCAAAGGAAGCTTCCAATGGCGCTCCAGACAAGGCAGAGGAGGCTAAGGAAGCTGAATCAGTGCAGACTGTAGAGTCCGTTAGCAAGCAGTATGAACAGCCGCCGTCCAATGTTGATGATGCTCCCCCTCGTCGAACCAGCGTCTCAAAGACGTCCAAGATCATCTTGACCTCGTATCCTGGCCAAGCCGGCGTTGACCCTCTGCCTATGGACTGGGGACATAAGGATCCTGCCGTCCGAGGTCCCGTCGTTGTGTCCAGGCATCCCGGTACCATTCGTAGGCGTAACGGTACGTTGTCCGGTTATGTTGTCGTCCTCTCCCACTAACATGCATCAGCCATCGGTGCGCACGGAGGTTCCTACTCCATCTACCACGCGCTTGCCGTAGCAAGCAAGAACCTCGACATCACCCATAAGCCCGACTTCACCAACACTGAGCCCGCCGCCCAGATCGGCCCCTTCCCAACATGGTGGGACCCAAAGAAGATTGTTGCCATGGATCCATATGGCCATCTTTCTCCATGGTTGTACAAGGACACCATGGACAAGGATGATGTGGAGATCAGACCGTCCATAGCCATTACGAAAGCCCATATGAAACTTCCTGAGCTTGAGAACAGCGTGCGGAACGGACGTCTTGTTCCCGATGGCAAGATCTGCGTGAACGATACTGGTGAGCTTGCAGTGACCAAGGTCGCGGTTGAGCCGGTGTGGTATCTGCCTGGCATCGCTGAGCGGTTCGGTATCGGTGAGTTATATTCAGTCTTGCTATTGAACTTGTCTATCATGCAGCTTGCTAATTGTGTATATCAGACGAGGGCACACTTCGTCGGACGCTATTCGAAGAAACTGGAGGTTCCTATCCTGAACTCATCACCCGTCACGATATCAAGGTCTTCCTGCCCCCGATCGGAGGCTTGACAGTCTACATTTTCGGAGACCCTGCAAAGATGTCCGACGCCAGCGTCCGCCTCGCTCTCCGCGTCCACGACGAATGCAACGGCAGCGACGTCTTCGGCTCTGATATCTGCACCTGCCGACCATACCTTATTTTCGGCGTCGAAGAGGCCGTCAAGGAAGCCCAGAAAGGCGGCAGCGGTGTTGTCATCTATTTCCGTAAGGAAGGACGAGCGCTAGGAGAGGTGACAAAGTACCTCGTTTACAATGCGCGCAAGAGAGGAGAGGACCGGGCGAGCGAATACTTCAAGCGGACAGAGAACATCGCCGGAGTCAAGGATATGCGGTTCCAAGCATTGATGCCTGACGTGAGTCTCTGATCTTTTCCTAGTGGGCTGATCGGCTGTTGTAGCGAACCCGTACCGGGTACCTGTCGATCCAATTACTGACAGCGACTGTTGTGTAGATCCTTCATTGGCTTGGTATCACCAAGATTGATAGGATGCTCAGCATGTCCAAGTAAGTCTCGCCCACGCCTTTTCTAGGCAAACATTGGCTCACAGATGCGCAGCATGAAGCACGACGCAATCGTCGACCAAGGCATCCCCATCCACGAGCGCGTTCCGATCCCTGAAGACATGATTCCGGCCGACAGCCGAGTTGAAATCGACGCAAAGATTCACGCCGGTTACTGTAAGCCCCCCGCTTATTGCCACCGTCCCATCGTTTGACGAACCGAGCGGAGTGACGCGTCCTCGTTTTCTTGAATGTATGCTAACATGTCGCCCTGCAGTCACAACAGGTCACACCATGTCCATGAGCGAGCTGGAAAACGTCAAAGGCCGTGGTTGGGACGACGTCGATGTACGTGTACCAACTCGCATCTCTAATTTGCCCCAACCGTATGCATTGCTAACCCCAATCACAGCATTGAGCGATGGCGTTATAAACGGTGGAGGCCTAGACGGGAGGTCATCTGCCGCTCGGCTGTTACGCAATTGGGCCTTGGATATAAGCATGACTGCGCGTCGTAGATACTGGTACGGCTCGGTTACGCAGGCGATTTCGGATGTGGTAGGAGAGTCGGAACGTGTCAGCGTCGGGATTCTGGACTCGGCCGGAAACGCGAGGTGGGGGTCTTGTACCGTCGCTTTCGTATATTCGTGGCTGATAAGGCTGTTGCGAGAGACGAATAAAGTTGCAGATGTTGGAAGATTATATATTGGGATGTGCTGTGTTTCTGCTATTGGTGAGGTGCTGTTGCCCGCGGTATCTTGACCCGAGTGGAACTCAACACCATGCAGGCGCTGCTGACAAAGTGCTTAGATGCTTGGATTGTCTAGATGGAACTTGCAGAGTACGGCAGTATTCGTGTACAACTGGGCTTGCGCAACAGATCGTGGTACGCCACGGATGAACTGCAGAATCTGGTGAGGCAGGGTCTATCAACCCTGCGTTAGTCGACATGCAAGGCTGACATGTTCAACGACAAGTTATGTTCACCGGAGCAGAGGCCTACTCGGATAGAAGGGGCATCGCCTTCCACCCGTTTCCTATACACTCCCATTTCCGTAAACGGAAAATCTTCTACACATCATCCACCCCCACATTCTCACATGAAAAGCAAAGTCAGCGCGAGTGACTCTTCAATATTCTCCGACTAAGCTATTACTTGCAGTTGTAGTTCCGCCCTAGCTATTACTCGCAGTCGTAATTCCCGCCCTACCCGCGCACCGTAGTCGCATGACCCCCTTCGCATCGAGGGGCCACCTTAGTCCAAGACGCCCGTCAGGAAGCCCGTAAGCTACCGGCGCGGCCCGCTTTGGGCTCGACCGCTACCACGCATACCCGACCGGTAGATGGATAAAGCACACCAAGCAGCCTAGTCCTACACACTACATCACGATGCAACGAGGAACGACCTTGTTCGTTTCTTCTTGGAACGGAGGCTAAGATCGATTGACTAGGCGTCTAGCAGAAAGATAGGTGGATTTGCAAGAACATGTGCGCGTGAGGGTATGGTATGTGTGAACGGCGGATATACCAGCGCTACAAGCGGAGTTGGCGAAGGTGGAGCGACGCTTCTACTTTTCAGATAGTGGTGTGTAGGCGTGTAGGCTTGCGGGCATGGGCATGGGCATGATGCCTTTGTTCGGGAGGGATCGGCGGAGATTTGCGAGGTCTAGAATAGATCGCTGGATGCTTGTGTAAGGATTGGCCTTGCGGGGCTGTTGGGACTGCTGAGGCACGCGATCTATATTGTGAGGGGAAGGGGGGAATGAGGGGCTTTGTGGCAGCACCACATGCGTCTGTCAACGTTTTGTTGGGCATAGCGATGCCTGCGTGTGCGGAGTACTGTGCACAAAGACTGTCGGCGACGTTGCCGAGATGTGAAGGGTTATGCGGAGCGGTACGAGGCGGGGTGTGCTGGCGGGAGATGTGACGGACGGAAAAGGCGGTGTCACAGCATAACCTTAACCGCTCTACAGGTACATGGTGTGGGAGCGAGGTACATTAGTTTTGGTCGCTAGAGGTGCTTTCTAGACGGACTGGGCAGCAGCACGTGTTGGGTTGGGCGTGCGAGTGCTTTGGCGCTGTGTTGTTGTATATCTGTGCGTTGTGCGTGGGGCGAAATTGATGGATGTCGTTGACCATGACTCGTAAGTACCGCTGGCGATTAGAGTGTAACTCTGGAGTGCAGGACTGGTCGAGCGCAGCATCGGGGTGGATTTCAGAATTTCGTTGGTGAGACGCTTTGTACGATAGACTGTCTTCGAAGCTCAACGGAAAATCGCTACCGACACATGATGTGAGTTCAGCTTCGAGATGCGCCCTGGAATTGGTCGAGCAGAATACCGAATCTGGACACTTGTTCCGCCCCACTAGGGCCGAGTCCTGCTGCATCTCTCATAACGGCCCCGCGTCATGCCCTCGCATCCACTTTCGAGTTCCAGAATCCCTTGGGTAAACCGGGTTCCGAGCCGTGACTTCTGCTTAGAGACAGCTCCCGTATAGACGCTGGCAGACGCTTCCCTGTATTGCCGTATATTCAAAGGTGTATTTGATATTATGTTATGGTGCTTGGCCTGCTGCCGGGTTGACGGGATGGTGAGACGCGGAGAGAGGCCAGGCCGTCAGCCAGCCGACGGGTACGTGGCCGTAGCCTAATCGTCCCGTAGCGAAGCCGTGCAGGAGAGGACAAGTACCGGTAGAAGTGCGTCATGTTGGCCAGATTGATCTTGTTGGAGTCGGATGCAGCGAACGTGGAAGGGTTGTGCTATTCTCGCTGTGCTCCTTCGATCGCGCATACAGGGCATGTCATCGTACCTGCCGCTCGCTCCGTGCAGATGTGACGCGGTATGATCACGGAGCAGGACCGAGAGCTGAAGCAACCTTTGAAGGTGAGGCGGTTGCATTCATCCCATATCAGCTCGCACACACCACACGGCGGTCCTATCGATAGCGGATAAGGGCCGCTGCCCCGCCGTTATTGGTATGAGGCTTCAACAAAGGATCTCGTATCGACTGCCCTGCCCTTTGTCTGTCCTCCGCGTAGCTTCAAACCTTCGTCTTCATAATACACGCATTTATGACGGGTGCTCTGACTCTGCTTCAAGGCGCCCGGTCCCGATTCGATGGCCGTGGCATGACTGACCCCGCCGCGTTGGAACCCGCGCTCCCGGAGCGACCATGCCGCGATGCCAATCAGGGGCGGGCGACGCCAATACAGCCACCGTCAGCGCATATCCGCTGGAAACAAGTGCGTGCCCGTTCCAGAGCGACCACTACGTAACCCACCTCGTGGCGCGGTGGTGCCTCTACTAAACAGGAGAGACTCGGTGGCCAACGCATGCCTGCAGCGCAGCCTAGAAAGGCCAATAAAGTACAGTGGTCGTGTGTCGGTGGGCGTGACGAGGCCAGGAACGTATGAACGCACGACAGCACAGCCGGCTGCTTCGCTCGCGTCCTGCGTCTTGTTCTGAACGGTCCACGTTTTTCAGCGGCGTGCATTCGCCCATGCAGCATGGGTCGAGGTGTCCAAGAGGTGGAGGCAGGCCTGGGTTGCTGATACAGCTAGCGCTGACCGGGGGGCCCTGACCTTGCAGAAGCGTTTCTGTACGCTCGTAGTATGGGGTGAATGGCGTCTCGGCGTGGCCCGCAGGCCATATTATTACTACTACGTCTTCCGACTTGCTTCTTTCCTGCTATTCCGACTCTCCCATCCGCACTCCCATTTCGCAGGCTCGAAAACGGTACCCCTCAACACATCATCAATATGGCGAACAACTCTAGATATTACTATTCGCTACCCACGCAAGCACCTCAATCGAGATCAGGCAGCCGTCGGCCGCCTCTGACGCCATCGACCGTCTCTTCGCCATGTCTCTCCACAGCACCAATTGCCACTCGGCGAGACTCTGGAGCAGGAAGTCCTACGAAAGCCTCTGCCCTCCTCGCCAAAGTCGTCTCACATCCTTCCACACCAAGAGGCGAGACGCCCACGTCGAGCCCCATGTGCACTCCAGACGCTAGGACCGACGGAATGCAATCAAGTCCGGTCTACAGCTCACAACGACCGGCCGTATGGCGGAGTGAGAGCGCTCGCTATGTGCATCAGCAGAGGCAACAAGGTACGAATACCTTCATAGCGCGACGCGGGCGATAGTGACAAAAGCTGACTTTGTGCAGACGGGTACATCAGCTTTCCCGATTTCGAGAAGTTCTGTCAGTCGCAGAATCTGTACGAGAACCAGCATCGCGAGCATACTGCCGTAAAGACATGACTGGAAAAGTGGATCCACGAGCGAGTGACGATCGAAAGGAAAAAGATACAAAAGTTGCTCATAGCCGTTACGAGGTTCATCAACGACCTAGTCTATCACCCAGTCATTCCTTCTTCTTCTTTTTAGAGGCAACGTTTGTTATTGAGAGATAGCACCTGAGGCGGCCACGAGAGAATCCACCCACGCAGCGATGACGCGCAACCGTCGAGCGTCAGCGCACGCCGGGGGATGCCGAGACGACCACAGTCGGAGAAAGCGGTGACGAACAGGGCTTGTGCTCAAAGAAGCAAATCCGGGTCGTGGGAGTCTCTGCGTGGGGGTCCCGTTGTATGGTCCAGTGTCACCAGCCCAGCCGCCGCATTAGGACCAGGCAGACTGGGTAGTAGTGTTGTTGGTCTAGGGAAGGCGGGTGCAAGTGTGGCGATCGGACGATTCGGCGTTCCCGGAGTAATGGAAAAGCCTTCGCAGCCAGCGTTCAAGGTCCATAGTCTGCGATCATACGTGCCAATTAGAGTAATCAAATCCTCTGAGAATACTTTAGAGTCATAATGATCGTGCTTCTTGAGAACGGCGCCGAGTTGAACAAAGAAGAGGGTCGGACTGCTGGAAAGAAGATCGGGGAATTCCGGTGTAGATCAATATCTGATTGAATAAATACCCGAATTCGAGTGTACAAGCGCACTGCGCTCGCAAAACATTGTAGAGCCCGTAGAAGGGAATGGTAGTGAGACTTAAACAGTGTGCACGTCACGCTTGCCGCCGATCGGTCGAATGTCGGCAAAGGCTTGGCGCACGTGATCCGTCAAAATCGCACTAGCGCCCACCCTCGCTTAGCAATTTTACGCTGGTTCAGTGTGCACTTCGTCAACGACAACTCCACCAGAACAGCCCGACGCTCACATCCACACGTCGCAATCATGGCTGTCGGCAAGAACAAGCGCCTTTCAAAGGGAAAGAAGGGTCTCAAGAAGAGAACCGATACCTTCGCGAAGAAGGACTGGTACAACGTCAAGGCCCCAGGAACTTTCCAGATCAGAGAGTAAGGACCCCGCCGCGACGCTCCCTCAAGTCACCTCAATGGACTGTATACTAAGCATATTTCTCCTGCAGTGTCGGCAAGACCCTCGTCAACCGCACCTCCGGTATCAAGAACGCCAACGACTCGCTGAAGGGCCGGATATTCGAGGTCTCGCTCGCCGACCTCCAGAAGGATGAGGACCACGCGTTCCGCAAGGTCAAGCTAAGGGTCGACGAGGTCCAGGGCAAGAACTGCCTGACCAACTTCCACGGCCTCGACTTCACCTCCGACAAGCTCCGCTCGCTCGTCCGCAAGTGGCAAACCCTCATCGAGGCCAACGTCGTTGTCAAGACCACAGACGACTACCTCCTCCGTCTCTTCGCCATCGCTTTCACCAAGCGACGACCGAACCAGATCAAGAAGACCACCTACGCTGCGTCGTCGCAGATCAGGGCCATCCGCAAGAAGATGGTTGAGATCATGGCTCGTGAGGCCAGCGCCTGCTCGCTCGCTCAGTTGACGCAGAAGCTCATCCCGGAGGTCATCGGTCGCGAGATCGAGAAGGCTACCCAGGGCATCTACCCTCTCCAGAACGTATGTGGCTTGTATTGCTAGAGTCGAAACACTGCTAACGAGTCTCAGATCCACGTGCGCAAGGTCAAGCTCCTCAAGGCACCCAAGTTCGACTTGGGCGCTCTCCTCGGTCTTCACGGCGAGTCAAGCGCGGATGACTCTGGCCAGAAGGTACGCATCACCCTCGCACTACACCATACTCAGTTGCTGACAAGTTCTAGGTTGAGCGGGAATTCAAGGAGACGGTTTTGGCCGACGTGTAAACGCTGGTTGATTAGGCGGGTATCTTAGGGTCTTTTCAACTTCTTCGACATGAATATGGGCATCAAAAGGTGTTATGTTTACAAATGAAACGTCAAACATAACTCTCATCGAGTCCCCGGCGAAGTGACGGCGTGCATGGTACAACGACTGATATCGGCGGTCATGCGGCGGCGGGATAAGGTGCTAGGCAATGACATTGGCATTTGATTCCCACATTCAGCACTGCTTCGTGCGACTGCTCTGGGCCTATTCCATACGTGGTCATGCTGACGCACAGTTCGCGACCGATATTAACATGGGCAGCACAATTCTACTTGGGTAGACCCTGCCCTGTATGTTTGTTGCGCTTATGGTCTAACTCCCATGGTATCTTCCGGCCCATCCGTCCCAGCATGTCCATGACTAAAACTTGCTTCCTCATCCTCATCGTGCTTAACGATGTAATCACAGCATCTTCCCCAGTCCGACTAGCTCTGCCATTACGCACACGTCACGAAAGCGTCGAACAAGCTCGCATCCACTTGCCTCGGTGTGCCTAGCCCTAACAGCGATGACACGATCGCCGCATGTACGCGGAGGAAATGGCTTCTCGGTTTTCACAAGTGTAGAAAGCTGGGCATCGTAGCCCGCACGTTTGATGCAATACTTCTCAAGGTAAGCTTTGCAGACCACGACCCTGTAGCCTAATTCTACGAGCATATGCCAGCGCAAACGAGGCTGACCTTTTTTCTACTTGTTGAGGCTTCGTGATATTGTTCTTGGATTGTGGAAGTGAAGTGTTAGTTCAAGTAGATAATTTGCACCGATTGTGGGGAGGCTTTCGGACCCATCAGTTACTGAAACAGAATTAAGACACGAATTCCACCGTTCAGTTGTGTATGCCATTCCCGTCTCGGAAATATACGCAGAACAATTTCTCGCGCACGTTGAAAGTCGCTTATTTACATATTCTGTACAGTCAACATCAGATATCGCTCAGCTATGTGATAGACCTCTCACAGGCAGATTTTATCTCTAACTAAGTATAATACAGCAAGGCCTATGTTAATCTCACCCTCACGAGCCTTAGAGCGCAGTAGGTTTGAAGTCCTCATACTGCATGTCATTGTCAACACACATGTGTTACCACCACGTAAATTAACTCCATCCACCACCATATCTAATACATACGACTATAGTACAACGTCACTAGTGTTTCCCGTTCGCTCCGCCATTTGTCGTAGGACTGTATTCGGGATACTGATGCGGTTGAAACTACGCTAGTTCTAACTATTTCGTTCCACTGCTTACCTGCAATCTATATACTGTAAATTATACATTATATTCTTAAATATAAAATTACGCATACTATACTATGGTGAAGAAACCAGAACGTCGGAGCAAGAGCGCTTAGAGCCCGAACGTGATCGGGGGGTTCGTTTTGAACCTACCGATCGCGGTTCAACCACCTGTAGTAGCTCTTTCGTCTTGCGAGAACTTATGGTCTCGTAGTAGCCCAAGCACCGTTTGTCCGGACCCATCCACTCTGTCGTATGACCAAAGGCCCAAAACTCCGACCGATACTACGCAGTCATGGCAGCAGAGCCACAACTGTGCCATGCTGCAACACCAGATCCTTATATGTGCCTATCCTTCTATCATGTCTAAAACACAGTCCGAGCAATCTTCCTGCACGATTTATCAAGCTTCGTGCCTTGTTGAAGACTTTATGACGACGCCCCTCGGGAGATAAAGTGATAGTAGCTTAACGAGGTGCATCGTCGAAGCTGCATCTATTAGCATTAGATAATAAAGAGCTTAGAGTGCGTACAAATAACGCTCATTCACTGTTGCTGGGATAGCTAGCAGTAGTAGAATCTGTTCCTCGTCTGGCGTAGGCTGATGCATGTGCTTCAGCAGGGACGCTGTCCACACAGGGTCCACTGGGAGAAGGTCTCGAAGATACCGTATTTCGAATAGCTCTGGGTAGAATCCAGCAAAAGCCCAATCTAGAAAGCATATAGATGAGTCTGGCTTAAGGATAATGTTTCGCCGGACCAGGTCCATGTGGCGCATAATAAGAGGGGACGATGACATGTTGAGTCGTTCCTGGCTAATTACGGCTAGTCGGGTATTCATCCATGTCTACATCTCTTCGAAGGCATTAAAGATAACCCCTTCTGGCGGCCATAAATAACCGCGAGCTACACCTTGCCCAATAGATCCAGGGCCCTGATTTTCCGGAACTGGTATCATAGAGAGATAGGTTATAGCTCTTGTAACAGCCTTGACGGTGTGAAGGTCTATGTCCAAAGCATCGAGAGGCGTACCGCAGACGTACTCCATGATCAAATACCCAACTCTTGAACCTTCTAAAACATCTTCGAAATAGCGTATAACTCTTAGCACGTGCAGTATTGATCTGTCGATGTGCGCGTAAGCAAACTCCTAATTCCTCGCCTCCTCGCCCCAAACGCCCATGCCGTATTTTGCAACCAATGTATCAGAAAGCCGAACAACTCGGTTACTGAAGGACGAACCAGCTATCAACGGTGCGCGCTCGCACATTTGGACCAGAAGAGTATCGCTGGGCTCAGGAATCCGGATTTCCATGTTGGCTGATGCGCTCAGGCCGCATCAAGCTGGAATTATAATCCCGCGCCAAGCCTTGGGTAACTTGTCTTATATAAGCAGATATCACGATTTAGGACGGCGTGTTTGCTTCGTTAGGTTTGCAGCTGCTCTTATCATATATATTTCAACAGAAGACACCCTGTTTCATAGGTAGAGCAATGGTGACATGCCTATGGAATAATGATACGACATGTGGGGCAAAAATTACTCCACCAACGGCATCCCACTCCACCCTCGGCCATGTTGTACTTTTGTCGTCCTTTATTCAGGATAAGGTTATGAACCTCACTAGCCCGAACGTTCTGACATGTAGGAACGTCCCAGCACTGTACTGCCGTGTTCGAGTCGATATGAGCATGCTCTTTCACAACGAGCTGCATATTAAGCTGAATAGAACCCGTCGTAAGAAGCATGTATATAACCCAGTGATTCTGACTCAGTGCTCCGCCCTGGGTTACCGGTCCCATAGTATGCGCCACAATTCTAAACTGCGAGACTACCTTGAGTGACCAGGTCGGACTACTATGACGAGCAGCATTACTCGAATTAGGGGCAGCCACTGCTGTAGTCCCGGTCTGTCCACGCCCTACATTCCTACATTCGGATTTAGCTTTTGCTGAATATGAGACGATTTGCTAACCTTTCCGAGCCGTAGAAACCCACTGGGAAATCTCCGTTGGTCTGTTTGGGCCGATAGTAGGGTCCGTATGATGTCTGCTGAACGGCGTAATAACAGTTCAAGTTGGCGTCGTCAATGTCAACTGGTCTGAGGGGTGGCATCTTGCGGAACAAGATGGGGAGCGACTCGATGAATCAAACAACACGAACACCGCTGCCTTTCCAAATGTTAAACCTGGAGGCCACCTTACTAACCACGATCAGCGGCGGGTCGTCGGCGAGTAGCGCATCCGCTGCGCACATGTACGCACATAGGACAACACATGCGGTCACAGCCAATGATATTATAGTTTGCCCATCCTTTCAGCCTCCGTTCTTGCCTGCTCCATCCGCAAAGCCATCCGCAAAGCCACCCACAAAGGTATGTCCAGTCATCTAAAGTGAATGTTCGCTCGAGTGTCACATTCATGGCTACAAGGCTAACACGTCATCGCACGAA
>Ga0247803_1000629_pt1 | contig 18901 bp, 14 predicted proteins | sample UWRJL014104B1_FD_180928 | JGI IMG/M metagenome (GOLD analysis project Ga0247803, IMG submission 180928) | Plant litter microbial communities from Arlington Agricultural Research Station in Wisconsin, United States - UWRJ-L014-104B-1 | ecosystem: Environmental > Terrestrial > Plant litter >...
CATCCAGGTCGGGCTGAAAATCGGGGGAGTGCAACCGCACCGTGCGATGCACGCCGCCGGCCAGGGCGATCAGGCCGCCGTAGGCGTCGTAGAACGGCTCGAAGGTCACCACTTCGTCGCCCGGTTCGAGCAGCGCCAGCAGGGTCGCGGCGAGGGCCTCTGTAGCCCCGGCGGTGACCAGCACCTCGGTGCCGGGGTCGACGGTCAGGCCGTAGAAGCGCTGCTGGTGGCGCGCAATCGCCTCGAGAAGCACCGGGGTTCCCCGGCCGGGCGGGTACTGGTTGACCCCGTCGCTGATGGCCTGACGCGCGGCCTCGAGCACCATGGCCGGGCCGTCCTCGTCGGGGAAACCCTGGCCCAGGTTGATGGCGCCGGTGCGCATGGCGAGGGCGCTCATCTCGGCGAAAATGCTGGCGGAGATGGTGCCGTCGGCGCCGAGGAGCCCGGCGCCTTGGGCGGTGCGCCGCCAGGCGCCGGAAATCATCATGTGGTGACCTGCTGCATACCCCCAAATTTACGACATCCAGCCGCGCACTCCGGCCGGCCCGCCCGCCCTGGCTGTGGATAACTTGCACGCGGGGAGGGGGTGCTGCCCTACGGTGGCGGCATGGGGATCGTGGGTGTTGTGCGAAGAGGTGCAGTACGGATGGTTGGCGCTGCCTGTGTGGGCGGTCTGCTGTTGGGTGCGGTGGGCTGTACGGCAGCTCCGACGTCCGCTAAGCCGTCGCCAACGCCCACGGTCGTCCCTATCTTCGCGTCCGACGAAGAGGCGCTCGCTGCGGCCACCGAGGCCTACGCAAACTACCTCCGTGTATCTGACGAAATACTCATGGACGGTGGCGAAAACCCAGAGCGGATACAGGAGTTCACGTCAACGGAGCTGGCGAAATCTGAAATTGAGGGCTATCGAGATGCTCAGGCTCAGAAATTCCGCAGTACCGGCGGAAGTACATTCTCGAATCTCACACTCCAATCCGTTGCGGTTGACTCCGGAAATCGGGAGATGGTGACGGCATACGTGTGCTCCGACGTTTCCGTCGTCGATGTGCTCAACGAAGACGGCGTATCAGTTGTGTCGCCGGACCGTCCCGACCGCACTCCGTTTGAGATCACCTTCGAATTGGTAGATAGCCGCGACCCGCGCCTGGTGGTTGCAAGTGCTGAAGTGTGGACCGGTGCCGGAGTTTGCGAATGAGAAAGTCGATTGTTGTTCTCACCCTCCTGGCTTTTCTCTCAATGGCATATCCGGTTGCCGCGCTGGCGGACTCAGGGGGCTGCAATCGAACGGCAGTTCAGACAGGATCGTGCGAGGGCGCTTCCGTCGGAGATGGCGGGGTCGACCTCTCGGCGGAGCGGGAGGATTTTACCCCGAGTCGCCAGGGGGACAGCTATGGCGGCAGCCGGGCCGATTCGGGTGGCGGTGATTGGGACGGGTTGCCTGACGGCGTCAGTTTCATCCCCGGGGGAGTGCCCGTCGACCGGGGCGACGCATCCGCCGGGCCGGGTGGGCTGCCGCGGCGCTTGCCCAACGCGGTGCCGGCGGACCCCGCGGTGCCGGCGTGCCAGCCGCAGACTCCGTGCGACCCGGATCTGGTTGTGCGGGTGAGCGATCTGGTGAGCATCCCGGCCGCTGCGCCCACCCAGGGGATGGAACCCAACGGCTGGATCGTGGTCGGCGTGCCCATCAACTTCTTTGCCACGGCGTCTGCACACTCCCGGTCCGGGCCGCTTCTGGGCGCGGCGGCCGAGGTACGGTTCACCCCGGTGGGCTTCCGTTGGGACTACGGCGACGGCACCTCCCGCACATCGGAGAACGGCGGGGCGAGCTGGGCTGCCCTGAACCTTCCCGAGTTCTCAGACACCGCCACCAGCCACGTGTTCGAGCGACCCGGCGCGCTGTCGATCGGACTGGTCGTGTCGTATGCGGCCGAATATCGTTTCGCGGGCGGAAACTGGCGCGCCGTTCAGGGGCTGGTGCTGGTTCCGACGACCCCGATCACCGCGATCGCCGACCGTGCCGACACGGTTCTTGTTGCCGAGTCCTGCTCCATCAACCCCGGCGGTCCCGGCTGCTGAGCGTGACTCGGGCGCATCGCTGGGATACGCAGTTCATCGTGCCGGGCAAGGTCACGGCTTCATCATTGACTGCTCCCAGTCTGCGCATATCAAACGTTCAGCTTCAGGCGAGAAGCTATCTTCGCTTGGAAGGAGCACATCATGACTGACAACACTCAGGACCCGGGCAACACCCCCGACCAGCCTCAGGACAGCGCACCGATCGAGGTCAACTCGTCGGGTGAAGCCGTTCCGGGCCACGCAGACGTTCCCACCACCAATTCCACCGACGCACAGCCCACCGCTGTGCAGCCCACAGTTCCGCGGCCGGCAGACAACCAGCCCACCGAGGTACTCGGCTCTGGAGACGGCACAGTCGCCGGTCAGACCGCCGCCGCCCAGGCCCCCGCCGCCTCCGTCGGCGCTCAGACGCCGGTACCCAGCGCAGCCGACCAGCAGGCCGCCGCCCAGCAGGCCGCAGCGCAGCAAGCTGCAGCGCAGCAGGCCGCAGCCCACCAGGCTCACGCTGCCCAGCCGACGCACCCATACACTCAGGCTCCGGCGCAGGCCGCGGCCTACCCCACGGATGCCTTCGGCCGCCCCATTCCGGGCCCGGACGGTTCCACCCCGATTTACGCCCCCACCGCGGCCCAGCAGCAGGCGTACGCCAACGCGAACGGGTACCCCGGGCAGCCCACCGTCGGCAAGGCGCCCAAGGACCCCAACCGTCGTAAGGGCAGCGTCGCGTTCGTCGCCGCGCTCGCCATCGCTGCCCTGGTCGGCGGCGTCTCCGCCGCCGGCGTGTCCGCCCTGGTCTACTCGAGCCAGAGCAACGGCACCCCGGCCAGCCAGGCCCAGGGGCCGAGCACGGTGGTCGTCAACGACACCGACAGCGTCAACGAGATCACCGCCGTCGCCGCCAAGGCCTCACCCAGCGTCGTCACGATCGAGGTCGCCGCGGGCGATTCCGGCGGAACCGGCTCCGGCGTCATCCTGAGCGAAGACGGCTACATCCTCACCAACACCCACGTCGTCACGCTCGACGGGGCCGCCTCCGACGCGACCATCCAGGTGAAGGCCAACGACGGCAAGCTCTACGCGGCCACCCTGATCGGCACCGACCCGGTCTCCGACCTCGCCGTGATCAAGCTGACCGACGCGTCCGGCCTCACGCCCATCACCTGGGCGGACTCGAGTGACCTGAACGTGGGCGACACCGCCATCGCGATCGGCGCCCCGCTCGGACTGTCCGGCACCGTCACCAACGGCATCGTGAGCGCCCTCAACCGCAGCATTACCGTGGCCTCCTCGGCGGCCCCCACCACGCCTGACGAGACCACGCCAGACGAGGGCGACGGCAACTTCTTCAACTACGACCTGCCCAACCGGGACGGTTCGACCCCCGACACCCAGGCCACCCAGAGCAGCATCTCGCTCTCCGTGATCCAGACGGATGCCGCGATCAACCCCGGTAACTCCGGCGGCGCCCTGCTCAACAGCAAGGGTGAGTTGATCGGCATCAACGTGGCCATCGCCAACGCCGGTGGCAGCTCGTCCTCCACCGCCGCCGGGAGCATCGGTGTGGGCTTCTCGATCCCGGCCAACCTGGCCAAGCGGGTCTCCGACGAGATCATCGAGAGCGGATCGGCCTCCCACGGCCTGCTCGGTGCCAGCGTCACCAGCGCCACCAGCGCCGACAGCGCCACCGTCGGCGCCCTGATCAGCGAGGTCTCGTCCGGAGGGGCAGCCCAGAAGGCAGGGCTCAAGGCCGGCGATGTCGTCACCAACTTCAACGGTGTTCCGATCACCGACGCCACCGACCTCACCGCCCAGGTGCGCACCCTCGCGGCCGGCGACTCCGCCGACCTCACGTACGTGCGAGAGGACAAGTCCGTGACGGTCTCCGTCACCGTGGGCGAGCTCACCAGCTAGCCCGCGTCAGCTCCTTCCTTCCCACTGCGCCGCCGGTCCTGGACCGGCGGCGCAGTTGTGTTTCCGGTGAGTCTCCGGCCGCTCGCAGGGGCGCCACAGGCAACGCGAACCGAGTGAAAAGACTCGGCTGCTAGGCTCAGGCGATTGCCCGAATGAGTGGAAAGATGGCCAGCCCAGTGCAGGAGAGCGCAGACACAGTGCTGATCGGCGTCTCGTACATCATGCCCGTGCTCAACGAGGCCAGCCATGTGCGAGCCGCGGTGCAGAGCCTGCTCGAGCAGGACTACGACGGCCCCTTCGAGGTCACCCTCGCCCTCGGCCCGAGCATCGACGGCACCACCGAACTCGTCGAGGAGATGGCCGCGGTGGATCCGCGCATCCGCGTCGTCGACAACGAGGTCGGATCGACCCCTGCGGGCCTCAACATCGCCATTCGCGCCTCCAGCTACCCGGTCGTCATCCGCGTCGACGCTCACTCGGTGCTGCCGCGCGACTACGCCCGCATCGCCGTCGAGACCCTGCAACGCACCGGCGCCGACAACGTCGGCGGCATCATGGATGCCCAGGGCACCGCACCGTTCCAACAGGCCGTCGCCCGCGCCTACGGCACCCGCATCGGCCTGGGCGGCACCCCGCTGCACGTCGGCGGGCCGGAGGGCGAAGCCGAGACCGTGTACCTCGGCTGCTTCCGCCGCGACAGCCTGCTGCGAGTGGGCATGTTCGACGAGGGCATCAAGCGCGGCCAGGACTGGGAACTCAACCGGCGCCTGCGCGAGCACGGCGGCTCGGTCTGGTTCACGCCCGCGCTGAAGGTCATCTACCGGCCACGGCCCAGCCTGTCCCGGCTGGCTCGCCAGATGGTCTCGACCGGGCTCTGGCGCGGCGAACTGGCCCGTCGGTACCCCGAATCGAACGGCCTGCGCTACTTCGCTCCGCCGGTGATGGTGCTCGGCGTCACCATCGGCATCCTGCTGGGCCTGGCCGGTATCGTGCAGCTGCTGCTGGGCGGTCCAGGCTGGCTGCTGCTGGGTTTCCTGGCCCCGTTGGCCTACCTGCTCATCGTCCTGGCCGCCACGATCGCGTCCACCCGGGCCGACGGCGTTCGTGTCGCGCTCTGGTTTCTCGTAGTCTTGCCGTGCATTCACTTCTGCTGGGGTATCGGCTTCCTGCTCGGCTATCTCAAGCTCACCACCAACATCTCGGCACACACGGGAAGACATCAATGACGTCTGGTTCGCCCAACACGGCTCGGCCCTCTTCGATCGCCGAGCTTCGTGCCGTCGCGCAACCCCCCGAGGTGCGGATGCGCGCCAACGCCGAGCACTGGACGGCCTCGCTCTACCTGCGAGACCTGTCGCCGTACCTCACCTGGATACTCCTGAAGACGCGCATCTCGGCCAACGGCGTCACCGGCCTGATGATCCTCGTCGGCTGGTCCACCGCCGCAGCCCTGCTCATCCCCGGCATCTGGGGCGCCCTGCTCGCGCTGGTGCTCGGCCAGCTGCAGATGCTCGTCGACTGCTGCGACGGCGAGGTCGCCCGCTGGCGCAGGACGTCATCGCCGGCCGGAGTGTTCCTCGACAAGGTCGGGCACTATTCCACGGAGGCCCTGATCCCCATCGCCTTGGGCATCCGCGCCGCCGCCTACCCGTTCGAGGCGCCCGCAGACTTCCTGTTCACCACCCTCGGCCTCGCCCTCGCGCTGCTGATCGTGCTCAACAAGGCCCTCAACGACATGGTGCACGTGGCCCGCGCCAACGCCGGCCTGCCCAAGCTGGCCGACAACAAGGGCGAAAAGGTCCCGCAGGCCGGCCTGATCGCCACCCTGCGCCGGCTGGCCCGATTCCTGCCGTTCCACCGCCTGTACCACTCGGTGGAGATGACCATGGTGATCTTCGTCGCCGCGGTCATCGGCCTGTTCCTCGGCCAGCCGGTCACCGACCGGGTCTTCCTGGCCGTGCTCGTTCCCCTCGCCTTCCTCGCGCTGATCGGCCACTTCCTGGCGATCATGGCGTCGAAGCGGGTGCGCTCCTGAGATCAGGCGCCAGCATGCCCGTCACCGTCGGCGTCGTCGTGCTCACGCAGGGCCGCCGTCCGGACGACCTGGAGCGCGGCATCCGCAGTCTGCTCGCGCAGCAGGACGTGCAGCTCGACATCGTCTGCGTGGGCAACGGCTGGCAGCCCACCGGCCTGCCCACCGGGGTCGCCGCCCTCGCCCTGCCCGAAAACCTGGGCATCCCCGCCGGCCGCAACCGCGGGGTGCAGCACGTCACGGGCGACTACCTGTTCTTTCTCGACGACGACGCCAGCCTGCCGGATCCCCGCTTCCTGATCGACGCCGTTGCGGTACTCCGCGCCGATCCCAGCATCGGGCTGCTGCAGCCGCAGGTCGTCGACCCGGCCGGTCTCACCGCGCCGCGCCGCTGGATCCCGCGCATCCGCAAGGGCGACGCCGCCCACTCCAGCGCCGTCTTCTCGGTCTGGGAGGGCGCCGTGCTCATGCCGCGGCCGGTCTTTGACGCCACCGGCGGATGGGCCGAACCGTTCTTCTACGCCCACGAAGGCATCGAGCTGGCTTGGCGGGTCTGGGACCAGGGCCTGCGCACCTGGTACGCCGGCAACCTGGTGGCGAACCACCCGGTGATCCTGCCCACCCGGCACGCCGACTTCTACAGGCTCAACGCCCGCAACCGGGTCTGGATCGCCCGGCGTAACCTGCCGGTGCCGCTGATGCCGCTCTACGTGGGGTCCTGGACGGCGATCCAGGTGCTCCGCGGAGCCCGCAACCCGGGCGCCCTGAAAGCCTGGTTCCGCGGCTGGTGGGAAGGCTGGAGAACCGACCCGGGCGAGCGGCGACCGCTGTCGGCGCGCACCATCTGGCGGATGACCCGGGCCGGCCGGCCCCCGATCATCTGAACCCATCGCCTAACGATTGACTACCGGTGCACCTCATCCGGGGGGTCAGCAGGCCTTAGGTCCCACCTCGGTGGGTAGGCTGGAACGGTGGTAAGCAGGAAAGACGTCCGACTCGCAGCAAAGCTGGTGAAGGATGTGCTCGGTTCCCGCAAGGCCCAGCGCCTTCTCACCGAGCGCCTCGCCGTACGCGGCCCGCTGCCCGCCCATACCTTCAAGATCGCCGTGTACTTCGCGGATGGCCCGGTGAACCTGTACCAGATGCGCCAGTGGTACAAACCGCTCGCCAAGCTGGCCGAGACCTGGCCCGTCGTCATCCTCAGCCGCACCGCCGGCGGCACGATGAAGCTGCTCGAGGAAAGCCCGATACCGGTCGCATACGTGCGCAAGGTCGTCGACCTCGAACGCACGATCGCCGAGCAAGACATCCGCGTCGTCCTCTACGTCAACCAGAACTCCCGCAACTTCCAGATGATGCGCTACGGGCGCCGCTGGCACGTTTTCATCAACCACGGTGAGAGCGACAAGATGTACATGACCACCAACCAGTTCAAGGCGTACGACTACTCGTTCGTGGCCGGCCAGGCCGCCGTCGAGAGACTCGGCAAGGTGCTCTGGGACTACGACTTCGACAAGCGGGCCATCACCATCGGCCGGCCCCAGGCCGACCACTATTCCGGCCGGCTGCCGTACACACCCGACGAGCGCACCGTCGTGCTCTACGCGCCCACCTGGGAGGGCGACCGCGCGGCCGCCGCCTACGGCTCGATCGCCACGCACGGCGTCGCCCTCGTCACGGCGCTGCTGCGCAGCCCCCGGCACCGGGTGGTGTACCGCCCGCATCCGCGCTCCGGAGTCGTCGACCACGAATACGGCCTGGCGAACAAGCAGATCATGGCCGCCATCACCGCCGCGAACAGTCGCGACGCCAGCGCCCAGCACGTCATCGACACCGGAGCGGAGCTCGGCTGGCAGCTGTCCGCCGCGGATGTGGCCATCGTCGACATCTCGGCGATGGTCTACGACCGGCTCGCGTCGGGCAAGCCGCTCATGGTGACCCGGCCGCAGAACCCGCTCGCCGCCATCGACACCAGCGGATACCTGTCCGACTGCGAGTGGCTCGATGCCAGCGACACCGCCGACATCGCCGTGACCCTGGATGATCTCGTGAACGACGACGGGGCCGAGCAGCGCCTCAGGGTTTGGGTGGAGCAGTACTTCGGCGACCCAACGCCCGGTGCCCCGACGGCACGGTTCCACGCCGCGATCCAGCACCTGATGACGGAGTGGGACCGGTTCGCCGAGGTGCACGCCGACGACGACGACGGCCTCGCCGAGTTCGTCGAGGACGTCAGCGAGATCGAAGAGGTCTAGCCCTCCGCGGGGTCGACCGGCTCCGCCGGCGCCGTGCGGCGGCGCAATGGGCGGGGGAGTGCGCGGAGCGCACCGTGACCGAGCTGGGTGAGCCGGCCGCCGGGTACCACCGCGCCGTTCTGCAGTGTGATGGTGTGCGCCTTCGGGTCGAGCTCAGCGCCGAACCAGGCGGGTGCCTGGCCGAACGCGAGCCTGGACGAACCGACGACGCGTTTGCCGAGAATGTGGTTGCCCATTCCGCCGATGACAGCGCCGATGCCGAACGGCACGGCCTTGCCGATCAGGCTGGCTCCGCCCTTGGCGGCGAACTGCCGGATGAAGGAGCGCTTGAGGCGGTCGGTCAGCGGGCCCATGATGGCCCGGGGCAGACTGGTGGTCACCAGTTCGCCCCAGTACGCGGTGCGGGCGACGCCGCCGCCGGTGACCTGGCCGGCCAGCTGACGCACCAGGTCGGAACCCTCGTGGCCGAGCATCATGGTCATCACCAGGGCCCTGGCACGTTCGGGGTCGCTCACCGTGATGCCGTGCACCTCGCTGACGGACTGCGAGAACAACGCGGTCGCTTCGAGGAACCCGGCCGTCTCCACGCCCGACAGGGCGAGGGTGATGCCGGTTCCCACGCCGGGGATCACGGCCGTCGCGCCGACGGCCGCGCCGCCGCTGGTGACCGCGGCGAGATACCGCCGCTCCAGGATGCGCACCAATTGCTCCGGGGTGGCATCCGGGTGACGGTGGCGGATGCTGCGGATGTGCGCCAGGACAGCCGGGCGATGGATCGCCATGACCCTGTCGAACCCGGTGGCGACGCCGGATGGCAGCTGGCCGCCCCGCGGCAGGCCGCCGGTGGGCGACAGCAGTGGTGTGGGTTTCTTAGCCATGGTGCGGTCCTCCTCGGGTGCAGAAGCACGAGTTTACGGTTCGAAACTGAGCATCGTCGAGGCAATTCCCAGCCAGATTTTGGGTCTGGGCCGTGACGAAATGAGGTCGGACGACGTCTCAGGCCGGCTTGATGCCGTATTCAGCGTTGTACCGGTCGAGGACTTCGTTGATCGGGGCGTCGAGGACCAACGCGCCCTTGTCCAGGTACAGGCCCCTGGCGCAGAAGCGGCGCAGGTCACGTTCGTTGTGCGAGACGAAGAACAGGGTGCGTCCGCCCGCGAGGAGTTCCTCGATGCGGCGGTAGCATTTTTCGCGGAACGCCTTGTCGCCGACGGCGAGGACCTCGTCGACGAGGATGATCGGCTCCTCGAGCCTGGAGATCACGGCGAACGCGATGCGCACCTTCATGCCGCTGGAGAGGTGCTTATACGGGGTGTCGATGAAGTCGGCGATCTCGGCGAATTCGATGATGTCGTCGAACCGGGAATCGATCTGCTTGCGAGTCATGCCGTGCAGGCCCGCGGTGAGGTACACGTTGTCGCGCACGGAGAGGTCGTCGACGAAACCGCCGGTGATCTCGATCAGCGGTGCGACGCCCTCGATGACGTTCACGGTGCCCTCGTCGGGCAGGACAACGCCGGTGACCAGCTTGAGCAGGGTGGACTTGCCCTGGCCGTTCCGGCCGACCACACCGATGGCCTCGCCGCGTTGCACGCTGAATGACACGTTCTGCAGCGCCCAGAACTCACCGGGCCTGGTGCGACGACGGGTGCTGGCGAACAGGTCCTTGAAGCTGCGGCGGCTGCGCCGGTTACGACGGAACCTGATCCCGACGTCGTTCAGGGAGATGACTGTTTCGCTCATCAGATCTCCTTCAGCACGGCGCGTTCGGTGCGGGAGAAGACCAGAAGACCGATGCCGAGGAACGCCACCGACATGGCCGCGCCGACGGACACGATGAACCAGTCCAGCTCGCCGGGGAAGAACGCGGCTCGGTAGAGGCTGAAAATGCCGCTGAGCGGGTTGAAGGCGGCCCAGAAGTGCAGCTCCTTCGGCAGGTCGCTGGTGGCATAGATGATCGGCGACGCGTAGAACAGGAAGCGCAGGATGAGCTTGACGGCGCGCTCCAGGTCGCGGAAGAAGACCACCAGGGGAGCGACGATGAGGCCGACGCCGGCGGTGAGTACGGCCTGGATCAGGATCGCCAGGGGAAAGAACACGGCGTCCGCGTTGATAGTCGCACCGGAGAACACGGCGAAGAGGATGAGCACCGGAATGGCGGCGATGAACTCGATGCCCTTGGACAGCACGAGTCGGTTCACCCAGATGGTGCGCGGGATCCGGGTGGAGCGGATGAGCTTGGACTCGCGCAGGAAGGCCCGCGTGCAGTCGGAGATCGCGCCGTTGAACCACATCCAGGGCAGCAGGGCCGCGAGCAGGAAGACGATGTACGGGTCTTCACCGACGGACCGCTTGAACACGACGGTGAAAACGAACCAGTAGATACCGGCCATGACGAGCGGATCGAGGATCGACCAGAAGTATCCGAGCACCGACGTTGAGTACCGTACCCGCAGGTCTCGCTGGGTCAACAGCCAGAGGGAATGACGGTACCGCGCAAACGGGGTGCGCTGTTCAGGACGCACCTGAGCGTAACTACTCACGCGCTCTATCGTATGGGAGCGGATTGGGACGCCGCGCCATTAGCGACGGCGCCCCCGGCTCCAGGCCGATCAGACGAACAGGTTGGCGCGCTCGAGGTCTTCGGCGAAGTCGACCTCGACTGCGTAGAAGTCGGAGATGTCGACGGGCTCGACGAGCATGCGGTTCTTCTCGATAGCGAGCTCGATGCCGCGCTCGAAGTAGTCCTGGTCGCCGACCTTGCTGAGGTGGTGGATGAGCACGGCCTTGTCGGCAGCGGACACGTAGTTGATGCCGACGGCCTCGCCGAGACCGTTCTTCACGGTCTTGGACAGTTCCTTGATGTAGCCCTCGGCGCTCGTCGTGTACTTGACTTCCTCGTCAGATACCTTGGACGTGTTGACCGTGACAAAGGACTGGTCCCGCTTCATCATCGCAGCGGCGCGATCGAGGATGGCGGGATCGAAGACGACGTCACCGTTCATCCACAGCACGCCACCGTTGGCGGATGCGCGGAGAGCGCGGAGCAGGCTCTTGGACGTGTTGGTTACGTCGTACTGCTCGTTGTAGACGAAGGATGCCTGCGGGAACGCCTCGATGATGTGCTCGAGCTTGTAGCCGACAACGATGGTGACCTTGGTCTTCTTGCCGAAGGCGTGCTCGATGTTGTCGAACTGCTGCTGCATGATCGTGCGGCCGTCGCTGAGTTCGGTCAGGGGTTTGGGCAGGGAGCGGCCGAGGCGGCTGCCCATTCCTGCTGCAAGTATTACTACCTGGGTGGTCACGAATATCTCCTAAGAAAGATCTGGGTGGCCCCGCGGCATCCGGACGTTTTTGCCGAGTTTGCCTGCGGTTCACCCTTAAGTTCACGTATAGACACTCCGTTATGCCACCTTCAGACTAGCCGACCACCCCGTTCCGGGGGAAGGGACGGCCGGATGCGTGTCCGGATCGTGACGATCCAGCGGTGTCGCGACCGGGGATTAAGGTCGGGAATCCGGTCGGAAACTTGATGGGAATCCGCCTGCGAATGACGCCATCCTCAGCGAGGTCAGACGGTCCTTGGTAGGTTAGCGAGGTGACTCCAGTGCCTCCGAACTCCGAGCCTGACGAGCAGACTCCGGTCTTGCCCGTTCCCGATACGGAGCCGGAACGCGAGGGTAGTGCCATCGAACACGACGCCCCTGCGAACCGCCCCCATGAGCCCGTTTCTCCGTCTACGGCTGTGCCGCCGACAGACGCGAAACCGCCCCGCAAGACCCCGGTGCGCCGCGCGCCCCGGACCACCACGCCCAAGCCCACCGCGGCGGAGGCCGGTGGGGCGTCGAGCGCGCCCGCAGATGCCGCGGCCGGCACGACGGCCGACGCAGCAATCGTCGACGACTCGACCGCGCCGGTGAAGCCCGCCCGCAGTACCACCCGCGCACCGCGCACCCCCGCGACCCCGCGGGCCACGACCACCCCGCGGGCTCCGGCCAAGAAGAAGCCGATCACGACCGCGCTGGCCGAAGAGGTTGCTGCGCCCCCGACGACGCCCGTGACCCCGGATGCCGACTCCACGGCGCTGAACTTCACGTCCGCCGGCACCGACGCAGACCACGCAGCACCCGTCACGGCCGCCGCACGAGTCCCGGTGACACGTGCCCCCGCTGCCCGCAAGACGCCGGTGAAGGCCCCGTCGAAGGCCACCAGGTTGCCGGCCACCACCACGTCCACGGCAGACACCGCTGACGCCGTCGAGGCCGCAGCTGTCGCCGACCAGGAGCAGCCCGCCGGCTCCGGTGAGGCGACCCCCGACAAGCCCAAAACCGCAGCGGCGCGCTCGAGCAGTGCCCGGACCGCGGCCTCCAAGGCCGCCGCAGCCAGGGCTGCCGCAGCCAAGACGGAGTCGGCGACCAAGGCCGGCGCCGCGCGCGCTGCCGCCACCAAGGCCGCCGCGGCGAAGTCTGCGGCCGCCAGGACCGCCGCCACCGCCTCGGCACGCGCCGCAACCGCGGCTGCCGCCGCTGCCGTCGCGGCTCGCTCGGCCGCCGCCGACGAGGCAACATCCGCCGCTGAACCCGCTGGTGCCGAGCCCGTCATCGGTGCGTCCACGACTTCCGAGCCCACCGTCGCCGTGCCCAGCATTGCCGTGCCCAGCGTCGCCGAGCCGGTCGTTGCCGAGCCGGTAGCCGAGCCCGTCGTCGACGCGCCCACCGTGGTGCTGCCGGTCGCGCAGGCCGCACCGGCACCGGCCGACGAGAACGTCGACGCGCCAGAGCTCGCCGGCGACGACGAGACGGTCGTCCTCACGCTGCCCACGTCCGACGCCGATGACACCGTTGTTCTCCCCACGGCTTCGGTAGAGAGCCCTGTCGCCGAGCCCGACCGTCCGTCGCGCCGGCCGTTCTGGAAGCTGCCCCGGTTGGCCCTCCGCCAGGCCGACGCTGTCGCCCCGGCCCCGGCAGAGGCCCCGGCCGAGCCCAGCGAGGTTGTTCCCCACGAGGAGATTCCAGCCGACGCCGAGCCCAGCGAAGCCCTGACGGCCCAGACACCCGTCACGGCTGCAGCGCCCGTCGTCATGGCCGCCGACACCACCCGCCCGGGCACGGCGGTGCCGCAACCCGGTGTCACGGCCACGGCGCAGCGCATCCCTCCGGTCGTGCGCAAACCGTCGGCGCCGCGCACCGGCGCATCCGCCGTGATCGCGGGAACCGCCCCCGTGGAAATCGCGGTCAGCGGGTTGAACAAGCGTTTCGGACAGAACATCGCCGTCGCCGACGTCAACCTCGAGGTGCGGGCCGGCTCCTTCTACGGCATCGTCGGACCCAACGGCGCGGGCAAGACCACCACGCTGTCGATGATCACCGGGCTGCTGCGGCCGGACTCCGGTTCGATCCAGGTGCACGGCGTCGACGTGTGGGCCGATCCCGTCGCCGCCAAGCGCACCATCGGTGTGCTCCCGGACCGGTTGCGGCTGTTCGACAGGCTCACCGGAGCACAGCTGCTCTACTACTCCGGCGTGCTGCGAGGTCTCGAGAGCGAAACCGTGCGCGCCCGCTCCGCCGACCTGGCCGCGGCCTTCGGGCTCGAGGATGCCCTCAACCGCCTGGTCGCCGACTACTCGGCAGGCATGACCAAGAAGATCGCCCTGGCCTGCGCCATGATCCACTCACCGCGGGTGCTGGTGCTCGACGAACCGTTCGAATCGGTCGACCCGGTGTCGGCCGTGAACGTCACCGAAATCCTGCAGCGCTACGTCGCCGCGGGCGGAACCGTGATTCTCTCCAGCCACGGCATGGACCTCATCCAGCGGGTCTGCGACCACGTGGCGATCATCGTGCAGGGCTCCGTGCTGGCCGCGGGAACGATCGACGAGGTGCGCGGCAACGTGTCCCTCGAAGAACGTTTCGTGGACCTGGCCGGCGGACGAAAGGTTGCGGAGGGCCTGGAGTGGTTGCACAATTTCTCGGACTGAAACTGAGGCTTCTCGCCAATCTGTTCCGGCGTAGCCCCTGGCAGGTCGTGGGAGTGGTGCTCGGCCTGCTCTACGGGCTGCTCGTCGCCGCGGCGCTGGTGGCCATGCTCATCGCGTTCCGCTTCGTCGACGACGTCGGCACCATCCGTGACGGTCTCATCGTGGTGGGCTCGCTTGTCGTGCTCGGCTTCTTCCTCGTGCCGCTGATCTTCGGCGTGGACGACAGCATGGACCCGCGCAAATTCTCAACCATGGGCATCCCGAACAAGCAGCTCTCCTTCGGGCTGGCCGTGTCCTCTCTGGTCGGGGTGCCGGCCACGACTCTCGCGATCGTGCTGCTGGGCACCATCGTGACCTGGTCGAGAGGAGTGGGGGAGACCCTGCTCGCCATCGTGGCGGCGGCCCTGCTGCTGGCGACCTGCATGCTCGCCTCCAGAGTGAGCACGTCGATCTCGGCCTTCCTGCTCTCCACCCGACGCTCCCGCGAATTCACCGGCATCATCGGGATCCTGCTGATCGTCATGATCACCCCTGTTGTGGTGTTGCTGGTCAACGTGGACTGGAGCAAGTACGGCCTGGACCTGCTCGGCGGTTTTGCCGCCATTCTCGGCTGGACACCGCTGGGCGCGGCGTGGGCCGTGCCGGGCGATGCCGCCGCCGGCGACTGGGGCGTGTCCCTGCTCAGGCTCCTCATCGCCTCGGCGACAAGCTACCTGCTCTGGCTGGCTTGGCAGGGCCTGGTGGCCCGGATGCTCGTGTCGCCGGGTCGGGAGGCGCAGGCCAGGGCCTACGGCGGCCTGGGCTGGTTCGACCGGATGCCGCACAACCCGGTCGGCGCCATCGCCGCCCGCAGCATCACCTACTGGGGCCGCGACCCGCGCTATTGGGTCTCGCTGATCATGATCCCGATCGTGCCGATCCTGGTGGTCCTGCCCCTCGTGTTCGCGGGGATGCCGTTCGAATACCTCGTCCTGGTTCCCGTGCCCCTGATGTGTGTCTTCCTCGGCTGGACGCTGCACAACGATGTGGCGTACGACCACACCGCCATCTGGCTGCACGTGGTCTCCGGGCCGCGCGGCGTCGCCGACCGGGTCGGCCGGCTCGTTCCGGCACTATTCGTGGGCATCCCGCTGATCGGCCTCGGTTCGGCGGTCAGCGTGAGCATCTACGGCGACTGTGCGGTGCTGCCCGGACTGCTCGGGGTGAGCACCTGCATCCTGCTGGCGGGGCTCGGCTTCTCCAGCTTCACCTCGGCCCGGTTCCCGTACCCGGCGACCAAGCCGGGGGACAGCCCGTTCGCCCAGCCGCAGGCGTCGGACACCGCCGCCGCGGTCATCCAGTCGCTCACCTTCGTCGGGTCGATCGTCGTGGCGCTGCCGGCCATCGTGTGCGCGGTTCTGGGTATCTTCGTGGATCCGATCTGGAACCTGCCGGCCCTGTACTGGGGGCTCGGCATCGGCTTTGTCATGCTGATCGGCGGGGTGTGGCTGGGTTCGCGCACCTTCGAACGTCGTGGCCCCGAGATGCTCTCCTCCGCATTGCGCGCGTAGCTGCATACACTTGAAGTCATGACACACGACATTCGCGCGAGCATCGCAGACCCCGGCCGTGGCCCGGAAACCGGTGGCGGAACCTCCACCCTCGACCGTGAGCTCGAGGAGCTGCTCAACCAGGAGCAGATCGAACCCGGCGACCACGAACGCTTCTCGCACTACGTGCCGAAGGACAAGATCCTCGAGTCCGCGATGACCGGCAAACCGGTCAAGGCGCTGTGCGGCAAGAAGTGGCTGCCGGGACGCGACCCGGAGAAGTTCCCGGTCTGCCCGACCTGCAAGTCCATCTACGAAAAGATGAAGCAGGACTAGTCAGCGGTACACCGTCGGGATGACGGCGTCGCCGCGGCCGAGCCGGAACGCGTCGATCGGCAGTTCGCGCATCGCCGCGGCGTTCTGCTCGCGGGCGAGCCGGGTGCCGGTGGCGCCGAGGTAGCGTTCGTCGACAACTCCGGACTCCATGAGCGGCACGAGCAGGGACCGCTCCGCGGCACCGGTGGGGTCCGGCGCGGGGGTCGAGGCCGGGGCGAGCGCCGGGCCGCCGGCATCCACCATCACGACCTCCTCGCGGGCCGTGCCGGTCGCGTCCAGGCGGCGCAAAGCGCTCTTGCGGCCACCGATCGAAGCCTTCGATGCCGAGGTCTTGGCGACCGACACCCACTCGTCGGCGGCGTTCTTGTGCGCCACCAGCTTGTACACCATCCCGGCCGCCGGGGCGCCGGAGCCGGTGACCAGGGACGTGCCCACCCCGAACGCGTCCACCGGCGACGCCGACAGTGCCGCGATCGAATACTCGTCGAGGTCGCTGGTGACGGTGATGCGGGTGTTCACTGCGCCGAGCGAGTCCAACTGGGCGCGTGCGGCGGCCGCCACCGTCGGCAGGTCGCCGGAGTCGATCCGGATCGAGCCGAGACCCGTTCCCGCGGCCGCGACGGCCAGTTCGATGCCGCGTTCGATGTTGTAGGTATCCACGAGCAGCGTCGTCGACGCGCCGAACGCGTCCACCTGGGCTCGGAAGGCGGCCTCCTCGGTGTCGTGCAGCAGCGTGAACGAGTGCGCGGCCGTGCCCATGGTGGGGATGCCCCAGCTGCGCCCGGCTTCGAGGTTGCTGGTGGAGGCGAACCCGGCGATGTACGCGGCGCGGGCCGCGGCCACGGCGGAGTATTCGCCGGTGCGGCGGGAGCCCATCTCGGCCAGCGGCCGGCCCAGGCTCACCGAGACCATGCGGGCGGCGGCGCTGGCAACGGCGCTGTCGTAGTTGAGCACGCTGAGGATGAGGGTCTCCAGCACGACGCACTCGGCGAAGGTGCCATCGACCTGGATCAGCGGGGAGCCGGGGAAGTAGGCGTCGCCCTCCCGGTAGCCCCAGATGTTGCCGCTGAAGGAGTAGTCCGCGAGCCAGTCGTGGGTGGGCGGGCGCACCACGTTGTTGTCGCGCAGCCAGTCGAGCTCGGCGTCGCCGAACCGGAAGTCGCGGATCAGGTCGAGCAGCCGGCCGGTGCCGGCGACGATGCCGTACCGCCGGCCGGCGGGCAGCCGGCGGGCGAACGCCTCGAACATGCACTCGCGGTTCGCGGTGCCGCTCTGTATGGCGGCATCCACCATGGTGAGCTCGTAGCGGTCGGTTCGAAATGCTGAAGACTCGGTCACGCGAGAAGCCTAGCCGCCCCGGCGCCACCCGGGCTGGGCACCCGGTGCACACCCTCCCGCCGCCGAGAGACGCCAAACGGCCCCCTCAGATGCTCTGAAGGGGCCGTCTGCGGCAACTCGCGAGGGCTAGGGGCGGCCTACAGGGCGCCGAAGGCGACGATGCAGTTCTGGCCGCCGAAGCCGAACGCGTTCACCAGGGCGTGCTTGATGGGCTGGATGCGCGCGGTCAGCGGCGTGTAGTCCAGAGTGCAGTCCGGGTCGGGGTTGCGCAGGTTGATCGTGGGCGGCACGATGCCATTCTTGATCGACAAGGCACCGATCAGGGCGGACAGCGCACCGGCGGCGCCGATCATGTGCCCGGTCATCGACTTGGGCGCGGTGATCGAGATCTTGTCGGCGAAGTGCCGCAGCGATTCGCGGATGGCGAGGGTCTCGGCCTTGTCGTTGGCCTGGGTGGAGGTGCCGTGCGCGACGATCATGTCGATGTCGGCCGGGTTGAGCTTGCTCCGGTCCATCGCGCGGGTGATGGCCTGGCTGGCGTACTTACCCGACGGGTCGGGCGCCACGATGCTGAAGCCGTCGCTGGTGAGCGCGCCGCCGAGCACCTCGGCGTAGACCCGGGCGCCACGGGCGCGGGCATGGGAGAGCAGCTCCATGACAAACACCACGGCGCCCTCGCCGAAGACCAGGCCGTTACGGTTGGCGTCGAACGGACGGCTGGCTTCGGTCGGGGCCTCGTTGTGGGTGGACGCGGCGTGCATGGCGTTCAGCCCGGCGAACATCACCGGGGTGATGGCGGCTTCGACGCCGCCGGCGATGACGACGTCGGCGTCACCGGTCACCAGCATGGTGCGCGCCTCGAGCAGGGCGTAGGCGCCGCTGGCGCAGGCCAGTGCGCTGGCGTTCACCGGGCCGTGCACCCCGAGGTCGATGGCGATCTCGCAGGCGGCCATGTTCATCAGGGACGACGGAACGAAACGGGGGGAGATGCGGCGGGGGCTGCCGGCGTTGACGTGCTCGGTGGCATCCTGGATCTCGGCGTATCCGGAGACGGCGCTGTTCACGATGACGGCGGTGTGGATGCCCTCCATGGACGGGCCGAAGCCGGCGTCCGCGACGGCCTCTCTGGCCGCGGCGATGGCCATCTGTGAAGCGCGGGAGGCCCGCTTGACCTGCTTGATCGACATGCGGGTGGCCGGGTCGAAACCCTTGACCTCTCCGGCGATCTGGGTGGGCAGGTCGGTGGCGTCGAACTGGGTGATGCGGGCGACGCCGCTGCGGCCGTTCGTGAGGCCGTCCCAGGTTTCGGTCCAGGAATTGCCGAGCGGGGTGAGGGCTCCCAATCCGGTGATTACGACTCGATCATTCATGACGATCATCTCCTCAGACGGCGCGAGGGACGTCTCCGGTGCGGGCTCTGCCTGGTTGGCCTGGCCCATATGCCGAG
>Ga0247803_1000630_pt1 | contig 18887 bp, 18 predicted proteins | sample UWRJL014104B1_FD_180928 | JGI IMG/M metagenome (GOLD analysis project Ga0247803, IMG submission 180928) | Plant litter microbial communities from Arlington Agricultural Research Station in Wisconsin, United States - UWRJ-L014-104B-1 | ecosystem: Environmental > Terrestrial > Plant litter >...
TGAGGACTGCCAGCTCAGTAACGATCTGGAAGTGGTAGATGGACAGATCGCAATGGCGTAGCATGGCGGCGAACTGGACCGCGAGACCGGTAAGAAGCTGGGTGTCGGAGAGCGCAAGAAGGTTTTTGCTGAGGACGAGGGACCAAAAGGCTGGCGAGCGCCAATATTCTTCGCTTTTATCATGCTCGTATACCACTTTGTTCTTCGTGATGTATTTCCTAAAGAAATTGACGATATTGGCGTAGCGATCGAGGAAAAGCACGGCGAGAGCGACAGAGAAGGCTAGGCATGTTGTTGCCAGGAAGCCTACGATGACCTGTTGGCGAGGATTAGCACGAGCTCATACTGCGCGCCATGCAATGGTGGCCACTCACTCCGACCCCAGCTATGTCCGGATTAGCTTGAACGATCTGGTCTTTCAGAGAACAATCGACCTTGTCTTTGTACGCATCGCATTTGAGCAACCGCATCGTGACTCGAAGAGCCTATAATTGGCAGTAGGAGCTCGCGGCATGCCCCGGGACATGCGTCGCTTTTAACCACGCAAACGCGGCTCCATCACCGCCCCCACCAGTTGCGCATCGTGTAAGGCTGTGCGGGTCTCGGGTGTTTGCTGATTGTTGGGGGCTGAATACCTTGCGTTATGACGCTTTCTTCATTTTCCGGTTGAGGCAAGCGAAGAGGCACCCGAAAATGGCTTGAAAGTGGCGCGAAAACGAGACGCAGAAGCTGGACGAACTGCAAATACACGCAAAGATCAAAGTAGGCAGCGAAGTTGGGCTATCAGGCTGTGTGATGGCACGAGTGCCTACGTCTGATTGATTGAAATGTGGGGGCTGTGCCCTCCCGAACGAGCACTGCAATGCAAGAGCTTGCTGCGGCTTGCTGTGCCCCACGCGCAACAACACCAAAGCGCCCAGCAGAATCTACGCTAAAATACAAAATGCGGAGGGAAATGCAGGGAAACCGAAGTTCTATACAATAAAATGGCCCAGAGTTGCGGCGCATGGCGCAGCTCAGCACTTACCAATCCGAGGAAGGAAGACCTCGGCACAGGAGGTGGTTTGCTCGCCCTGTTGCCTATCTAGGAATTTAGACATTAATAATGCTGCTAGCCCGTCTTGACGATGATGGAGTCTATAGTGGAAGGATGCGACACGCAGGTATGTCCAAGTAGCAAAATTGCATTTACTCTCGGGCCGATGGAAGAGGGCGTTGGTGACAGAAAAGGCGTGGCGTTGAAACTGTACTGCCGTCATCGAGTGATCAATCCTTGCGTCCCTTCTCCGAGTGGAAGCCATTCGCACCGCCGTTTGATCGGGTGCCGTTCTCGTTCGTCGGTCTGTTCGGAATAGTCAGGCAGTTGATGCCGAGGAAGTCGCAGATGCTCGTGATGACCAGGTGCGCCCATTTGCCGTACACGATAGCGGCGAAAACGAAGTAAGCCCGGAGGTACCATAGCTCGAAGTTTGCCGAGATTGGACCAAATGTCGTGCCGGTTATCGTGAAGTACGGATGGTTGACCAGCAGCGCACCCCCAATCATGGGAGCTAGCATAATTGTCCAGTATGGGAACGGCTGACGCGTAAGATGTGCCAGAATTATCTTAGTCGTCATTCGTCCGAATACCAAGGACATGGTGAGGCAGTAGAGGACGAGGTGGTTATCCTTGAGGATGAACGAGTAGGGCGAGCCCAGCCAGGCTGTGGTGGCGGCGGTGAAGATCAGCATAGGAGTCCACTCCAATAATAGCGGAAGCACCGGGAGTTTCTGGGCACGACGGGCGCGTACGACGTTGATGATGCAGAAAGGAAGATGTGCGCCGAGAAAGGTAATCAAGATCATGGGAACCCAGCAGTCGCGAAAGCTCATGCTGCCCAGAGTCTCTTTGTACGAGGGCAGGTAGGTAGCCAGAGGTGTCGACCAGATTTCAGGGCCGAAGTAGCCGGACATGCATATGAAGGAGCATGCAATGATTAAACCCTCTACACATTGTTACTGGGGAGCGCTTCGGGAGATCACATAATATGCACGTACCCGTTGGGCCGTTAAAGTAGCCCAGATACAGCGTATGAGTGTGATACGTTTCCCATGTCGAGAAAAACATGGGAAGCACGGGCACGAGGGCGGTGAAAGCACCGATTTTAGTGGTACCATATCCGACAGCTGCTGTTTCCAGCAGACTGGCAAGCGTGCAGTTTAACGAGTCGATCCCATGGCTACATGCTGTCAGCGGACGGGCTTTGGCGCGTTGGGCAGGCCCTGGACGTACTCGAACAACTCCCCTAGAGGGCTGGAAGTACCGGTGCGGCGCGCTTGTTTGCCATCTATGTTGTCCATGGTGGAGTACCTGTGTGACGCGTCCGTTAGTGCCATGACGCAAACGCGGGAAAGCGGGCAGGGCTTACATCCACATGCCGAAAGCGAAGCTGTAGTATACCCATGATGGGGCCTATGGCTCACATTCCAGTCAGTCCTTGCGATCCGTGGCCGTGAATGTGCGGCAGGACTCACCGGTCCGACGAGATCCGGGATGTAGACCTCCAACAGCGCCACATTGCCTAATATGAAGAAGAAGCCCAGTAATGTGATCATGTTCGGGGCTAGCCATAGCGGCATGAGCTCGACGAAGCCATTCCACTGTCCCGTGTCAGGTATACGCTCGATTGCGGAGGGCTCGGGTTCGTACGTAATGTTTGAGGATGTAGCGGGAGATGTACGACTTGTCGACGCTCGAGTATTTGTAGAACTTGAGCTGCTGCAGCGCGTCTTCGGAGACGCACTCATGCTTCGCCGTCTCGGCTGTGATCCAAGTTAGCCACCGGTTTCCTACGCGACGAGCGCATCCGTCGGCACCGTCAGACGTCCGTACCTTTAGTCGGCATGTTGGGGTGCGTGGCTGGCGGCGGTAGAGACATAGGGGGAGGAGTAAGTAGATTTATAGAAGATGGGTCTGGGCCATGTGGGTGCAATGCAAGTGCGGCGGGGAATAGATGAGGTGCAGCTAAAAGTTCGTTTGGCGGGCAGCGCGTGGTAATTGACTGCTGGCGCCAAACCACTGTCAGTCCCATTTAATCCTCGGGAGGCGCGCTCGGATACCGGCAGTGACGGGGGTGAGATCAAGATTGTCTTGGCATGAATTCGTGAATATCCTTCTTTAGAGGTGTAAGAGCTTTGGAGGTGCCGACGGTTATGAGCGTCTTCCGTCTGGAGAACATTCAACTGAATTGAATGCTGCCCCAGAACACCGCTATATAGCAAGAGTATTGTGTCTGCCGTTCACTTTGCACTCGCTATGTGCGGTAATTCGTGCCGGTGCTTCGGCCACCGTTAAGCTACTCCGAGACTAGCGTCCCGCTTACCTAATACCGAAGCTGTCCCGCTCATCTTCAACTTTTCTGGATTCTCCGCCACGTCTGCAAACACGCACGCTGCGCGTAAAACGCTCCGAGAGCCTCGAAACACACTGGATCAATTTTATCCGCGATGCGTCTTCACTCCGGCGCCGATAATGGCATGTGCTCACCCCTAGGTCATGTTGATTGTCCGATATACATAAATTCATCGTAAGTGGTAATATTTTTCACTCCCACACTCTAATGATGAGATACATCGACCATTACAAACTTATAGGAAGAGCCGGAAAAGGTATGGCTAGTATCGACATATGCTACGCCGTCGCTGCTTATAACTAGGTCTCTGAGAGAACTACACTCATTCACTCAATCAAGCTCGGAGCGCACAGCTGCTAACAGAGTCATTGCAGGCATTGATGACCGGACCCGCCGCTTCCCCCTACGTCTAGCGAACTCCGCCGATCGTTTACAATGTTGTGACCGCAGTTTTGGGTGACAACCAACATGTGACTCGTACTCGAGCGAACATGACCGTGCGGATGGAGCTGTGATGGAAGACACCCAAGGCCAAGCTGATGAACGAGAGGAACCGAGTGCGCCAATCGCTCGTTCCTAGGCAGGCTACATCGTGCGAGCTAATAGCTTGGTCATAGGCGGTTACGCGGTTGAGACCCAGACGCTTGATGCCGAGATCTGTGAGAAGTCATTCTTGTTACACAACGGATACCTGCTCTGGTTGGGACGCTCTTCCATCTGTATGTCAGCTTGCTACAGCTTGGTTGTCCGAGAAACGTCAGAAGACTTCAATTATTGTACATTATTGGCGAAGCCTATCGACGCTTCAACTCCGCTCCGAATCGCATAGGATATGCACATGTATCGCGGGATCTAGTAATTCACCATTTCAAACCCAGGCAATGGCTCTTCGATGCTCACGGCACAGGCGGTACATTCCTTGGCATCGCTTTGTATGGCTTGCGTAAAAGCCGATCAGATATATCAGATACAAACAGTATACATTACGTCACTAAAGACATTCGCGGCCACGGCGGACTGACCACCCGGTGTCGGACACAAAGCGCTACTCTGATGCGATCCCGTTCGTGTGCAAGAGATATATCTATGTAATGCTTAGCAGGTGATACCGGTGTGGAGGAAAGGACTACAGGCTTGCTTGCAAATGAGGGTCATAAGAGAGTATTGCCGGCAGCAGAGGTTCCACTCTGCTAGGGTAGTCATTTACTCGTCCGGGGCTACAGTTCGCTGTCGCAGCTAATCGAAACTCACATTCGTGAAGCACCAATTCCAAGACAGGATCCGCATGATACCATAGGGGCGTCCAGTAAGGTTTACTATGGCCAACCGCCATCAGGACATGCAGCTCCCTTTACTCCACCGAGGGAGGTGTCAAAGCCTTATAGTGCGACCCACTCAACCGAGTTTCACTACAGCTTGGAGAGGGTATTATAGCGAGATCCGTTCCCAGCCTAAGGCACCGGCAGGCCTTCATCCGCGACTGCACGTGACACGCCAACCGTATCGTCTGTCAACGTTCTAGTTTCCTGGTCAGTCGCGACAGCATATGCTAGAAGCTTCGACTATACAGTGTACGTCTCTTACTATTCAATCATTGTGTGTAAGTTGTGGGTATAGCACCTTTATCGCATACGATCTCTACTGTGTCTTGATAGGGTTATTTTTGCAAACACAAGAACTAGTTCCACCGAAGAAATCGGAAAAAATTGGCGGGTTCCGTATGTGACAGCCTAGGAAAAGATCTTTAACTAGTCGCACGAAATCAGCCGTCTTATAGCAACCAACAGCGTGCTCAGCAGCCTCGTCACAGACATTTTAGCAGTTATGAACATCATCAAAAGTTTAACAGATTTCTTCTAGCCCAAGCCTTTCTTTCTACCACGTTCACAGCTGCCGAGTATGCACAGTCAACATCACTCAACAGCCCGTTCATGTGGGTGGCTTGCAAGTACCGGTAGTTTGGGTGATCTAGGCGCTCTGTACAACGTAAAGATCATACGCCAACGAAAGCTCGAAGACACAATCTAATGCCATGTGCTGTCTGGTGTCTTAGATTTGCACGCCCTCCCCCCAATCGACCACATAAACTACTTAGCGCGCGCCGGTGCAGATTATGTCTGTGCGTACACTCTTTATCCGCACTGATCCCCAGCGTGGCGCTGCAACGGCAGCCAATAACAAGCACTATCTTCCATATCAGCACTGTTGCCTAGAGGAACTTCGGATTGCATACTTTTGGTTGGGCGTGGTTAAGTCGTCGTTTGTGAGTTGTCCCTCTTTGCCCTGGCTCAGCAGCTGCAGCTCTTGGGCAATTGGGAGGGTCTACACCATACCTCCACATGTCATATCGAAATGGCTTGCCTCTTCTACACATCATCTCGCGATGACAGACCCGGATGTCATTCTCTATCTGTATCCAAACAACGGCCCTGGGCAGGTGGGTGCACAGGAAGTACTTTCCCAGCTCGAGAACAAGTTGCGGTACATGCCGCCGCGATGTCGCGACGCCCTAGAGCCACGCGACTTGCACAGCCATGAAGAGAGGGAGTCAACGGAGCAACCAGAGGAGCAAAGAGGCCTCGAAAGCAGTGCTTGCCTCGTTTTGAGGTTCAGCCACGGTGCAAAGACTCGTCTTGGTGTGGTGGCCGGGCGCGCCCCGAACGTCGATCTGCCCTTGCCAAAGGAGCCGGGCGTCAGTCGCTTCCATCTCGCCTTCACGTTCGACGACAAGCACCGGCCGATAGTAAGAGATCTAGGCTCTTCCTGTGGAACAAAAGTCACTTACGATGGAGAGGAGAGGGAGTCGCGGTCTAATTTCGACTCTCTCCTGCAAGGACCTAGTATTTTGGGCGACAAACCCCCAGTCCTCCATATCACAAACGATATCCAGTTCAAGGTCGTCGTGCCTCCTCGCGATATCACGTCTGAAGACTACATCGACAGGGTTGCCAGGTTCCGCCAAGGCACTGCAGACCCCGAAGACCTCCTCGCCTCTCTCATTCTTCGGAGCGCACCAAACACCGAGCCCCCTACCGGAACACAAACAGCGCCGAGACTATATGACCCGGCTCTCTTTAAGAAGAAGCTCGGCGAGGGAGCTTTTGGGGTAGTGAGATATGTATGGAATGCGACGACTGGGGAAGAGTATGCCTTGAAGGAGCCACGAGAGAAATTCATCAAAAGCGGCCACATTGCAACGAATCATTGGGAGATGGAAGCTGAAATTATGAGATGCATTTCTCATGTGAGTGCTACAACCAGCATGCCCGGTATCCTCAAGATAGCCCTATACTTACAGCCTGCGGCCTTAGGACCATATTGTCGCGTTTCGAGATGCCACATTCATGCCTTGGCCTCAGTTGACCTTCGAGTATGTTCCCGGAGGCTCTCTTGACACCTGCATTGACTTGTCTACTCTTGAAAATGTACAAGCCCTCCGCCAATTGCTTTCGGCCCTTCAATACCTCCATGGACAAAACCCTCCAATCGGACATCGTGATATCAAGCCCGATAATATCTTAGTGCTCTACCGGCGCTCTAGCGGCATTTACGTCAAGTTCGCAGACTTCGGCTTAGCTAAGGCGGCGGATTATCTGAAGACATTCTGTGGTACAATCAAATGGGCAGCTCCCGAGATATATCACAAGATCCCTGATCCGAAGGCTACCGCTGATGATAGGTACAGCGTGGCTGTCGATATCTGGTCTCTTGGCGTGGTTATTGCCTCACAAGAGTGCGGGCTTCCATACTATGAGGACTGGTACTATACCAGTGACGTGGCTTGGATACAGGCGGTATTGCAGCATGTTGAGAATTACGAAGAGAAAGGGAATAGGCTGCTCTATTTCCTTCTTAATACAATGCTGGTTGTAAACCCGCAGGAGCGGAAGGGGGCCCCATACTGCCACGACAAGGCGCTGCGATTGTCCTACTGTGACTCTCGAATTCCGTTCCTACATCGCATTGCCGACGAAAGCTACAAGGACAGCAATCGAGGCACCCCAACGATGCCCGAAACCAAGCCTTCGATGGGCCATGGTGAAGCAAGTGAAGAGTCTACGATTCGCCCCAGTCCTCGGGCCGACGGTTTGCGGACACAGGCTGAATCGACAGCTGAGGGTACCTCAATGCCTAACGCTCAGCTGCGCCAGGGACCGAAGAACTCGGTCGTCCTAACGCATGGAAGTGTACTAGACAGCGTGCTATTGAACCCGGAACCAGCAAGTGTTTCAAGCAGCCATGACGCCGCCGGCACAAAAGACGACGCTCGACCCGACGAGCTAAGCCTCTCCTTCCTCATTCGCTACCATCTTGACGGCAGAGCCCAAGACAATGAGACCCAAGAGGTTCCTGGAGTCGCAGCAGGAAAATCACGCCAACCGGGGAGCAAGAGGACCTGGCCAGGAGATCGTAGCCCACTAGCGTCGGCCCACCAGTCTGTCACGGATCCGACTCCAGGCGTCGCGGATCTACAACATGAAGATATAGTCGGTAGAGATGATTCTTCTATTAGAGTGCCACGAAGCGGCAAACGTAGGAAAAATTTCGCGAAGACCCAGAGTTAGGATAGTTACTTGATAGAGGTGGATCTGTAGGTACAATATTTTAGTGCCGGTGCCCCGCAATTATCGTTCTGGAGCCTTCTGACACAATTGAAATGTATCTAATCAAATTTTTCAAAACAAACTACGTGAACAGGCAGTAGTTTTTCCTGCAAACAAAACAAATGTGATGATGTGAGGCTAGCTCCACGCAGGGACGAAAATACAGGGGCGGAAAGGTGTGTCAGCTAAAACACACAAGCTTAGCGCACTCCCCCGCCTTGTCTTCTCTGTAGTGCCACTTAGTTGCCATATGCCCCCAGAAGCAATTAGTCGCCCTGTGCACGCGCCAGCCAAGTCGAGTCTAAACTCGCGACGCTGTGCGAACCTCTTCTTTGTATATTGTTTACGCACACGCGTGCACGCGCGCAACCCCTAAAATGTCGTTCGCCGAAGCCTCGGCTCCTACGGCCGCAGAACTCCTAGCGTTCGATGAGGGCCAGCTCGTTCGGTATCTGGAGAGTCACAGACGCGCTGAGGGTGGATTCGAGATCTGGAATCTCGCAGGTCTGGAAAGCCTTTCGAAAGGCCAACGAGATGAGCTGGGGAGTAGAATAAGGTGAGAAGGCTTCTGGTACTCGTTATATCTGGTTGACCGCCGCTAACGGGCATCCCGGATAGGGCTGCCGCAGAAATTGCGACCGCGTCACGATCCCTCGACATGGACGCACTTCAGGCGCGCTTGACAAGCATCGAAGGTAGACAGGACGGCTCTCTGGAACTCAGACATTTACGATCGCCGTCCGAGGCCTCTCAGTCGGACCAAAGCACTCTACCACCTATCCCCTATGAAGAGTACGAGGCTTCACGCTATCACCAGCTTATTGAAGACGGCGGCAAGGCCGTCTGCCCAATCAACGTTCTGTCGCAGATCCTGACCGAACCTGCAGCCAGCCACGAACCTATCCTACCATGGCTCAGTCACCTAGACTCTGCAAGTCGAAACGAGGAGATACAAACGGTGTTTTCGCGGCAGCTCGATCGGTGGTGGGACTTTCGCAAATGGCAGTGGGACAATCGGGGCAATGGAGACGGAGGATTCTCAGCATTTCTCGCGTCAAAACGGAGTGCACATGAGCGGGTCGGGAACAGCGGATGGGCATACGACAGTTCATTCGAGGAGACAATGCTACGGATGTGGCAACTGAAGCCAGAACTCTACCTACTCTCCAACTACAAAGGCTTTCCCGCCTATAGGGAGGCAGTCAAGAGACGCCTTGCACCGTACAACTTCAACCGACCTTGGCAGTTGATAAAGGACGTACGCAAACAAAGTGAATGGGCTACATGGCTTGAATACCTCAATTTTGAGCAATGGTCTTTGGAACCACACGTGGCCGCTGCGGAAGCTAAAGAAAGGCAATATCACCAAGCCTGGACGAGGCTGCTTGAAGCAGTGCGGTCGTTGCCAAAGGCAGGAACAGAATTGCATGGGACCAAAGACAACTTTGACTCCTTGAACGCTGCCACCGCCGCAGCGGCTTTAGAGTCATCACAAAATCAACACCGGCACCGGAACATGGAGACGGTTGCCCTGGCTAAACAGTTAGCCAACGCTCAGGCTAACCTAGACACGGCAATGAAAACTATCAAAGGTTTTATCCAAGACACAGCATATTATCGACGCGTAGAAGCCGCCGTCTTCCACCAAAAGAACCGAGTGCAGTGGGTCCTCAAGGAGGCGCGTGTAATGGAGACCGAGGTATCGCAGCAACTCGGGACAGCGAAAATTAACTCAAAGTTGAGGGCCGGGGACAGCAAGAAGAGAGCACGCGGTGATGATGATGATGCCACCCCCTCCGAGCCGTGGTCTAAGAGGACGAGACGGGGAGGGGGCGGAAAAGATGCAACTCCAGATATAGTTACAGGGCAACCTCGTCGAAGTCAGCGGATACACTCCCAAAGTACTTCAGCAACCCGGAATGTGAGATCCACCCGCCGGAAAAAAGCCACATAACGGAGGTCAATTGATACCTGTATATCTCGATGTGCACTATAACTCGCGATAGAATACCTTCGTCTGGAATTACGGAGTGGTTCAATCCTCTCCGTAACTCGCGCCTGGAATGCAGCAATGTCTTCGCAAACAGCATATAAGAAGCATTGGCAGGGAGGATAGAAGTATGTTGCTAACACAAAACAAATAAGGAGCTTCGTAAGAAGCGTGTAAAGAATGCCGGACTATTTTAGTAGCAGCAGAGCGCCCCCTTACTAAATCGACATTGGCAGACCCTAAGCTCCCCTCGGTATCTGTGCAGACAATCTCAGCTCCTTGTACAAGGATCTATGGGAGTTCATGTTTCGCAATAACGACCCGCATATGGATGATGTTGTTAGGCGTCTAGAAAAGATAGGAGAGGAGTGGAGTGCGCGACCAGGTGACAATCTTCTGTACTTACTATGGGGTTGAGGATGTTAAGTGCAAGATTGAGGAATCGAGGACGGCCAAGTGACTTTTGGTGGAACAATTTGGGGATGAGCAGGAAAGGATTCATTTCAAAGAGATGGAAGGGAGCACCCATGGGTTTGATTATGATATGACTGTCAAGGAGGAAGAGCTTTGGGAAGATTCCATCGGAAATTGAAGTCAAATCTTGTCCTTGGACGGGGGTTGAAGTAGAATGTGCTCGGTTGGTATGCGGTCGAGGCCTGTGGGGCCATTTGACTGGGTGCTTGATGCCTGTGGCAGGATCATAGCAATGGCAGTGGAGCCTGGATGTATTTGCTTCCGAAATATGTGTACGCATTAGATTTGATGACGGTATGGTGAGCCGATTGTTCACACAATATGGTGCATCCACTATTCGCAACACGAAGATCTTGTCTACCTAAGGTCTAACTTGGGAGGCGGATGGTTTGGAGCAAACCGACAAAGAGGAGACCAAGCAAGCAAGACAGGAGGGTTATGCTGACTATGCTCTAGAAAAGCACTAGAAGCTAGAAATGCAATAGATACAACTTTTATCGCCCAATATACGTACGATGCGTGCGACGCGTACTCGGCAAACTAAATAGCGTAACAACGCTAGAACGTCCTAGTGATATTCATGAGCGAAGCCCGACGCGAAAACCAAGCGTGAGGAGCATACCAACATGTAAGTCCGCATCAGCTGCTCATTGCGACGGCAGAGACGGGTGCCTGATATTGGCCGTATTGGGATGGACCAGACGCAGACCCCACAGGTGTTTGATTTTGGTCCGGGTTCGGCAGTCTGGGGCTATGACCACCAGAGGCATGGGTAGCCGTTGGGACCGAGATTCGAGCTATTGCGTGTCAAAAGCCGTCCTCTAAGGAGTATTCGAGAAAGCCTTACGAAGGCGCGGGATTGGAAATGTCGGGTAAATACACTTATGCATATTGGCTGGCGGCGCGTAGGATACGTGCATTGTTCTCGTCTTGGAAGTTGCGCTGTGTGAAGAGTTTGTTATCGAGCTCTTTCAAGTGGCCTTTGACCTTTGGTCTTTATAGTGGGCTAGGCGCTCTCCAAGTTTCTTTTCGAGAACGGTCCACAGGGAGGTCTGATGCGGCATGCTCACTGCAGTTCCTATCATCGGTACGAGTCATTGTCCAGCAGAAACGACGAGATGCCAGGTTGCCATACTGCAGCCGTCCGCAAAGTGCGCCAGATAACAACAGTAGCGGTACTTTCGGGTTGTCGAGGCGAGGCGGAAGCGGCCCGCATCCTAGCGCATACGCCAAATTTTCCTTCGGGCGCAGTGAGGAGAAGCTGGGCTAAAAGTCTGCTCGACGCATCGCGACCGGTGTAGACCAGCCCCTGCACGGATCGCCGGCGGCGGCAGCGGCCGTGTCGTCCAACGCTGCTGGGACAAGCGCTCCGACCCGGCCGGGTATTGAAACAGGAGTGGTATTGCTGAGTTCCACTCTATTGTTGCCATGGTAGCAGACTCCACGGCACGCTGACCCTGCGTACTCAGCGTTGGGCGATCGATTTATGCCGCCGTCGCTAGATATTGTGTGGCAGGTTAGCCGCAGGCGTGATTGTGTTTCGTTGCTGTACTTAGAGGCATCCTGCAAACAACCGCGCACTGTCCTGTAGTACCGTTGTCCTCGGGCGGGTTGCGAGGCCATTTTTCTGGGTTGAAGATGATGCGAAAGCAGGGTTAGAAATTGGTCTACTGGGGCAGGATCTTCGGTTTGTAGGCCATAAGTATCGACTTGGGTCCCCGCATTTCGTTGCTTCCTATGCCCTGGTCTTGCAAACAGATGGTGGTACTAAGCTGATTGTCGTGTAGAGCGTTGATGCCTCCCGAAACGGTTTGGACATTCGACCCATTTGCGGGTTGGTGTTTTTTTCAAGCTCGTTGAACCTCCCCACCACACGACCCGGCGCAATGCCGGCGCCTACGAGATTTTCGATACATTGTCGTCCGTCGTGGAGACGAACACCGATGCCACGGCGAAATATGCAGCGGTGAAGGCGAAGATTTCACCGCGGGACATGCGACCGTAGAAGAGCTTCGCAGACACAGCAAACGCAAAACCAAGAGCGCCGACGACAGCAATCCGGACCATAAGTCGGCGAGTGCGTGCGAGGGCGAACATAGTAGCCGTAAACAGGAGAGGAACGAACAGGCATGTGAGCGCATCAATCATCTTAACGATTATTGCGGCTTCCACACCTGTTGCGTCTTCCACACCTGTTGCGGCTTCCACATCTGTTGCGGCTTCCACACCTGTTGCGGCTTCCACACCTGTTGCCTGAGCGGCCTGATGGGGGCGTTGAGCGGACCTTGACAATCCACGCACGCGTCGGAATATGTGTTTTTCGATCCAAACAATGCTTTTAGCGCAAAGGTTTGTCAAGATGTCGGAGTCGTCTATGCCCACGCCGGCAACGAAGTCGCGAGAGTCGGAGCTCTTATACTCGTCCGCAGCCCCTATCTCATCAGTGGGACCGAAACGTTCGTTTTCGAACAATTCTGTATATCCCTTAAAACGTCTGCTGAAGTATGGAGCATGATCCGGGAGCTTGAACAACTGATTATAAAGACAGAGGTCTTGGGCTGGAGTTGGTCAGTTTGCAGATTTCAATTATGACCGAAGCACTTACCATAAAGCCTTAGCAACCGTCCGTGCTCCGACCACTGCTCGATCAGCTTGACATCGTTCACTATGCCTCGAGGGCAATCCAGGAACGTTATTGCGGCGTGGCCTTCCCTCACTCGGTATTCTGCGATCGCTTCGTCAAGCTCCCTTTCCCGCCTCAATAACTCTTCAACATCGTCATAAAGTTTCTTTGTGAATTGCGCGGCAAGCCGGCGGAACTTTGGCAACTCTGGATAGCTAGCGCAATGCTTGTAAAAGGTAGCATAGCCGACTGTTGGCCTTGAAGTCGTTTGCTGTGCTTGCATGACGTCGGAAGTTTTTCTCTCCGAGTTCAGCCGGGGGGGGGAAGTGGCGAAGCCTGTAATTGGCTTGAATTTCCACAAGAAGTACAGCGGAAAGAAAGCAAAGAAGGTCAACGATATAATCTGGAGAGAAACCCTGGCTCGATAAGTGCATCATACTCACCTCTTATACCGGACAAATTACTGGGTCGTCCTCCAAGGCCGTATCGCTTCCACGCCATCTCCTCAATCCATCCGTCTCTCGCGTCAAGCAACTTCCAATCAAGCGACAGCGTTTCTCGACAGCTTCGCCATCATGCACGGCAACCTGCATGTTCGGGGAGTCGCTGTCAGACGTGCAGTCCTCTCGAGGGCGGATGTTGCGTTCCCCGGAAGCCTTTCACTATGTTTGGTACCGAGATGGCCGTGGAGCCGCGTTCAACGAGCTTCCAAGACGGACGTGGGTGTTTGTCTCTGCCTGAGTATTCGGTCTATGGACGCTAGGCGCGCGACAATAAGAGATGGTAAGGAAGGGACACCGTGGACCTGCACGTCTATTCAGCGATATCCACTCGCACACCTACCTCAAGAATGCCGGGGCACTGAGATGTATTGCGGCACAGCGTAAGCCCTACAAGGCTGCACACTAACGGAAATAGAGCAGAAAATCGCGGGGTCCAGGGGAGATTCGGGAACAATGCATGCCAATCGAGACCCACCACTACCAACGCCAGTCTCACTTCGATGGCCTTGATACCTTGTGGGTCACCCCTGGAATAGTTGAACTCACTCGCGAACGATCATCACTAATCTAGTCGATGATGGAAGATGGTTGTGGTGGGAGAGTCAACCGGTATTCTTTTGAGAAAGAGTCTGCGGGGTCCGAAGGAAGCCACGACGGCCGCCCTGGAGCTTTCGTTGCACAGGCGTCTTTTTCGGCGTAGCACTCTAAAAATTACCGCATTTTCAGACGAGCTAGATCTCGTCGAATCATCATTCACTGATTTTGGCTATCGCGGTATCTACGTATGAACGCTGTCAGAGTGACAAGCCTTGGATTTACCGCCATTAACCTTGCCAGCAGGGGCGACTTTCTGCGCACGGCATTGGAGCGCTTATATGACGTATTAGCATGCCTCTCGCCACGAAAGGGGTCGCTTTGATCCTCCTCTGCACCTGTCCCGGCGTCTGCAACATTCGGACAGGCTTGTTAACGGTATTTCCATTGCATAGCTTATTCATTCGCCGGGCAAAAGAATATCGATGAGATCTAGTAGGGCACTAAATTAAACTGATTGTTTGGAAGTTCGGGTCGATGAAGTCAAGTCCACGGCGGAGTTGCTTGGCGATTATCTCAAAGCCTGCACAAGAACCATTACTCGCACCCCACAAGCATTAAAAGCCTGCACCTATACAAGAAGCTAGCTCTGGTCACGAAAGTTGTATACATAGACTGCTATCAACGTTTGCTGATGGTTGGCCATTAATGACGAGATCAGCTGGTCTTCGTTTTGGCGCCTAAAATCACCGACAGACTCCACCCAAGAGCGTTCTGGACCAACTCCTCATTCGCAACTCATGTTTAGCATCTTCAAAGAACGCGACAGTCTGATCCGCTGCACTGAGCACCCCAGAAACGTCTCCCTGATCCGTGACACATATCGATCTCGAGTACGACCACAGTTCAACACGAAGAGCGAGGCTTCCCTTTATCAGCTTCCAACTGGCCTTAGATATTCACTAGTACTCTACACTGAAAATCTACTCAGCCGGTTGTAACGCCCTCAGAAGCTTCCACCCCGCCGAAAAGATCTTCTGCAAACGGCGCATCGCTCCAACTCATCACGTCTTCCACTGGCCTGAGCGCTCGCAATACAAGATCATATATACAATTGTAGATAGAGGTGTACTGGGAGTCTGATACATAGTGCTGAGGCAGAAGATGGTGTGAAGTACATTTGCGGAGACACCATGTTCCGGCCCGAGATGATCTGCCTACGATCCGGCTGCAATGTCCCTTTTGGAAGCTCGTCGTAATTATCAAAGCTATTTGCTAAAGCGGTATACTGACGTTCCTATCAGCTTCGCGCAGTAGTCGCTTGCTGTATGCATGTTGCTTTCGCAATCGTGGATACAGGGCAATAACCAGCTTCACCGCTCCTTCATGCACGTCGTTAGTCAACCCCTGAGATCCGTGTTGTGTTGACCGGATTTTGACACGCAAACTTCCGCCACTGGCAATGCCTTGGAGCTTACCATTTGTGGATATGAAACGCACAATCGACAAGCGCCGATACTCATACGGGTCGATAGATGTTAGTACAGCGTGTGTGAACCCACTGCTCCATCGCTGATACTGTTTGTGAATAAAGAAAAGTATCGTGATTGATTGTACTTCGTTGCGACTGCATTGAAGGGACCGTGTTCACAGGTCAATCTTCTACATGTTACCAAAAGCAACCACTCCGGCGTAATGTGGAGGCTTGGACGTGGTCCACGCATCTAGCCCTATGAGACGCCCAGCCCGACCGCCATATGCAAGCCACGATCCATATCGGTACCGGACGTTGTAATATAGGCCCGAAGACAAGGAATATGCTGCATAAAAGTTATGTACTAGTTTCTGCGCGCCGACTGCACCCACACATGTACGGTATGTCTCGTATTCTTAGGCTAGGAAAAGGAGCGAGCTTCGCGCACTGGAAAATATGCAAGGGCGCTGGGGTGATCAGTCATCTAGTTAGACTTGCGAATATGCCTGAAGCTCCGACTGGTCTCTCTCTCGCTGATCAGAGCCACAGAGATGAAATCTGTATGTGATATCAGCGGGGGAGCGAGCCAGCATGAATTAGAGATCCAGCGGACGAGTTGGCATGAGAGAATAGCTAAGATACGATAGACAGCGCGAGTTAGTTGGAGTGGGGCATGCGAAGTAAGCTAGTTGGGTTGAGCTTCTGTTGTGGCTGCAAACATTCGATCGCTCAATCAGTAAGCCTCCTGGAGCGTTGCGAGATACGTCAATAGGTATGTTGGCGTCTATCTATGCTTGGTATCCGGAATTAGTAGACGCAATGTTGGATTCGTCATCTGGTATCAAGCTCCACGGAATGAACCTAAGTCATGAGCTTGAAGGCAGTTGTACGCGAGCAAGGTTTAGTGGCAGAGTCCGAGGCGAACTTCCCCCGGTCCGAGGGACGTAGATACTGTCACTAAGACCGAATGTGATAGGCTGGCAATGCAGCCAGAAAAATGGGAGGCTGGCAAGTGACTATGCAGCCAGAAAAATGGGAGGCTGAAGACCTATCGTTCAGTATTGCGCTTGCGAGCTGTGACTGTTGACAAGCACCTTGAACACACCAAGCCCTAGTCCTTGAGGGTAGATGCACTAGTGTGCGTGAGAGTGGGTATCGCGTAGCAGGCTTCGCCGTCCGTGATGCTGCATCGGTATGGATGTGGCTCGTGTTTCGTCCCTCAATATACGTACCCCAGCAGGCCCACCCTTTGGGGGCGGCCGCTTTTCCCCATCAAGCTCCAAGTCGCCATATGTAGCTCGTTATACCCCTCCCATCATGTCCAAGATTGTGCGAGACCAAGACCTTAACGGAAACATCTCGCCTTGCTGTTTTTGTCAAGTGTAAGCGTTCGCCATCTGGTCACACTCATCTTTCACGCTACTACTCTATCTCGGCGTCTCTTTCCACATCCTCTAGGCCCTGAGTTCAGCGAGTTCATGAGAATCGAGGCCTCGTGTTATGTTAACGAAGCCGGTGTAGCGCAAAACTTTCGTGAATCACTGACCTGGTTCATCGAGAACGAACGCAAGCTCGCCCCAATACCGCAATACCTCGTGTCTCTCGTACAGTAATGGCATACACGCCTCAGATCGCGCGATCGTTACTCGCTCCCCTTTGTCCGCGTAGCAGCAACACCAGTCACATCACAACCTCCAGTCGACCCTCGATGCTGTCCTGCCCTACGCACGATGGCTCCTGGCATTATGCTCCGCCTACACAAGTCGAGAGTTCCGGAACAACTATAAGCTTGGAACGTCGTTGCTTCTTAAGGTACGGCGGATGCGCTATTGCTTTTGGGGGCGCATCAGCGATTCTCGCGGCAGCCGGAATCCAGTAGAGTGCCGACAGTATGGAAGTGCTCCGACTCGAGCACATGGCAGCAGCTGATAGAACAGAGCGAACGGTAACAACAGTATGGCGTGTTGTTGGTGGTAGAGGATGTTGGTACAAAGTTGTTGAGACTGTGGAGCCATGCGGATCGGAAAGGAGACAAAGGACATACGCAGTTGTCTTTCAAGACTTCCGAGTCCCAGACCCTGCGCTCCAGTTGCATCGTATTCTACGATGTTGGTCTGCTTGTAATCGATCTGTGGTCTAGGCGTAATGCTGATAACATTACTTGATACACCGCTTGGGAGTAGCGTCGAAGTGATTCCAGATGTCTTTACTTTGAGTAGTGCGCAACAATGCTGTTCTCTCCACCAGCGGCATAACGAAAGTCTCTGGAGATCTTCCGTTTCAACCATATTCACTCAGCTCCCTTGAGTCTCCGTCGTCGCCGATCTTACCCTTCGCCTGTTGAGCCTCTCACAAATACAATGATTGTCACATTACCTAACACAAGAATGACCAGATGGATAGTCAAGGAACCTGGTCATACGATCGGTGTGCTTGGTGTGCTCGGCGTGCTCGGCGTGCTCGGTGTGCTCGGATGCTGACCTTACCGCCACGTTCTTAGTTTGCCACGGGTGTCATTATTTTCCCACGGTCTGCCATCAGATCCTACGTGGATGCGGATGTAATCCACCATTGCATCCGCAACGTCTGTGCTCTAGACTGAGTGCTTCTAATCGGTGAATATGCTGGGCGGAAGTTGAGATAGCCATAACTCTATCTGCAGAAGGCGGAAATTGGCACGACATCCGAGCTTGTAGATGATCCGTGCGATGAAATTAGCTGCAGCGAGATATTGAGCGGCTCCGGGGGCGTAGTGAGATCGGGAAGCCGGGAGATGACCTACGGAAGCAAGATTGAAGCTCACTTCCACGCCAATCTCTAAAGCTGCTATCTCTGGAGCCCCTTTATTTGGAGATCAACTAATTATGACCAACCAAAGATGGTTCTGATTGGGTAATGCAAACGCCTGCATGCACAGACCTCAAGCTCAGAGTCCCATTGGGTCGGAGAGTAGGATGTTGACGCGGAGTCGGTATTAAGCGACGTAAAAAAACGGGCGGCTGAATCGAGCGGGATGCGTTCAGAAACGTATGATGCGTGACAAGCCTTACGGGGGGGCTAAAAAAGTTAGAGAAAAATCTGATCTTCCGGAAAGTCCTGGCAGTGTGGTGATTACTCTAAGTCTTCATCACGGTGAAGGTAAATTCGTGGCTGATGTGCATGGGGGTTGTGCCGGAAGTCCAGAAGTAGATGTGGTCGCGTTACCGTCAGAGTTAGGTAAGAGCAATCAAAGCATCTAAGCGGCAAATGCAAGATATCGCAATGAGTCCACCCTTCTGGAGCTCTGTCGGAGT
>Ga0247803_1000631_pt1 | contig 18876 bp, 18 predicted proteins | sample UWRJL014104B1_FD_180928 | JGI IMG/M metagenome (GOLD analysis project Ga0247803, IMG submission 180928) | Plant litter microbial communities from Arlington Agricultural Research Station in Wisconsin, United States - UWRJ-L014-104B-1 | ecosystem: Environmental > Terrestrial > Plant litter >...
ACGTCGAACCGCGTGCCCTCCATGCCCTCGCGTTTGCGCGCCCAGATGAAGATGTAGAGAGCGAGGCCCCCGGCCATCAGGAAGGCGGGCAGGATCGAGCCGGCGAACAGCGCCCCGGTGGAGATGGATGCCGTCGCGGCGAAGAGCACCGCGGGGATGCTGGGCGGCATGATCGTGCTGAGCAGCGAACCGGAGGCGCTCAGCCCTGCGGCGAAGCCGTAGGGGTAGCCCTGTCGGATCATCTGGGGCACCTGCACCTTGCTCAGCGCCGCCGCATCGGCCAGGGCCGATCCGCTGATCCAGGAGAAGCCCACGCTCGTCGTGAGGTTGACGTAGGCCAGGTTTCCCCGCACCCGCGGCAGGCTGGCGAGGGCGAAGTCGAAGAGGCGACTCGCGATGCCCAGGTGATTCGCGATCGCGCCGACGAAGATGAACAGCGGCACGGCCAGCAGGGGGAAGCTGTTGATCCCGTCGACGATCGACCGGATGGCGAGGCCCGCGGAGTTGCCGTTGGTGTAGAAGTACAGCATGCTCGCGGCGATCATGCTGAAGGCCACGGGCACCCGCAGCAGCAGGAGCGCCGTCATCACCAGGAGGTAGATGGTGAGGTCCATGTCAGCCCTCCATCTCGGAGATGTCGAGCTTCGCCTCTGGGCGGCCGGCCGCGGCGATCTTGGCGATCGAGTGGATGATGCCCGAGGTGAAGCCGACCAGGGCGAAGATGTAGAGCACGGCGAGGGGCATGTGCAGCACCGTCGACACCCGCCGCCAGCCCTGCTCGATCATGAGCAGCGACTCCCAGGCGAGGGCGCCGCAGGTGAGCACCATGACCACCGCGGCGAAGACCCGCAGCGCGACGAACAGCTTCTTGCCCTGCAGCACCGAGTCGAAGACCTCGATCACGATGTGCCCGTTCTTGCCGATGAGGTAGCCGGCCATGACGAAGGTGAGCGCCACCATGGAGAGACGAGCGACCTCGCCGGCGCCGACCCAGGCGATCTGCGGCACGTAGCGGCCGAGCACCTGGTACATGACGCCGAGGAAGAGGAGCGCGAAGAGCACGGTTCCGGTCCAGATCTCCACGCGGGACAGCCAGCGGATGGGCGCGGGGGCGTTGTGCTCCGGCTCGTACGCCGCAGAGGCCTCTGCCGGGTCATCCGTTGACATCATCAACCTCTCTGTCAATGCGCGGGCTAGTGCCGCTGATGTGACTTTGGGCTGTCGCGGCGCTGCGCACAAGCGGATGTTCCACGGAATGGGACACCGCGACGGCCCGGCTCCGAGGCTATCGAACGACGGCGGCGGCGGCGGGCGGGAGCGACCGCGCCCGCAGCCCGACAGAGTGGGTCGCGATCAGACGAACGACGCCTGGATGGCGATCGCCGCCGCGCCGCGGGCCCAGGCCGAGAATCCCGACCGGTCGACGATGAGGGCGACCGGGGCCGCCTCGGGATCGCGGTCGCCGGCAAGCGCCGCGCTGATGGTGTCGAGCTGCGCGTCGACGAGGGCAACACCGTCGCCCGACAGCACGACCGTCTCGACCATGGCGAGGTTGGCGGCGGCGGCGATCAGCCGGCCGAGGGCGCGCCCCGCGGCCTCGACGACTTGCAAGGCGACGGCGTTGCCTTCGGCGGCGAGCTCGAGCAGCTCGACGTAGCCGACCTCGCGGCCGAGACCGATGCTCGCGCTCGCGCTCATGCTGGGCATCGAGAGCATCGCCGTCGAGCAGCCGCGGTGGCCCTCGGCGCAGAGCGGACCGGTCGGGTCGAGGGGGAAGTGGCCGCCGAGCCCGAGCCCGGTGTCGCTGGTGACGACGGCGCGGTCGTGGATGACGAGCCCGTAGCCGACGCCGGCGCCGATGGTGATGACGGCGAAGTTCTCGATCCCCCGAGCCTCGCCGAACCACTGCTCCGCCGCGGTGAGGGCGACCACGTCGTTGTCGACGACGACGCGCACACCGAGCGCTTCGTGCAGCATTCCGCCGAGGTCGACGTCGCGCCAGCCGAGGAAGGGGGCTCGTTCCACTCGCCGCTGGGCGGTGACCTTGCCTCCGACGGTCACCCCGAGGGCGGTGAGCCCGTCGGTGCCGCCGAGCTCACGCACGATCTGCACGATGGAGGCGACGACCGCCTCCGGTTCGCGGGAGTCGAGCCGCAGCATCCGTTCGCTCTGCGGGTTGGCGCGCAGGTCGGAGACGACGCCGAACACCTCGTCGCTGGTGACCTTGATGCCCACGAATCGCTGCGAGTCCACCCGGACGTCGAGCGGCTTGGCCGGCCGGCCGAGCGACCGCTCCGCGCTCTCGGGCGCGTCGACGAACAGCCCGCGGTCGACGAAGGGCTTGCTCAGCCGGGTGAGGCTGGCGGGCGAGAGCCCGAGCCTGCGGCCCAGCTCGCCGCGGGAGATGGGCCCGTGGATGAGCACTTCGCGGGCGAGGTCGCGCGCGGGTCCGGCCACTGTCATTGCACGCCTTTCACTCGCGTTCTTTTCATTATGGAGGGAAATGCGGGTGGATGCCGTCTCATTCACTGAGAAAAGGTTTCCTTGACACGGCTTTCGTTTCGTCGTAAAAATAATGCATGCAACGAAGCCCCGCCGCCGCCCACCTCCGAAACGGGGGCACCAGCGTCGTCCTCGACCTCTCGTCACCGGGACTGCCCACCATCGTGCACTGGGGCGAAGACCTCGGCGAACTGCAGCAGGAAGACCTCGACGCCATCGTCGCGGCGACCCTCGCCCAGCGGGTGTCCGGGGCGCTCGACGTTCCCGCCCGCCTCACTCTGCTACCCCAGGAGAGCTTCGGCTGGCAGGGCACGCCCGGCCTCACCGGCTCCCGCCGCGGATCGTTCTTCGCGCCGGCGCTCAAGGTCGTCGACGTGAGCGCAGAGGCGACACGTCTCACCGTCGACGCCGCCGACGACGTCGCGGGCCTCACCCTGCGCGTCGCTCTCGGTGTCGACGCGGCCGGCCTGCTGAGCCAGACCCTCACCCTCGTCAACACCGCAGACGACGACTACGACCTCGTCGACCTCTGCGCCACCTTCCCCCTGCCAGCCACCGCGACCGAGATCCTCGACACCACCGGTCGCCACTTGCGCGAGCGCACGCCTCAACGGCACGCGCTCACCGCCGGCCGCCACCAGCGCGAGAGCCGAAAGGGACGCCCGGGTGCCGACGCCACCCTGCTCCTGCTCGCCGGCACCTCGGGGTTCGGCTTCGAACGCGGACTCGTGCACGGTGTGCACCTGGCGTGGAGCGGCAACCACCGCCTCGCCGCCGAGCGCCTCGTCACCGGCGCGACCGCGTTGCAGGCCGGCGAGCTGCTCTCCGCCGGCGAGATCCGACTGGCGCCCGGGCAGAGCTACTCGACCCCCACCGCGGTGGCGTCGTGGGGCGAAGGACTCAACTCGCTGTCGGCACGCTTCCACGCGTCGCTGAGGTCGCGCCCGTCGCATCCGTCGTCCCCTCGCCCGGTCACCCTGAACACCTGGGAGGCCGTCTACTTCGACCACGACCTCGACCGGCTGAAGGCGCTGGCGGATGCCGCGGCCCGCGTCGGCGTCGAACGCTACGTTCTCGACGACGGCTGGTTCACCGGCCGGCGCGACGACACCGCCGGGCTCGGCGACTGGTTCGTCGACACGGAGATCTGGCCCGACGGGCTTTCGCCACTCGCCGACCACGTCGTCTCGCTGGGCATGCAGTTCGGGCTCTGGGTCGAGCCCGAGATGGTGAACCCCGACTCCGACCTCGCCAGGGCGCACCCCGACTGGATCCTGCAGGCCGCCGGGAGGATGCCCGTCGAGGGCCGGCAGCAGCAGGTGCTCGACCTGTCCCATCCCGGCGCCTACGAGTACATCCGCGAGCGGCTGCTCGCCCTGCTCGACGAGTACCCGATCGCCTACCTGAAGTGGGACCACAACCGCGATCTCGTCGACGCCGGCAGCACCATCACGGGGGCGCCGGCCGTCCACGACAACGTCGTGGCCCTGTACCGCCTGCTCGACGAGCTGAAGACCGCGCATCCCGGGCTCGAGATCGAGAGCTGCGCCTCCGGCGGCGCCCGCGTCGACCTCGGCATCCTCGACCACACCGACCGCATCTGGACCAGCGACTGCATCGACCCGGTCGAACGGCTCGTCAACCAGCGCTACACCTCGCTGCTGGTGCCCTACGAGCTGATGGGGGCGCACATCGGCGGCCCGCACAACCACTCCACCGGCCGGCGGCACGACCTGTCGCTGCGGGCGGGAGTCGCGCTGCTCGGCCACCTCGGCATCGAGTGGGACATCTCCGGCCTCGCCGACGGCGAGTACGCCGCCCTCGCCGACTGGGTGGCGCTGCACAAGGCGAAGCGCCAGCTCTTCCACACCGGCACGGCGGTCTCCGCCGACCTGCCCGACCCGTCGATGGACCTGCGCGGCGTCGTGGCCGACGACCGGTCGGAGGCGTTCTTCGTCTTCACCCAGGTGACGACGAGCAACTCCTACCCGGCCGGCGCTCTCACCTTCGCCGGGCTCGACGACGACACCCGGTACTCGGTGCGGCTGCTCGCATCCCCCCACACGGGCGCGAGCGCCGGACAGTCCGACCTGCCGTGGACCACCTTCCCGCTCGTGCTCACCGGCCGGAGCCTGCGCACCACCGGCGTGCAGGCGCCGGTTCTGCATCCCGAACAACTCGCACTGATCGACATCACCGCCGTCTGACCGACGGCACCAACGCAAGGAGGCGTTATGCATGCACCAACCCACCCCCGTCGTCCGAGATGGCGGGTGCCCGTCGGGGCGCTGGCCGTCGCGGCGCTCGCGCTCTCGATGAGCGGCTGCAGCAGCGCGCAGTCCGATGTCGTCACGCTCGACTTCTTCCAGTTCAAGCCCGAGGCGGTGCAGGACTTCGCCGATATCGTGGAGGGGTTCGAGGCCGAGAACCCGGGCATCCGGGTCATCCAGAACTCGGTTCCCGACCCGGACACCGCCATCCGCACCCTGCTCGTGAAGAACAAGGTGCCCGACGTGCTGACCCTCAACGTCAACGGCAACTACGGCGAGCTCGCCAGGGCCTGCATCTTCGCCGACCTCGACGCCGAGCCGGTCGTCGACACCGTGAACCCTGCGGTGCAGCAGATCGTGCAGGACCTCGGCACCTGCGCGGCGAGCGGCGAGGACGAGATCAACGCCCTCCCCTTCGCGAGCAATGCCTCGGGCATCCTCTACAACCCCGACATCTTCGCCGCGAACGGCGTCGAGGTGCCCACGACGTGGACGGAGCTCATCGCGGCGGCCGACACGTTCACGGCGAACGGCGTCGACCCGTTCTACTGCACCATGAAAGACGCGTGGACGGCCGGCCCGGCGTTCGTCAACCTCGGCGGCACGCTCGCCCCCGACGGCTTCTTCGACGACCTGCGCGCCGAGGGCTCGAACCTCGACAGCGTCTCGTTCTCGAAGGACTTCGACGAGGCCATGCAGAAAGAGGTCGAGCTGTTCTCCTACTGCCAGGAGAACTTCGCCAGCCGCGACTACAACGCGGGCAACAAGGCCTTCGCCGAGGGCGCGTCGGCGATGTACCTGCAGGGCTCGTACGCGATCCCTGCGATCAGGGCCAACAACGCGGATGCCCCGATCGGTTCGTTCCCCTACCCCGTCACCGACGACGCTGACGACCGTGTCGTCGTCTCGGGCGTCGACGTCGGAATCATGGTCGGCCGCGACACCCCGCACCCGGTCGAGGCGCAGAAGTTCGTCGACTACCTGATGTCGCCCGACGTGGTCGAGGGCTACACCGCGGCGCAGAGCACGTTCTCGCCGCTCGAGAACGCCGCACCCAACTCCGACCCGGCACTCGCCGGCCTCGAGCCGTACTTCACCGACGGCACGATCATCGGCTTCATCGACCACCAGATCCCCGCGTCTATCCCCCTCGTGAACCTGCTGCAGTCGATGGTCATCACCGGCGACTCGGAGACGTTCCTGAGAAGCCTCGACTCCGAGTGGAGCAAGGTCGCCGCCCGCACCGCAACGCAGAGACAGGGAAAGTGACCATGACGACAACCGCAGACCGGGCGACGACGCCCGTCGGCACCACCCCGCCGCCGACGACACCGCCGCGCGCGAAGAGCAGGTTCTCCCGCACACCGCGCACCTTCTACTGGATGGTGGTGCCGGCCCTCGTGATCTTCTTCGGGCTGCACACCGTGCCGGTGATCTCGGGCATGTTCTTCAGCCTGACCAACTACGCCGGCTACGGCACGTGGGATCTGGTCGGACTCTCGAACTACGTCAACCTCTTCCAAGACAGCCGGGTGCTGAGCTCCTACGCCTTCACCTTCGGCTTCGCGATCGTCTCCACGATCCTCGTGAACGTCATCGCGTTGGCGATCGCGCTCGGGCTGAACGCGCGGATCAAGTTCAAGACGGCGTTCCGCGGGGTGTTCTTCATCCCCTACATCCTGGCGATTCTCATCATCGGCTACGTCTTCAACTACCTGTTCGCCAACTCGTTCCCCGCGATCTTCACCTCGCTGGGCTTCGACGGGCTGTCGGGCAACATCCTCGCAGACCCGAACTTCGCGTGGATCGGGATCGTCATCGTCACGGTGTGGCAGGCGGCGGCGTTCAACGTCATCCTGTACCTCGCCGGACTCCAGACGATCCCCGGCGAGCTCTACGAGGCGGCGGGAATCGACGGCGCGAGCTCGTGGCGCCAGTTCCGTTCGATCACCTTCCCGCTCATCGGCGCCTACTTCACCATCAACATGGTGCTGTCGTTCAAGTCGTTCCTGCAGGTCTTCGACCAGATCGTCGCCTTGACCAACGGCGGTCCGGGAACCTCGACCGAGTCGATCGCGATGGTCATCTACCGCGGCGGCTTCCAGGGCGGCGAGTACGGCTACCAGATGGCCAACGCCGTCGTCTACCTCATCGTCATCATCCTCGTGTCATTCATCCAGCTGCGTTTCCTGCAGCGCCGGGAGGCATCGATCTAATGTCCACTCTCACGAACAATGAAGCATTCGTCGCCGACACCGCCGTCGACGCCGCACGTCCCCGCCGCAGGCGCCGACTCGACGGCGGCAACGGAGGCATCAACTGGTGGCTCACCGCACTTATCGCCGTGTGCTCGCTCACTGTCCTCATCCCGCTCTACTTCACCGTCGTGACGGCGCTGAAGACGCCCGACCAGCTCGGCGGCACCGGGTTTGAGCTGCCGACGAGCATCCGCTGGGAGAACTTCGCCGACGCGTACCAGCTGACGAACTTCCCCCGCGCGCTGCTCAACACCGCGCTGATCACTGTCGGAGCCGTGGTGCTGACCCTCGCGACCAACTCGCTCGTGGCCTACGCGATCGCCCGCAACATGCACAAGAAGTTCTTCAAGGGCCTGTACTTCTACTTCCTCGCTGCCATCTTCGTGCCGTTTCCGATCATCATGCTGCCGGTCGTGAAGGAGACCGCGCTGCTCGGAATCGACACCCCGGTCGGGCTGATCCTGCTGTACACGGTCTACGGCCTGTCGTTCAACATCTTCATCTTCGTCGCCTACATCAACTCGATCCCGATCGAGCTCGAGGAGGCCGCGCGCATGGACGGGGCGTCGACCTGGGGAGTGTTCCGCAAGGTGATCTTCCCGCTGCTCGCCCCGATGAACGCGACCGTCGGTATCCTCACCTGCGTCTGGGCGTGGAACGACTTCCTGCTTCCGCTCGTCGTGCTCTCCGATCCGTCGGCGCAGACGCTCCCGCTCGCCCAGTTCATCTTCCAGGGCCAGTTCAACACCAACTACACGGTGGCGTTCGCCTCGTACCTTATGGCGCTCGCTCCCCTGCTCGTCGTCTACATGATCGCCCAGAAGTGGGTGGTCAGTGGGGTCATGCGCGGATCGGTGAAGTAGGCCGGCGGTGGGAGTACGGTCGTCGTGACGGACCACGACCATCGGAAGAGGAGCCATGACCGAAGGAATCAACCCGGGAGCAGCGCCCACCGGAACCGGCTGCGTCGAGTGCGAGGCGCGGTCGGGCAGGTGGGTGCACCTGCGTCGCTGCGCCGAGTGCGGCCACATCGGATGCTGCGACAGCTCCCCGGGCAAGCACGCCACCGCGCACTACTCGACCACGGGACATCCGATCATGGCCAGCTTCGAGCCGGGCGAGGAGTGGTTCTGGGACTACCGATCGAACGAGGCCATCGAGGGCGAAGCGCTCGCACCGCCGCTGAGCCGCCCCGTCGAACAGGCGTCCCCGGGCCCGGCCGAGCGTCTTCCCGTCAACTGGCGAGAGGAAATCTCGTAAACGCTAAAGTTCGTAGGATCCCACAACGAATAAACGAAGCCGGGTCGCTAGTCTTCTGAGCACTACGGATTGAGTGTCGAGACGAATGACCCGAATCGTCAACAACCATTCGTCACACCGTGCTTACCGCCATCGATGCCCTTCCGACCACCGATGGGGGGAATCATGGGCGCACTGATTTACGACGGAACCGAAGTCGAATTCGACGACCGACTGCTGGCACACCTGCACGTGGTCATCGTGCAGAAGCTCCGCAGGGGCGAGAGCTTCTGCTTCTCGTGGCGAGACCCGCACGGGGTCGGCGGCGGGCGCAGCTCGTTGTGGCTTCACCCCTCGATTCCGCTCTACTTCAAGTTCTACGGCAGCAAGCAGCCGAGCATCAACCGCGAGTGGATCCAGGCGCTCACCCTCTCGTCGAACAGCTCGCAGGGGCTGGTCGTGACGCCGGAGGGCGAGCCCGCGTTCGCCGGTCAGCTGGCGACGGAGTCGAGCAGCGCGATGAGGGCGCGGGCGTAGGCGTCCGCTGCATCCGTCGCCTCGAAGGCGCGTGACTCGCCGCCGACGACGGCGCCGACCCTGAACGCCGGGCCGGTGAGCGAGACCTCGCCGATCGTCTCGGTGCCCTCGATGCGCTCGAGCGAGCCGAAGGCGCCGCCCAGCAGGTCGCGCAGCTGGTCTTCGCGCGGAAGCCAGAGGGCGTCGTCGAGGGCGACCGAGTCGAGCGCCCACTCGGTGGTGCCGTTGAAACCGAGCACAGTCCCGCTCGTGAACGTGTGCGCCTCGACGGTCATGTCGCTCAGCGTGTACACCTCGGCGTCGGCCTCGATGCGGTCGATGCTGAAGTTGTCGCCGCGCACCGGATGCCAGGCGAGGCCGGAGTCGCGCAGGGCACGGGCGAGTTCGACGGTGATCATCGACCCATTATGCGCGCGCCGGCCGAGACTCTCATCAGACCGCGGCGACGCCGAACAGCAGGCCGAGCAGGTACGTGGCGCCGGCGGCTCCGAACCCGATCGCGAGCTGGCGCAGCGCGCGCTTGAACGGCGGGCCGCCCGAGAGCAGCCCGGTGACCGCTCCGGTGGCGAGCAGGGCCAGACCGACCAGCACCGACGAGGCGATGACCGCGGCGAGGCCGTCGACGCCGAACAGGTACGGCAGCACGGGGATGACGGCGCCCGACGCGAAGAAGAGGAAGCTCGACACCGCCGCACCCAGCGCCGAGCCGATCTCCTCGTGGCCGTCGATGTCGTCGGGGCGCGAGTGGTCGACGGTGAGGTCGCGCATCACCTCCGCCGCGTGCGCGATCGCGTCGTCCTCGCTCATGCCGCGTGCGCGGTAGACGAGCGACAGCTCGTTGGCGTCGACGTCGAGGTGGGGCAGGGCGCTGCGCGTCTCGGGGTTCGGGTTCGAGGCGGCGAGCAGCTCGCGCTGCGAGCGGATCGACACGAACTCTCCCGCGCCCATCGACAGTGCGCCGGCGAGCAGCCCGGCGAGACCGGTGGCGAGGATGATCGGGGTCGAGACGCCGGTGGCGCCAATGCCGAGCACGAGTGCGAGGTTGCTCACCAGGCCGTCGTTGGCGCCGAACACCGCGGCGCGGAAGGTACCGGAGAGGCGGTTGCGCCCACGGGTGGCGAGGCCGCGCACGACCTCCTCGTGGATGCGCTCGTCGGCGGCCATCGCGGGCGTGGCATCGACGTCGGCCTCGTACGGCGAGCGGGCCTCGGCGCGCTGGGCGAGCGCCAGCACGAACACCGAGCCGAACCGCCGGGCGAGCCAGCCGAGCGCGCGGGTGCGGATGTCGCCGCGCAGGGGCCTGCCGGCGTCGTCGCCGAGGAGCGCGATCCAGTGCGCCTCGTGGCGGGCCTCGGCGTCGGCGAGGGCGAGGAGGATCTCGCGCTCCTCGCCGCTGCGGCGCCCGGCGAGGTCGCGGTACACCGCGGCCTCGGCGCGTTCGTCGGCGAGGTACTTGCGCCATCGACGGATGGTGGAGGGTGCTGGGGCGGTCACGTGCGGTCCTTCGGCTAGGGCCGACCGACGATTTCCGGGGTGGGGAAACTTCGGTCAGTCATGATTCTGACCGAAGGTCTCGTTCGCCTAGTGACTTCGCAATCACTGAGGTGGAGCACCGGGTTCGTCGTCGTGACGAACCAGTATGTCGATGTCTCGCGCCTCTGCCGCGCGCGGCAGATGGGAACTACTCCCCTTCGTTGCTATCCAGAGTAGCGGATGCCCCAGCGGACGACCCAGCGCTCGTCGGGTTCGAGCCATTTGAGCCCGAGCCCGGTGTTGAGCGCGTTCGGGGCGGCGGTCATCGGCTCGATGGCCACGGCGAGGCCGAGGCCGCCGTCCTTCGGGAACTTGCGGGTGGTGAAGACCTGCACGTAGGGGTGCTGGTCGTCCTGCCACATCTCGACCCGGCGGCCGTCGGGTGCGGTGAGAGAGCTGACGCTCTCGCCGTCGGTGACGGTGACGCCGCCGAACGCGTCGTCGAGACGGAGGTCTCCGACGCGCACACCGTCGCGCAGGTCGAACTCGGTGCCCTCGACGGGGTTCTCCGACAGCGGGATCAGCCGATCGTCGGTCTCGAACCTGGTCGAGGCCGAGAGACGCAGCACGAGGTCTTCGACGGGCACGTCGCCGATGCGGAAGAACGGGTGCGTGCCGACGGCGACCGGAGCCTTGACGCCCGAGAGGTTGCGGAACGCGTGGGTCACCGTGAGGCCGCCCTCGACGAGCTCGTAGGTGACGGTCGAGTCGATCATGAACGTGTAGCCGTGCTGCGGATAGACCGTGGCGGCGAGGGTGACGGATGTCTCGGACTGGTCGGTCACGCGATACGCGGTCGAGCGCAGCAGGCCGTGGATCGCGTTGTGACGGGCCGGCTCGGTGATGTCGAGGTGCTGGCGCTTGCCGTCGAGCAGCCAGATGCCGTCTTCGACGCGGTTCGGCCAGGGCACCAGCACGATGCCGTCGCCGAACGGCGGGGTGCGGTCGGCGGCGAACGGCTCGGTCAGGGCGACGCCGTCGATCTCGAAGGTGCGGAGTCCCGCAGCCACCTCCGTGATGATCGCGGTCGACGATCCCGTGGGGGTCGTGCGGGTCAGGACGAACTGTTCTCCGGTGGGCGCGCGCATTTCATCAGCCTAGCGCCGCGTGGGGGAGGTCGGCATCGACCACCTGGAGACCGGCGACCCTGAGCCGCGCGACCACGTCGGCATCCGGCCCGCCCGCCGTCACCAGCGACTCGAAGTCCGACAACGGCCCCACGTTGCCGAGCCGGCGGCTGCCGAGCTTCGACGCGTCGGCCACCAGCACCCGTCGCGCGGCCGACTGCATCATGCGCCGCTTCACCTCCGCCTCGGGCAGGTTCACGTTGGTGACGCCGACCTCGGGGTCGACGCCGTTGCAGCCGATGAAGGCGATGTCGCCGTGCAGGCTCTCGAGAAAGGCCGACGCGAACGGGTTGACGAGGGAGTGCTGCAGCGGCCGCAGCGTGCCGCCGGTGACGACGACGCTGAGCCGCGGCATGCCGGGCTCGAGGGCGAGGGCGATCGACAGGCCGTTGGTCACCACGAGCACGTCGCTCAGGTCGGTGCGCCTGGCCAGCGCGTGCGCCACGGCGAGCGCGGTCGTGCCCACGTCGAGCAGCACGCTCTGGCCCGAGCTCACCATCGCGGCGGCGCGGCGGCCGATCGCGAGCTTCGCGGCGGCGGCGTGCGCGAGCGACGACTCGAACGACGACTCCCCCGCGGTTCCGGCGCCGCGCGGCATGGCGCCGCCGTGCACCCGCACGATGCTGCCCGCGAGCTCGAGCGCGGTGAGGTCGGAGCGCACGGTGACGGCGCTCACGCCGAGCTCGACGCTCGCGTCGGCCACGCGCAGGAAGCCGCGGTCGACGATCTCCTGCAGCAGCCGCTCGCGACGGATGATCGTGGGGGCCGACTCGTCCGCCATCGTCGTTTGCTCCTTGCGATTGCTTACGAAAAGAAAAGGCTAACTTTCGTTATCGTAATAGCATGACAGACTCGGCGATCGTGAAACGCCCCACCATCCTGGCCGACGGGCGCGAGCTCATCTATTTCGACGACGCGGACACCACGCTCGGCCCCGACCGTGCCGTCGACGCGCGTGTGCTCGACCCGCGGCCCCAGACCGCGACGATGCGGCAGGACGTTCTGACCGGCGAGTGGATCTCCATCGCCTCGGCGCGCCAGAACCGCGTGTTCCTGCCGCCGGCCGACCAGGACCCGCTGGCGCCCGCCACCGCGACGAACCCCTCGGAGGTGCCGAGCAACTACGACGTCGCCGTGTTCGAGAACCGCTCCCCCTCGTTCGGTCCGCAGATCGGCGCCGAGTACTCGCTCGACGAGCTCGACCAGGTCGGTCTCGGCCGCACCCTGCCGTCGATCGGCCGCTGCGAGGTCGTCTGCTTCAGCCCCGAGCACGAGGGCTCGTTCGGCAGCCAGACCGAGTCGCGCGCCCGCACCGTGATCGAGGCCTGGGCCGACCGCACGGCCGCGCTCTCGGCGATGCCGGGCATTCAGCAGGTCTTCCCGTTCGAGAACCGCGGCGAGGCCATCGGCGTCACCCTGCTGCACCCGCACGGCCAGATCTACTCCTACCCCTACGTCACCCCGCGCACCAAGCGACTGGTGGAGTCGATCGATCGTTTCTCGGCCAGCAACCCGGGCGAGAACCTCTTCCAGGCGATACTCGAGAGCGAGCAGGCGTCGGAGCGCGTCGTGATCAGCGGCGAGCACTGGACCGCCTACGTACCGTTCGCGGCGCGCTGGCCCATCGAGGTGCACATGCTGCCGCACCGCCACATCCCCGACTTCGCCGCGACGAGCGACGAGGAACGCGACGAGCTCGCCGGCCTCTACCTCACGCTGCTGCGCGGAATCGACAAGCTCTACGACACACCGACGCCGTACATCGCGGCGTGGCACCAGGCGCCGGTGAACGTCGCACGCGACGACATCCGTCTAATGTTGCAGGTCACGTCTCCGCGCCGAGCGGAGAACAAACTCAAGTACCTCGCCGGGTCTGAGGCCGCCATGGGCGCCTGGATCGGCGACGTGACTCCAGAGGCAACGGCAGCATTCATTCGAGAGGCAATCGCACGAGTATGAGCGACATCAGGGACGACGTAAAGGCCGACTTCAACGAGCTGTACGGCTACGAGCCGCACGGCGTGTGGTCGGCTCCCGGACGGGTCAACCTCATCGGCGAGCACACCGACTACAACGAGGGCTTCGTACTGCCGTTCGCGATCAACAAGCGCACAGTGCTCGCGCTGGGCCTTCGTGAAGACGGCATCCTGCGCATCGCCAGCTCGTTCGCCGACGAGGTGGCCGAGATCGCGATCTCCGATCTCGCCCCCGAAGAGCTGAACGGATGGTCGGCCTACCCGTTCGGTGTCGCCTGGGCGATCGGCCAGTTCGGCGCAGACCTCGCCGGCGTTCCCGGCGTCGACATCTTCATCGACTCGGTCGTGCCCGTCGGCGCCGGACTCTCGTCGAGCGCCGCGATCGAGAGCGCCGTGGCCCTCGCGCTCAACGACGTCTGGCAGCTCGGCTTCGACCGCCCGACGCTCGCGAAGATCGGCCAGCTCGCCGAGAACAAGGCCGTCGGCGCGCCCACCGGCATTATGGACCAGTCGGCGTCGCTGCTCGGCAAGAAGGACTCGGCGGTGTTCCTCGACTGCCGCTCGCTCGAGGCGCAGGTCATCGACCTCGGGTTCGCCGCGGCCGGCCTCGAACTGCTCATCATCGACACCGGCGTGAGCCACTCGCACTCCACCGGGGGCTACGCCTCGCGCCGGGCCTCGTGCGAGGAGGGCGCCCGGGTCATGGGCGTGCCCGCGCTGCGCGACCTCACCGTCGACGACCTGCCCCGCGCGCAGGAGCTGCTCGACGACGAGACCTTCCGGCGCGTGCGCCACGTCGTCACCGAGGACCAGCGCGTTCTCGACACGGTGCGCGCCCTGCGCGAAGAGGGTCCGGCCGCGATCGGCGAGCTGATGGATGCCTCGCACCGTTCGATGCGCGACGACTTCGAGATCTCGGTGCCGGAGCTCGACCTCGCGGTCGAGACCGCCCTCGCGAACGGGGCCATCGGCGCCCGCATGACCGGCGGCGGGTTCGGCGGTGCGGCGATCGCGCTCATCGCGTCCGACGCGGTGTCGCGCCTGCAGGTCGCGATCGACGGCGCCTTCGCCGAACACGGATTCGGGCAGCCCGTCACCTTCACGGTGAGCGCCGCAGACGGAGCGGTGCGCGAGAGCTAGCCGGTTCGCCGCATCCGCCCCTCGCCCGTCGCGGCCGCAGTCGCAGCGACTGAAAACGAAGGAGTTTGCGCGCTCACCGCGCCCGAAACGGTGTTTCGGCGCCGATAGCGGCGCGAAGTCCTTCGTTTTCGGAGGGGGCGGTGCGGTTCGGGGTGCCTGATCGCGCGGCGGCGAGGTCTCCCCCTCTCCCGGGTGCGACAGCGGGCGCGCGTTCGTGATTCAGGATGGCGCGGCCGGGGCATCGCCGGCATCCGCGCCATCGCGGGCGTGATCGGGCTACGTCGACCGGTTCATCCTGAATGATGAACGTCGGGCCAGGGACGGGCCGTGCGCCCGCCGGGCGGGACTAGCCCAGGTCGACGCCGAAGAGGTTGACGTCGAAGATCGCGACGGCTATGAAACCGGCCGCGAGCACAACTGCGAGAACGGCCGCGAGGCCGACGAAGAACTTGCCCGACGAGAAACTCATGCTCCCACTGTATCGGGCGGGCTCGGCGCTTCAGCCACAGTCCGGTACGAGCGCGACACCTCGCAATGTGGCGCGGGTGCCGAACTGGCGCGGAAGCCGCGAGGGTCACACGGGCGAGAGACCGGGGCGGTCAGCCGGCGACGGGCGGGGCGACCGGGGTGACCGTGCCGTAGGTGACGCGCACGAGCTGGTCGTAGGTCAGCGGGAACACCGTGTGCGCGTGCCCCGCGGCCGCCCAGACCTCCGGGTAGCCGGCAAGCGCCTCGTCGACGAACGTGCGCAACGCCACGGGATGCCCGAGCGGTGCGATGCCGCCGATCACCTGCCCCGTGGCATCCTTCACCGTCGTCGCGTCGGCGCGGGAGAACGTGCCCCCGACCCGTTCGCCCAGCCACGCGGTGTCGACCCGGTGCGCGCCCGAGGTCATGACGAGCACCGGCTCGCCGTCGAGCAGGAAGACGAGCGAGTTGGCGATGGCCCCCACGTCGATACCGAGGGCGGATGCCGCTTCCACCGCCGTCTTCGCGGCGCCGTCGAGCCAGACCACCTGGGTGACCACGCCGGCCTCGGCCAGCGCGGCCTCGACCCGCACGACGGCGGGATGCTCAGGCACGGCGCTCCGCGGCCTGCACCACGTTGACGAGCAGCATCGCGCGGGTCATCGGGCCCACGCCGCCGGGCACGGGCGACAGGAATCCGGCCACCTCGGCCACGCCGGGGTCGACGTCGCCGACGAGGCGGGCCTTGCCGGTCTCCGGGTCGACCACGCGGGTGATGCCCACGTCGAGCACGGCGGCGCCGGGCTTGATCCACTCCGGCTTCACGAGGCCGGCGACGCCGACCGCGGCGACGACGATGTCGGCCTGGCGCACGTAGCTCTCGAGGTCGACCGTGCGGGAGTGCGTGAGCGTGACGGTGGCGTCGAGGCCTTTGCGGGTGAGCAGCAGCCCGAGAGGGCGCCCGACGGTGAGGCCGCGGCCGATGACGACGACGTGCTTGCCGGGGATCGTCACGCCGTAGCGACCGAGCATCTCGACCATGCCGGCCGGGGTGCACGGCAACGGGCCGTCGAAACCGGGCCCTGAGCCTGTCGAAGGGGAGACACCGAGCACGAGCCGTCCGAGGTTGGTGGGGTGCAGCCCGTCGGCGTCCTTGTCGGGGTCCATGAGCTCGAGCATCGCGTTCTCGTCGAGACCGGCGGGCAAGGGCAGCTGGATGATGTATCCGGTCACGGCCGGGTTCTCGTTCAATCCGATGATCGCGGCGCGCACCTCGTCGGCGGTCGCCGTCTCTGGCAGGTCGACGCGGATCGACTCGATGCCGACCTCGGCGCAGTCGCGGTGCTTGCCCGCGACGTAGGAGAGCGACCCGGGGTCGCTGCCCACGAGGAGGGTGCCGAGGCCGGGGGTGATCCCCCGCGCCTTGAGCGCTTCGATGCGGGCCTTGAGTTCGTTCTTGACGGCGGATGCCGTGGCGACACCGTCGAGGAGGGTTGCGGTCATGAGGGGTCCTAAGTCGTGAGTGCGGTCGGACGCTTCGACAGGCTCAGCGACCGTGCGGTCCCTGAGCCTGTCGAGGGGCGGAGTGTTACGCCCAGCTGCCCGGGCTGGTGAGTCCCTCGTAGAGCGGGAATCCGTCGGTGAGCTTCAGCACACGGGCGCGGAGAGCCGCGACATCCGGAGTCGGCTTGAGCGCCGTCGCGATGATGTCGGCGACCTCGGTGAACTCCACGTCGCCGAAGCCGCGCGTGGCGAGCGCCGGGGTGCCGATGCGCACGCCCGAAGGGGTCATCGGCGGGCGCGGGTCGAACGGAACGGCGTTGCGGTTCACGGTGATGCCGACCGAGTGCAGGATATCCTCGGCGTCCTGGCCGTGGATGGCGGAGTTGCGCAGGTCGACGAGCACGAGGTGAACGTCGGTTCCGCCGGTGAGCACGTCGATGCCTGCGGCCTTCGCGTCGGGGGCGGTGAGGCGCTCGGCGAGGATCTGGGCGCCGCGGATGGTGCGCTCCTGGCGGTCCTTGAACTCGGGCTCGGCGGCGAGCTTGAACGCCGTCGCCTTGGCTGCGATGACGTGCATGAGCGGCCCGCCCTGCTGGCCGGGGAAGACGTTGGAGTTGATCTTCTTCTGGATCTCGAGGTCGTTGTTCAGGATGAATCCGGAACGCGGTCCGCCGATGGTCTTGTGCACGGTCGACGACGTGACGTCGGCGAAGGGCACCGGGTTCGGGTGCAGGCCGGCCGCGACGAGTCCGGCGAAGTGCGCCATGTCGACCCAGAGCTTGGCGCCGACCTCGTCGGCGATGGCGCGGAACGCCTCGAAGTCGAGCTGGCGCGGGTAGGCGCTCCACCCGGCGATGAGCACCTGCGGGCGGGTCTCGATCGCCTTCTCGCGCACGACGTCCATGTCGACGAGGAAGGTGTCGGGGTCGACGCCGTAGGCGTGCGCGTCGTAGAGCTTGCCCGAGAAGTTGAGCTTCATGCCGTGCGTGAGGTGGCCGCCGTGCGCGAGCTCGAGGCCGAGGATGCGGTCGCCGGGGCTCGCGATGGCCGCGAGGACGGCGGCGTTGGCGGATGCACCGGAGTGAGGCTGCACGTTGGCGTACGAGGCGCCGAACAGGCTCTTGGCGCGCGAGATGGCGAGGCTCTCCGCGACATCCACGAACTCGCATCCACCGTAGTAGCGGCGTCCCGGGTAGCCCTCGGCGTACTTGTTGGTGAGCACGGAGCCCTGAGCCTCGAGCACGGCGCGCGGAACGAAGTTCTCGCTCGCGATCATCTCGAGGGTGCCGCGCTGGCGGCCGAGCTCCTGCTCGAGAACGGCTGCGATCTCGGGATCGACGACGGACAGCGGCGAATTGAAGGTAGAGGACACTGGCAACTCCTTGAGAGCGAACGGATGTATCTAAGGTATCCGTTCAGCCCAGGCGTACGGCCGAATCGTGTATCTCGCTCCCTGATGGTTACCCATCTCAACGCCAGTTGCGACCCGTCCAGTGTAGGGGAGCCGTGGCATCCCGCGCCAATGAGAAAGGCCCCCCGCTTTCGCGAGGGGCCCTTCACGGTGTTGCTAGTTGCTGTTGCGGCGACGGTAGACCGACACGCCCGCGAGGCCGAGGCCGGCGACGAGCAGGCCGCCCGCGATCAGCGACGGGACCATCAGGTCGGTGCCGGTTGCTGCGAGCTGCGGCGCGGTCGCCGAGACGGAGAGCAGCGTGCCCGTGGCGCTCACGGTGAAGTAGAGCACCGAGGTGAACGGGGTGCCGTCGGCGCGCGTGCTGGTCACGGTGATCGAGTGCGATCCCGCGGCGAGGCCGGCCGGGATGGTGACCTGCTGGGCGAGCTGGCCGCCGAAGGCGATCGTGCCGGAGCCGACGATGATCGGGGTGGAGCGCACGGTGACATCCCATGCCGCGCCTTCCTTGAGGCCGGCGACGATGATGGTGACCTTCGCACCGGCGACGGGCTGGCCGGCTGCCGCCTGGATCTGGATCGGGCTGTTGATGCCGCTGGCCGGCGCGATGTTGAACACGATGGAGCCGAAGCCGACCGATGTGTTGTCGCCGACCTGGAAGCCGCTCTCGACGACGCCGGAGTACTTGGGTGTGCCGTACACGCGCAGGGTCGGCGTGACGCCCGGGGTGTTCTCACCGATGGACTCGTACTGGAGGCCGTCGAGCGGGTAGATCTCGCCGTTCTCGAGGCCCGCCGACGACTGCGGACCGGCGGCGATCCAACCGCCCTTGGCGCTGAAGTCCCAGCCGGCGCCGAACGTGATCGCGACGATCTGGTCGACGGCGACGCCCTGCTTGACGGTGATCGGCGC
>Ga0247803_1000633_pt1 | contig 18849 bp, 21 predicted proteins | sample UWRJL014104B1_FD_180928 | JGI IMG/M metagenome (GOLD analysis project Ga0247803, IMG submission 180928) | Plant litter microbial communities from Arlington Agricultural Research Station in Wisconsin, United States - UWRJ-L014-104B-1 | ecosystem: Environmental > Terrestrial > Plant litter >...
ACAATGGTGGAAATAATCCTAACCCACAGACGATAAACCATGAGATATACCGAAATTAAAAGCTGTTATATTGGTCCCGAAATATCACCGGAACAATTTATTGCCGAACATTTCTTTTTGTACCTCGCAAAAGGTACTATCGAAGGTTATGACGGCATCAGTAAATACCATCTAAAAGCGGGAGAATATTGCATCGTACGCAAAAATCATCTGGCACGATACCACAAACAAAAACAAGATGGCGAATTCGAAAAAGTTGTTGTGATTTTTGATACCGAATTTCTAAAAAACTTTGCAGTAAAACACAAAACAATAGCCCAAAATAGTACCAATGAAGCATCATTTGTACATATTGAGAAAAGCGATTTAGTTCCGAATTTTATTCTGTCCCTAATGCCGTATTATAATGATGGAGGCGAAATCGACGATACTTTTTCGAGTATTAAACGCGAAGAATTGCTTTTGATTCTCTTAAAAGAAAACCCCGAATTAACCGATATTCTTTTTGATTTTGCACCACCGGAAAAGATCGATTTAGAAGCCTACATGAATAGAAACTATAAGTTTAATATTAGTATGGAACGTTTTGCGTATCTCACCGGAAGAAGTATTTCGGGTTTCAAACGTGATTTTGCATCCATTTTTTCAGATACGCCAAGTCGCTGGCTCATACAAAGACGACTTCAGGAAAGTTATTTCCTGATTGAGAAAAAAGGAAAAAAACCATCGGATATTTATCTTGATCTGGGTTTCGAAGATCTTTCGCATTTTTCTTTTGCCTTCAAGAAAAAGTATGGAATCGCACCTTCAGCAATATTGCAGCGATAGTCTTTTTTTTTCACTCCCGCTAGTTATCGGGATAAAGGATTAATTTTTTTTTAAAAAATCTGCTTAATCTGCGAGAAAAAAAATTTAAACACATAGAAACATAGGATTTACGCTATTTCTTAGATAATTAAAAAAAATCTAGATTTTCTCACATAGCTTCACGATCAACCTAAGCGGTAATATTTTAAGTAAATGCCTTTTTTAAACAATCCTAAAAACTATGTTTCTATGTGTTTAATAATAACCAAAGATTTTTTTCTAGCAGATTAAGCAGATTTTATTTTAAATAATTATCTGCGCATATCTGCTTACATCTTTTTAAAATCTGCGTGAAAATTTTATAGCCACAGATTAAGGGATTAAACTGATTTTTCCACGAAAATCCAGCAGATCAAGCAGATTTAATTTGAAATAGTTATCTGCGTATATCTGCTTAGATCTTTTTAAAATCTGCGTGAAAATACTTAAACACATAGCTTATATCTTCCTACCATAAAGCAAAAGCCTTTTAAACGAATAAATCGCCGGAAGTTTTGGGAAATGCTCCGCGATTCTCTCTTTATAGGTTTTAATAAAAAGCGCTTTCTGCTCGCCTTCCAGACGTTCTATGTACGGAATCAAAGCCGAACCGGATATGAAATTATAAAGCGTTTCATGATCGTTTGCAATTATAGGATATACTTTTTGTTGAATCTGTAGCTCTTCGAGTCCGCCATCAAACAGAATTTGTGCATATTCGTCGATACTCAAAACGGGGGAATCTCTTTTGTAACCATTTAGGTATGATTGAAACGGTTCTTCATCTACCAATTCGGCAAGAATCACGTTGAGTTTGTTTTCTGGCTGAACCGGCATTTGTACTGCAAATTGTCCTTTTGGGTTTACGAGTTTTATCAATTCTGCAAACAACGTTTCATGATCGTTTGACCATTGCAAAGCGGCATTACTAAAAATCAAATCCCATTTTTCGCCCGAGGCTAATGTTTCTTCGGTAGTTGCTTTTCTAAAATGTAGACGATCGGTTTCTAAAGATTTCGATTGTTCCAGCATTTCTGCCGAAGAATCTACGCCCAGAAAATCGGCTTCTTTGAATTTATTGGCCAAAATCGCCGTTTGTTCTCCCGTGCCACAACCCAAATCAATGGCTTTCATTCCGTTTACTGGTTGAATAAAATCGGCCAGATCATAAAAAGGCTGATAACGAATATTTTTGAACTTATTGTAGATTTCCGGATTCCAGGGCATTTTGTCTCATTTTATAATTTCATTCGATCGAGAAAATTCGCAATCAAATAAAATTGGGTTACTAAAAACTAAGATACGAAATTCTTATGGGTTTTATTAGGAGCCTGATTCAACTCCTGAAGCTTCGGGACTATATCTTTTATTTTCTAAAGAAAAAAACAAAAGGAATAACGCTTCTCCCAAAACTAATTCTCAATGTAAAGATAGCGCGGATTTGCACTCATGAGTTTGCGAAACTTTTAAAACGGGCTGAAAGCCCAAAAAAGCAATAGCATAGTGCAACACACTACGAATTATTATATCACAACTGGAATTGCCATAAAAGAGAGAAAGAAAATCGAGCATATAAGCAAAGAAAAGGGTGTTCGAAACCTTTTGCTCTGAAAGAGCTTTAGCAATAGCGTAGTGCAACGCACTACGAATGAAATCAAAAGTGAAAATTGCCCTGAAAGGGCAAAAGAAAATTGAGCATAAAGAGAAAAAGGTACTTCCCCGAATAACACCATCTAAATAGGGTAAACATAATTGTTGAAAATAGGCTTCCGCCCTTACAGGGCTTAAAATTATAATCGTTTTTTTCATAGTGCTTCGCACCATGCTATTGCTAAAGCTCTTTCAGAGCAACAAGTTTCTAAGAGCTTTCATTTATTCAACAAGCAGTTCATTAATTTCTGTTATCAATTCAAATTCATCCAAAGGAAACATCTCTAAAACCATTTCTAAAATGAGAGGCACATTTATAGGTGAATATTTTATTGTAGTCGAAGTTTGATGTGCCTCTTGTTCTAATGCAACAATACATAATTTTATGATTTCGGTAATGGTACAGCCCAGTTCATAATAATTTTGCATTTTAATTTGGGCTGTATTAGTTCCTGTTTTATCAGCAGACGGGATTAAAGTATTGCAATATTTGGCCGTTAATTGTCTAAGATTCTCTAATTTTTTGATTTCATTGGTTTCCATGGCGTATATTTTTTAGTTGTATCTTGTTAATCATTTTACAATTAGACTTCTATTATTTTATTATAGGAAAAATTGTACTTTTGTTTAACCCGGCGAAGAAAGAAATAGATTGTCTCGTACCCAATCATTTTTGGCCGTATTGTACAGCGATAAATATGTTTTTTACATATTGCGACTTATTACACTTAATTATTATCTTTGAATTATGAGCACACTTACAAAACCAAATCATATAGGGCGAAAAATTAGCCGTATTCGTGAACTTCGTGATATGAAACAGGAAGCTTTGGCACAAGCTTTAGGCACAAACCAACAGGCAATATCTGCTCTTGAAAACAGCGAAACAATAGATGATGCAAAACTTATTGAAGTAGCAAAAGCACTTGGTGTAACAGTTGAAGCTATTAAGAATTTTTCGGAAGATGGAGTTATTAATTATTTCAATACTTTCAATGATTCAGATAATAATTTTAATCATTATAATACCTGTACTTTCAATCCATTAGATAAATTAATGGAATCTGTACAAGAAAATAAAAAGCTTTATGAGCGTTTGCTGCAGGCGGAAAAAGATAAAATTGAGTATTTGGAAAAATTATTAAAGGGTAAATAAATATCTAAGTCTTCTGACTTTTTATTGATAACGATATGTAAAACGAGATTATTTCTTTTAGGAGAAATGATCTCGTTTTTATATATAGCTACATTTAGAAACTAAATTTTAAAGCATATGTTTAATTTTATGATTTTTAAGTTTACTGATAAACCAATTTAATTGTAAATCATCAAATGCAAATAATTTATTATAGGCTTCTTTGTGACAATTTCTAAATTTCTTTCCACTTTCACAAAAACAATACGATCTTCTATCAGGAATCTCTCTTTTTAAAACTGATTCCAATACAAAAATAATATTATTTATACTATCCGTCTTTAGTTCATCTTCAAAAAACTCGATCCATCCTTTATCTCCATGAGATCTTTCATTTAAAAAATATCCATGCTCTCTTCTAAATGTTTGATTAAACAAATAGGGCTTTATTTGATTTTCAATAAAATCTATAAGAGTTAATCCTTTTTTGCAAATTAAAATTTCTTCGGGCTGAGAAGCAATACAAAAATTTCCTTCAGCTTCAAAAATATGCCAATCAAAATTCTTCGGTATTCTCCCTTCGACTTCAAACACATAAGGAAATGTCAAAGGATAATTATCTTTTGGTTTAATTTTAATTTTATATGAATCCTGATAAACGCCATTTATATCAGTCAAATTTAATGTTCCAAACAAAACAGGGCAATTATCCTCTATAGAAAACATCATTTCTTGATAAATTTGAATTGCCTGTTTCGCTTCTTTTTCAAAAATAGAAAATGATTCCATAATTATTCACACCAAGGATTTGAAGTAGCAGCTCCAATTCCAATAGTAGAATTTCTGGCAGATTGCTCATTTTTATCTTCACCATCAGGAAACCTAGAACCTAAATGTTTTTGCCATAACTTACTAGCTTTTAGTTGATTTTCTTCTTTCAAAGCACTTTCCGCATCATTTAAAAAATCACTTAAATTATTTAAGAAATTTTCCTCTCTTGCTTTATCGTAGCCATCAAAAAGATTATCATTTGGAACAGCAGGAACAATACATTCAAATTTTTGAGATAGTTGCTTCTTTATTTCTCTAAGAATATCTGTCAAAAGGATATCATCTCTATCATTAAGCACAATTTTACTTTTTGCATTCATTGTTAGTATTGTCATAGCCAGCCCACTTGGCATTTTATTTCTTTTATGATCGCACCATGCTTTCAATTCTTTAACAACTTTTATTATTTTTCCGTCTAAATCTTTGTTTTTATTAAACCAATCTACAACTTCTTTAGGGTCACTATCTTCCCAACCATTATTTTTTACAGCAATTTGATATTCTTTTCCATCGATTTTGTAATAAACTGGGTTGTCAATTTCATAATCATTTGAGAATATATTTCTAATGCATTTTTTTCTATGTTCTGGTGGTGTTGATGTGTAGCCATCTACTGCATCCCAAACCCAGCTTTGAAGTGTTGTGGCGGCTACCTCAGGTTCTCTGAAAAAATATACACCATCATCCAAGTCGCAAATATCATCTTTAGTTCTAATTGCGGTCTTCATTTTATAAGAACCTTGTATGTAAAATTTTGGTACATATAAAGGATGATTTTCTTTAAAATATTTTTTAATTCGATCTCTCAATGCATTTTTTGAGGTAATCATGTCATTTATTTTTTTTGTTGTAAGAGAAATTTCAATATTATATTTCCCAAACAGATTGTGACAGTTTGCCATATCTTTATTTTTTTAAAAAATTAATTATTTTACTTATATTTTTTTTTGCTAGTTCATCTCCAATAGATTCTAGTCTTTGTAAATCTTTTTTGCTCGATGCATTTAAGTCAATTGTATCACTTCCTAAATCATGTTGTACTCTAAAATATTGAAAATCAATCTGTTTTTTAGTAAAAACATTTTTTAGAAATAAAATATATTGCTCTGTAATTTGAGCTTGAGTATCAAGAATTATATCTAAAAGTCTAGGCTTAGGTAGTAACCAATACCAGATATCTTTTGATCTCCAACCTGACTTAATTATATGTCTTCCTTTTCCAGTACCCAACGATAGTAATTTTATGTCCGAGAAATCTATATCTAATTTTTCTGTAGCTTCTAAAATTCCAATTAAAGCCGGATTATTAGCGAAGATTCCACCGTCAATCATATTTACGTTTACACCGCTACCGTGTTCATTTGAATAAGAAAAAGTATTAGGAGGAAAATATATTGGTGCAGATGAACTGGATAAAGCAACTTCATGTGCCGGCAATTTATAATCTCTAGTATAACTTTCATGATGTTTTGTTTTCAAAACATTAATAGTACCATCATTTCCATTAAAGACAGGAACACAAACCTTTGTTTTTAAATCATTTAAAATAGGTGTAATTCCATTATTAGCATCAGTATAAACATTTTTAAGTTTTTCTCTTAGTCGCTTATTCCTATACATCGAAGTAACAAAAGCCCTTCCTTTACTGGGGATTACTTTTAAAAACCATTTCGGAAATATTTCTTCTGCACTATTTTTATAAAATTCAACCAGATCAGAGGCTGGTATTCCTAATGCAATAGCTATGGCTAGAATACTTCCAGTTGATGTACCACAAATCAGATCAAAATATTCATATAGCTTTTTATCTGGATTGTGCTTCTTTAATTCAGACTCTAGTTCAGCTAAAACTTTTGCAGGAATTAAGCCTCTGATTCCTCCTCCATCAATTGACAATATATTAAAGTATTCTTTTTCCATTTTAATATTTTAGAATGATTATTTATTATTATTTACTCTTAGAATCGACAGATGCTATCTGTAATAAATAAGCTTTGTCTCCATCATTATTCCATACACAACTATCTAAATTCCAAAAAAAATAGTGTATTGTTGTATTATCAGTATGTTTTTCAGTACTATATGTACCCTTTCTAGAGTATAAAACAACATGATCTCCTTTTTTTACAGCGACCTTTGGAAACCAAAAAGGATGTTTATGTTTATTTGAGACTTTTCCGTCTGAACCATATGTTGTATCTAAAACCAAATAGTTATTAGTATTGTCATCTTGCAATACTTTTATCAATAATCTTTCATTTTCTTGTTTACCATTATCGAGTATGGTATATATTTTTAAATTCATTTTTTACTTTATTATTTTTTATTATTATAAATTAACACAACATTGAAATATTGTATTTTCAACAAATTACCTAAAGCAATTTAAAACCTGTAAGTTTTCGAATTGCGTAACAATTCAAAAGAATATTTATATGAACCCTTATCTTTTTTAGAAAGAAAAAATTGTTGGCTTAAAATAGAAGAAGATGAGAATGTATTTGTGTATGTCAAATACTTTTTTACTTTTGCGGGGTCTAATCGAAAGCAATCCTACTTCAAAAATGAGCGTTAGGGCTTTCAAATCTTATAGTGAGCTGGGTAGGCTCACTATTTTTTTATACCACTATCAATCAAAATTTCTCAATTATTTTTATTAAATACTGTTAATATTCTAATAGTATTGGGGATATACTTAAATATTACATTACAAATGTACTAAATCTAAATTTACTTAGCAAGCATTTCACTATAATTTTCTTAAATAAATTAACAAAGACTTTGATATATTTAGATTATAGATTATATTTGATAAAAAAACATATGGAAACTCTAGGTAAAACCCTGAAGAGTACAAGAGAAAATGTTTCCTTAACTCTTCGAGACGTTGAGAATTCAACTGGAATATCTAATGCTTATTTAAGTCAATTAGAAAATGATAAAATAAAAAATCCATCTGCTAATATTCTTTACAAGTTAGCTTCGGTTTATAAAATCAGTCTTGATGTTTTACTAACTGCATCAGGGATAATTGAAAAAAAAGAAAACATAGACAATATAAATGACGATCAAAGCTTTTTAGAGAAAGAAATTGCCTTTTATAAGGATAAACTTTCCCCTGATGAAGAAAAACAAATTGTAGAATTTATTAAGTTTATTAAATTTAAGAATAAGAATGGATCTACAATCTAAAAAAGACATAGATAACATTTCTTATGATATTTTAAAGCAATCTAGATCATTAGATATTTTTCCCACGCCTATTGATAAAATTGTCCAACATTCAGAATTATTAATTGCAGGTGGAATTGATTTAAAGTCATTGGAAAAAAAGTACAAAAGCTTTATATTTTCTGACGCACTAAAATCAGGATTGTCAAAAATCAGAGGTTTTTTAGATAGATCAGAAAAATTAATTTACTTAGATCTTAATCAAAATATAAATAGACAAGGTTTTGTAAAACTTCACGAAACTGGTCATAGCGTCCTTCCATGGCAAAAAGCAACTTTAGAATTTCTTGATGACGACCAAACTTTGGATCCAGATACACATGAAGAATTCGAAGCTGAGGCAAATTATTTTGCTTCAATTACATTATTTCAAAATGATCGATTTGATTCTGAAATAAAGAAGTATGAATTAGGTATGCCATCAGTATTGCAAATATCAAAACATTTTGGTGCCTCTGGTCATGCTACTTTTAGAAGATACGTCGAATGTTCAAAGTATCGCTGTGCACTACTTGTCCTTAAGAATCTCTCTCCTAAAGGTATGGTAGCAAGTGCTGAATTTAGAAATTCTTTTCATTCAGATTCTTTTTTAGAAAATTTTGGATCAATTGATTGGCCAGAGAATTTTGGTTTTAAATGGGATTTTGTAAAAGATCATTGTTTTCAAAAAAAATGGAAAACAAATGGAGATATTAAATTAAAAACATTAACAGGTTCTATTGATTTTACATATCATTATTTTGACAATACATTTAATGCCTTCGTTTTAATTTTTCCAAAAGGTGAAAGCAAAACCACTAAAACAAAAATTATAATTAATTAAGTTATATTACTTATTTTGGTAGCTTTTTTTTAAATAAATCTAGAGTTCCAATAATACAAATCTATTTGTGAAAAATTATATAAAAAATTCAATCCAAAAATTAAAAAGCGATGCATTGCCAAAAATAATCTACGATCTATCAAAATGGGTTATTCTTTTATTTTTACTGTATTTAAGTAGTTTTATATTTTCGAAAAAATTTTCAATTATTCAGATTCTATCAACTGAGTATTTAATTAAATTTTATTTCTTATTATTTTACACATTACTAATTTCTCTAATCAACTTTATATTTTTAAAAAAACTATTTAATCAAAAATATAACGCATTAAAGAAAGATAATTTTACAGATGAATTAACTGGTTTAAAGAACCATAAAGCTTTATATGATTATTTTAAAAAAGCAATTGAAGAAACAAAAGACGATTCCAAAATTAAGTTTATGTCCGTAATAATAATTGATATTGATAATTTTAAAGATTTCAATACTCATTTTGGGCATACTAAATCCGATCAGATTTTAAAAAAACTAGGCCAATTATTAAATAATGATAAAAGAATAACTGACGAAACATTTAGACAATTTTTGCGTGGTGATGAATTTGTAGTAGTTGTGAAAGATACCAACTTAGCTGATGCGTTTAAAGCTGCTGAACGAAAAAGAGTTATGATTGAAAATAATATATTCAACATAAATGATGTTTTCTACAAATTAACAGTATCCTGCGGTGTTACCGAATTTAAAAAAAATGATGATACAGTAGATACATTTTTAAATAGAGCTAGTCAAGCATTAATGAGTGCTAAGGTTACAGGAAATAAAAATAACACTAAAAGTCATTACTAATGAATATACCATTACAGCAATTATTTGGAACATGGAGAAATACTGATGGCAAAATGCTCGTAGATTTTAACATTCACCAATTTGGTAATAACTATGACTTAGCAAGATCAATGTTTACAATTTACAATTCAGAAAATAATGAAATTTTTTATGAATGGCATGGTAAATTTTCAATAAATAATTATCCTGATTCAATTTCTGAAATATCATTAGATGAGATATTTAAAACAGAAGATAAGCCAGAATATGAAAATTTAAAAATTTGGGCAATTGATGATATTCAAATGATTATTCAATTAGGAAATGGGACCAAATTAATTTTTAATAAATTAGGGAGTTAATACACCCTTCTCAATAATAATAATAATAATAATAATAATAATAATAATATTATTATTATTTAAAAAAACAAAAAGACAATACACCTCTCAGCATATCGTCTTTTCATTAATTAACTAAATAATAAACTCTTAAACCGGCAAAATAATATGAAACTCAGCGCCAATATTTTCTTCGGCTTTTGAGAAGATAATACCTTAATTTAGTAAAATAGTGCATTTCAAAGTCTACTAAAATTACTTCTGCAAGCTATTTTAAAAAGCCAGTATAGCCATTTTTTTTAAAACTAAACTGTGATGACAAAAGATTCAATTCTGACATCTGATAATTTTTCTGCCCAATCTGTTTCAATGACCTTTTTTAATAATTTCTTTAAATCACTAAAAGCAATAGGTTTTACAACATAAGCGTTAGCCCCTAAACCGAAAGTATTTTTGACACCATCTATAGTAGCAGAGGTAGAATAAATTGCGATTACCGGAATATCCTTAAATTTAGCATCTTCCCGAATTTGCTGTAAGGTCTCAAAACCTGACAAAATAGGCATATTAAGATCTAAAAAAATAATGTCCGGAATACCCAAATTAGTATCATAAAGACGATCAAGAAGTTCTACCCCATTTTTACAAAATTCGACCGGATACTCAAGATCAAGATCTTCGAGAGCTTCTGCAAAAAAATCTCTGTCGTCTTCATCATCATCGGTAAGTAAAACCTTTATATTCTTTTTTGCATTTATGATTGGGTCGCATTAGATTCAAATGTACGTTTAAATAAAATTGGAATGGATAATTCATAGCGATTTCCTTAACACTTTATCAATAAGATTGTTTATTTGTTTAAAAAACATCAACCAAAATACTTAAATCATTGATAATAATGATTTTAATCTACAATTAGATTTTTTTGGATTATTAGTGAATACATAGTCTTTTAGCTACATTAAAACTTGTTTTATTATAAAGTAAAAGCATATTGCAATTTTATCAGGAGTTAAAAAATGAAATTAATGATTTATTTTTGTGTGCTTAAAATGTGGTTAATAAATACATTCTGAAAATGAAAGAAACACTAACAACGGTTTATTTTTACATTCCTCAACAAGTTACACTTTTGGATTTAAGTGGCGTTGTCGAAGTTTTTCAGGAAGCAATAGGTTTAGGATTCAATTATCAATTGCAATATATTAGCAGTCAATCAGCTGTGGTTTGTTCTTCGGGATTAGAACTGGCGGCACTTACTCACTTTTCTAAAACGCATCCAAAGGAAAATGATATTGTTGTTATTTCCGGAAGTAGTGCGCACCAAATCGATCTGAATGCTGAAGATGCTTCGTTTTTTGAATGGCTTGAGCAAGTAAACAAAAATAAAACTACGATTTGCAGCATTTGTTCCGGCGCTTTTATTTTGGCGAAAGCCGGACTTTTAGACCATAAAAAATGTACGACGCACTGGAAACTAGTTGATAAACTCAAAAAAGATTTTCCGCTTGCGCAAACACAAAACAACACTTTATTTACCCAATCGGGAACTATTTATACCAGCGCCGGAATCATAACCGGAATCGATCTGGCGCTGCACATTATCGAACAACGACACGACAAAGAAACCGCAGCAACAATTGCCAAAGAATTGGTCGTATATAAAAGAAGACACGGAAACGACGAACAGGAAAGTGTGTATTTGCAAAACCGAAATCATCGTGACGAAAAAATTCACATCATTCAGGATTGGATTATTTCAAACCTTGATAAAACTTCTACAATTGATTTTCTTGCCGAATTGGTTCACATTGGCCCCAGAAATCTAACCCGAATTTTCAAGAAACAAACCGGAATTACCATCGCCGAATATCGAACGAAACTAAGAATCGAAAAGGCCAAAAGTCTGCTCACCAATTCTGATTATAAAATAGAACATATTGCGCATTTGTGTGGTTACAAAACCTCGAAACAATTGCGTGTTGTACTCGAATCTCATCTTGATACTTTACCTTCGGCAATAAAAAATAAGTGGTCTTAAAACGACTATCGTTTGTCCTTTTTTGATCTTCAAGAGAAAGGTAAATTTGTATCTAATAATCTAATTGATAAAAAGATGAAACTTAGAGACCAAAATACAGCCCTTATTTTAATTGATGTTCAGAAAGGTTTTAATGAAGAAAATCATTGGGGCGGAAACCGCAACAACAAAGATGCCGAAACGAAAATGGCTCAGATTCTCGAAAAATGGAGAACGCTAAAATTACCCGTTTTTCATATCGTTCATAGTTCTCTACATCCCAATTCGAAACTACACGCTTCACATCCCGGATTCGAAATCAAAGACGAAGTACAACCTATCGCTGGCGAACCTGTAATTTCAAAAAATGTCAACAGCGCTTTTATAGGAACTGATTTAAAGGAAAGACTTGACAATCTGGGAATCACCAAGCTTGTAATTGTTGGACTTACCACGAATCACTGCGTTTCGACAACCACAAGAATGGCTGGGAATTTTGGTTTTGATGTTTATTTAATTTCTGATGCCACAGCCACTTTCGACCGAATGGGCATCAACGGAGAAAAATACGATTCGGAATTAGTGCATCAAATATCCCTGGCAAGTTTGCATAACGAATTCGCAGAAGTTATCGATACTAAAAGACTTTTAGAATTAGTTTAAGAGTTTTTTTTGCCACGAATTTGCTTCGCCTATTCGCTATCGCTCGAGTCACTAATTATGGGCTTATTTAACCACAAATTACGCAAATTTTCGCAAATCTCTTTTCTGATACTTTGTGTTAAAGATCGCCACGAATTTCACTAATTTCCACTAATTATTATGGGGTTATGTAACCACAAATTACGCAAATTTTCGCAAATCTCTTTTCTGATACTTTGTGTTAAAGATCGCCACGAATTTCACTAATTTCCACTAATTATTATGGGGTTATGTAACCACAAATTACGCAAATTTTCGCAAATTTCTTTTGTGATACTTTGTGTTAAAGAAGAAAGTTTGCCACGAATTTCACGAATTTTCACTAATTATTTTTTTTATTGCGCAGAAATATGATTTTGAATTATTAGATAATATTCCTTCCCATTTTTTTAACCTCAAAGATTATAAAAAGAAATTTGTGAAAATTTGCGTAATTTGTGGTTCCCCCTTCCCTTATTTTAATTAGTGAAATTTCGTGACTCGAGCGATAGCGAACAGGCGAAGCAAATTTGTGGAAACCTTTTTCATCAAACTTAAAATTTGTCACTTCATTTTATTGACCTACATCAAACTTTTGCATAGGAAACAATTCTAGATTTGCTGCTCATTAATTTAAAAATACCCAAAACAAAATGATCAGCACACTAACATATCCTTTAGAAAAATTTGGCTTAACAAGCATACAACGCGTCGAAAATGCATTACAACATTTACAAAACGGAAAAGGAATTTTATTAACCGATGATGAAGACCGCGAAAACGAAGGCGATTTGATTTTTTCGGCACAACATATGAGCGTCAAAGACATGGCCATGATGATTCGCGAATGCAGCGGAATTGTTTGTCTTTGTTTGCCTAACGAAAAAGCTGATGAACTCGAATTGCCCTATATGGTTCAGGAAAACACAAGCAGTTTTCAGACCCCGTTTACGATCACTATCGAAGCAAAAGAAGGCGTGACAACAGGAGTTTCAGCAGCAGATCGCATTACCACAATTAAAGCGGCAAGCGCTGTAAATGCAAAAGCCTCTGACTTAGCCAGACCCGGACATATTTTCCCTTTACGTGCCAAAAACAACGGCGTTCTCGAACGAAACGGACATACCGAAGGCAGTGTAGATTTGATGAAATTAGCAGGTTTACGACCAGAAGCTGTTTTGTGCGAGTTGATGAATGAAGATGGCAGTATGGCTAAACTTGACAAAATCATTAGCTTTGCAGAAGAACACGATTTGGTAGTATTGTCTATTGAGGATATTATTTATTACCGCAAATTTGTGAGAGATTATAAGTAACAAATGATATACGAGCAACTTGGTGATTATATAAAAAATCGTATTGAGGTTTCTGATGAAAACCTCAATACGATTTTATCTTATTTTAAACCTCTAAAACAAGACAAAAACGACCTTTTGCTTTCGGCGGGACAAACCAGTCAGCATACGTATTTTGTGGGCAAAGGCTGTTTGAGGCTTTATTTTATCAATGAAGAAGGAAAAGATGTTACCCGATATATTGCTTTCGAAAATCAAATTGCTACAGCATTGGTCAGCTTTATTACCAAACTACCTTCATTAGAATATATTCAGGTAATCGAAAAATCGGAGCTATTGTATATAAGTCACGAAGATTTTAATCATCTCCTCAAAACCGTTCCGGAATGGATGCAATTCTATTGTTCGTATTTAGAAAAAGCCTACGTAAATAATACCAACAGATTAATGTCGTTTACCACCATGGATGCTTTAGAGCGCTATCAATGGCTGCTAAAAATAAACCCAACGATTGTAAAACGTTTACCCAACAAAATCGTCGCCTCATACATCAATGTCTCCCAGGAAACCCTAAGCAGACTGAAATCTAAATTTTGATTTTAAAATCATCTTAATTTTTAATTCTTTACTCTTTACTCTTTACTCTTTACTCTTTACTCTTTACTCTTTACTCTTTACTCTTTACTCTTTACTCTTTACTCTTTACTCTTTACTCTTTACTCTCAATAATTATTATATTTTTTAATGAAACAATGTTGCATTTGTAAATAAGAATTTTATATTTGCAACAATATTGCATTATCAATATCGATTCATCTGAATGAAAAAGTATTTTAAAATCTTAAATCTTTTTATGCCGCTAATAGTAGTATTTGCTATACTATTTCCGGCAATACATTCGTACGAACACATACAAAGCCATAATGTTGCCCACAAATGCATTCAGCACCAACATCATACGGCAAAAACCGAATTTAAGACTCACGATCATTCTAATGAAGAATGTGCTATTTGTCATTTTAAATTTAGTACTGTTACTACTTTTGAATTTGTTACGTTTCAGTTTTACAAAAACAGTACAATAATTCATTTTGTACATTTTTATTCAAAATCATATTCTCCATTTTTCAAAGGCTCTTTATTCTCATTAAGGGCACCTCCTATTGTTTAAAACTATCAAAAGTAATCATTTCATTTTTTTTGAATTGATGTGCACTTGTATGTTTTAGAATCTAATTTAGGTCAGAAAAGCAATTCACTTTTCTTAATCATTACTATTTCATTTTTCTTGCAACAACTTGCTTAGAAACGCTTTCTCTTATTTTAAAACGTAAAGTTTTCCCTTACGGGGAATAAAACTACGTTGTCTAAAATCAGATTAAGAAGTAGTACCAGACCTTATTTTCTATCACAAGTAAATTCAATATTCTAATTGAATCATCCCTTCGCACGACTTACTTTCCCAATTCACAATTAATAATTAGTAATTATTTCCTGCTTTCCGTAACCCAATTTTCTAAATATAATCCTTTAAAAATCAATCCAAATGAAGCAAACCAAAACGCTCTTTGCCGTCTTACTCGCTGTTTTCGCTCTCGCATCCTGTAGCAGTGACAACAACGAAATTGACACCGAATATCCTATAATCGATAATTCGGCTTCGAATGCATTCCCGATCCAATGCAGCGAAATTACCCGAGGACAAAAAATCACTTTTAGGGCAAAATTTACAGATAATGCTGCTTTGGGATCTTACAGTCTCGACATTCATCACAATTTTGATCATCACACGCACAGTACCGAAGTCAATAATTGTACTACAGATCCTATCAAAAAACCTGTGAATCCTTTGTTGTACATCAATTCGGTTACAATTCCAGACGGACAAAAAAGTTACGAAGCTGTTCAGGAAATCACAATCCCGACCGATATCGATCCGGGAGATTACCACTTCATGATTCGATTGACCGATAAAGAAGGCTGGCAGACTATTAAAGGCTTAAGTATTAAAATTTTATAATGAATTGATGAACGAAAATAAACCGAATCGATTACGGACATTTTTCCTGTTGCTTTGTTGCTTTGCTATAGTTACAAAAGCTGTAGCGCAATCTGTTCGTGTATCCGGCAGCGTATTTTCCGACGAGCGTAAACCGTTAGATGGCGCTGTCGTAACGATTTATCCTTCTGCTATAAGTACTATTACAGATCAACAGGGAAATTTTTTATTTCCTCAAATTCCTAAAAATTCTAACAAATTAACAGTGAGTCATTCCGGTTATTCGTTTTATGAAATGAAACTTTCTTTGGATGAAAATTCAAATACGATACCTGCAATTTTGTTAAAACCCGAGGTAAAACAATTGGAGGAAGTTGTGATTACAGATCAATATGAATCGCGTCGAAAAAAAGAAGAATCGCTGAATATTGAAACCGTTAACAGTAGTTTTATACAGCGCAATCTCGGCGGAAGCCTGATGCAATCATTACAAAGACTTCCGGGGGTTAAAACCATTTCCATTGGTTCCGGAGGTTCAAAACCTCTAATTCGTGGACTGAGTTTTAATCAGGTAATTGTGGTCGAGAATGGCATCAAACACGAAGGCCAGCAATGGGGCGCCGATCATGGTTTAGAAATCGATCAATATGCCGTTAATCGGGTTGAAATTATCAAAGGACCATCTTCGTTCATGTACGGATCTGATGCCATTGGCGGAGCCATAAATATAAAACCTGTGCCCTTTCCTGCTCAGCATGTTTTGGGCGGAAGCATTGATTTTACAGGCAAAAGCAACAACGAACAATTTGGAGGATCGTTTAATTTATTTGGCCGAAATGAAAAATGGTTTTTCGATACCAGAATAACCGCTATGGATTATGGCGATTACCGCGTACCAACTGATATAGTCCAGGTTTATAACTATGCGGTTCCGCTTTACAAAAACCATTTACGTAATACAGCAGGAAGAGAACTGGATTTACACGGAAGTGTGGGCTATGTTTCTGATCGCTTTAAATCGGTTTTTTACATAAGTAATATTTACACCAAAAGTGGCTTTTTTGCCAATGCACACGGACTTGAACCCCGAAATGTTGACACGGAACTTCACGACAAATCGAGCCGTGATATTCTGATGCCTTTTCAGGAAGTGACGCATACTAAAATTAGTAATACAACTTCGTTTTCGATAGGAACTCACAAACTCGAAACACAATTAGGATTTCAGCAGAATTTCCGTCGAGAATGGAGCCATTATGTCAATCATGGATATATGCCGCCTATTTATCCTGACGATATGTATGCGCCAAAAGATCTGGAAAGACAATATGATAAAGAAGTTTTTTCAGTTGCGATTAAGGATGAGTTTTCGTTAGGCAAACATGAATTTACAGTAGGTTTAAATGGCGAGCAGCAGCAAAATGATATTAACGGCTGGAGTTTTCTAATTCCTGCTTTCAAACAATCAAACGCAGGATTATTTGTTTACGATAAATTTCAGCTCAATGATTTGTGGTTGCTTCATGGCGCCATTCGTCTGGATCATGGTCAAATCGAAATGAAACCATACACCGATTGGTTTCAAAGCGAAGTCACCGAAAACGGTCAGACTACGCAGCAGTATTTGCAACGATCTCAAGAACTTACCCGAACTTTTAATAGTTTCAACTGGTCGGCAGGCGTGAATTATACGCCGGGACAATTATCGTTTAAAGCCAATTTGGGAACGAGTTTTAGAATGCCAATTGCCAAAGAACTGGCTTCAAACGGGGTAAATTATCATTATTTCAGGTTCGAAAAAGGAAATCCTAATTTATCGGCAGAGCGTTCGTATCAGTTAGATCTTGGTATGGAATGGCAGGAAAATAAATGGTCGGTGCAACTGAGTCCGTTTTTTAATTATTTCCCCAATTACATTTACCTCAATCCTACTTCGCAACATGATATTTATTACGGTGCCGGCAATCAGGTATTTGAATACGAGCAAAGTAAAGTGATGCGTTATGGCAGTGAATTGCAGACGCGTTATCAGTTCCTGAAAAATTTAAGCGGCGAAATTCTGGCCGAATATCTTTATTCTGAGCAATTATCTGGGAGCAAAAAAGGCTATACGCTTCCCTTTTCTCCGCCGGCTTCGGTTTTATTTGGGATGACGTACAATCCGGAAATCAAAAATTTGAAAGACACTTATTTCTCGCTTGATTATCGGTATACGGCTCAGCAAAATCAAATCGTTCCACCCGAAAGAAAAACTGCAGCCAGCAACGTGTTCAATCTCGCGATGGGAACCAAAGCAAAAGCAGGACAACAGGATTTTATTATTAGCCTTCAGGTTCAGAATTTATTCAATACAAAATACCTCAATCATACCAGTTTTTACAGGTTGATCGAACTTCCTGAAGCCAGCAGAAACATTATTCTATCGCTTAAAATTCCCTTTTTAATACATAAATCAATTTAATATGAATTCAATTAACAAACCCCAATTCCTTATGAAAAAAGCAAAATTATTTCTGCTGTTTTTTGTTGTCACCGCTGGATTTACGGCATGTAACAACGACAATGACGACAACAACGAAGTTTTGAAACCAACAGCCACCAATATTGAAATTGGAACTGGCAATAACAAAAAAGCCTTAATTGGACGTGATTTCCATTTTAACGCCGATGTTCTTGCCGGAGACAAAATCGCCGATGTCCAAATTAAAATACTTCCAAAAAAAGGAGAAACCTATACCAAAGACTGGAAGTTCGAATTGTCTTTTGCAGAATACAAAGGAGCTAAAAATACCAATGTTCATAAACACTTTAATATTCCTGCCGATGCACCCGAAGGTAAATTTGATTTCTCGTTTATTGTTCTGGACGAAAACGGATCACAACTCGAAATCAAAGAAGAAGTTATCATTACAGATCCTGCCAATATGCCCGCTGATCCGCTAATTGGCCGTGATATGCTTTCGCGCAATGACGATCTTATTTATTATATGGAAACCTGGGTAGAACCGGAATTGATCTTCAAAAAGAATGATAAGATTACAGCGCATGCACAAGTAAGCCAGATTATGGGCGACGGAATATTATATTCGGTTTTGATCAAAAAGAGCCTGAATTACCATCCTGAAAGTATCGACAATCTTGATTTCAAAAAAGTTATAGTGATCTCAAAAG
>Ga0247803_1000636_pt1 | contig 18747 bp, 19 predicted proteins | sample UWRJL014104B1_FD_180928 | JGI IMG/M metagenome (GOLD analysis project Ga0247803, IMG submission 180928) | Plant litter microbial communities from Arlington Agricultural Research Station in Wisconsin, United States - UWRJ-L014-104B-1 | ecosystem: Environmental > Terrestrial > Plant litter >...
AGCCCTTCCCCATCCAGGAGCAGACCATCCCCATGGGTCTCGCCGGACAGGACATCATCGGCCAGGCCAAGACCGGAACCGGCAAGACGCTCGGATTCGGCCTCCCCCTGCTTCAGGAGCTCGGGCTCAACCCGGCTCCCGGCGTGCAGGCTCTCGTGGTCGTCCCGACCCGCGAGCTGTGCGTGCAGGTCGCGGAAGACCTCACCCTCGCGGCATCCAACCGCTCCACCCAGGTCGCGGCCATCTACGGCGGCAAGGCCTACGAGGGCCAGGTCGAACAGATCAAGGCCGGCGCACAGGTCATCGTCGGAACCCCCGGCCGCCTGCTCGACCTCGCGAGCCAGCGCATGCTGTCGCTCAAGGACATCAAGGTCATGGTGCTCGACGAGGCCGACAAGATGCTCGACCTCGGCTTCCTCAGCGACATCGAGAAGCTGTTCGCGCAGACGCCGGCAACCCGCCACACCATGCTGTTCTCCGCCACGATGCCCGGCCCGATCGTCGCCCTCGCGCGCCGGTTCATGAACAAGCCGATCCACATCCGCGCCACCGACCCCAACGAGGGCCTCACGCAGGCGAACATCAAGCACGTCGTCTACCGCGCGCACTCGCTCGACAAGGACGAGGTCATCTCGCGCATCCTGCAGGCCGAGGGCCGCGGCAAGACCGTGATCTTCACGCGCACCAAGCGTGCCGCCGCGAAGCTGGTCGAAGAGCTGAACGACCGCGGCTTCAACGCCGCAGCAGTGCACGGCGACCTCAACCAGGACCAGCGCGAGCGCGCCATGGCGGCGTTCAAGGCCGGCAAGAAAGACATCCTCATCGCCACGGATGTCGCGGCTCGAGGCATCGACGTGAACGACGTCACCCACGTGATCAACCACACGATCCCCGAAGACCACGACACCTACCTGCACCGCGCGGGCCGCACCGGCCGTGCAGGCAAGACCGGCATCGCCGTGACGTTCGTCGACTGGGACGACATGCACAAGTGGTCGCTCATCAACAAGGCGCTGGAGATGGGCATCCCCGAGCCGATGGAGACCTACTCGTCGTCGCCGCACCTCTACGTCGACCTCGAGATCCCCGAGGGCTCGAAGGGCCGCCTCAAGACCGCGGGCCCGCCGCGCGTTCGCGAGCCGCAGGCGGCTTCGGGTTCGCGTGACGGCGGACGCGACGGCGGCCGCGGCGGTCAGCGCTCCGGCGGCGACCGCAGCGGCGGAGGACAGCGTCCTCCCCGCACGAGCACCACCGGAACGGCTCCCGCTGCGACCCCCGCGGCCGACGGCGCGGCCCGCCCGCCCCGCAGCCGCAACCGCACGCGCACGCGTCGCCCGTCGACGCCCGCCGCCGAGTAGCCGCACACTCGACACTCTCGACCCATGAGACGGGGTCGGCCCGCCCGGGCCGGCCCCGTTTTACGTGCCCGCACCACGTACGCCACCTTCTCCGGGCGTGCGAGCCGCTCCGAGTACTGGTGCGTCGTGTTGGCCTTCGGCGCCTTCTCGATCCCGCTCAGCGTCCTCAATGTGATCGCCGTCTCCGCGGGCGTCACGATCGACGCATCGAGTCCGCTCTTCGCGGTGGCAATGGTGGTCGCGGTGCTCTTCGGACTCGCGATCATCGTGCCGCACATGGCACTCACCGTGCGTCGACTGCACGACGCGAACCTCTCCGGCCTTCTGTATCTGCTCAATCTCGTGCCGTATCTCGGCACCCTGTTGCTCGCGGCCATCGCCGCCCGGCCGTCCAACCCGCACGGTGTCCGTTTCGACGCGGTGCGAGCAGCGACGGACGCCCCGCTCGACTCGCCGGCGGGCGGTTAGAAGGGGCGCGCGCCCGACGTCGCGGCGATGAGCCGGTCGAGCACCTCGGGCGCCGTCGAGTTCTCGGCGAGCCGGTTGGGCTTGCCCTCGCCGTGGTAGTCGCTCGACCCGGTGACCGCGAGGTCGAACATCTCCGCGAGCTCGAACAGCCTCGCGCGACCGCTCTCGGTGTTGTCGCGGTGGAAGATCTCGACGCCGAACAGCCCGGCCTCCTTGAGCGTGCGCATGTGCTTCTCGTCGATGACCCATTCGCGGCCGCGGGTGCCGGGATGCGCGAGCACGGGCGCGCCTCCCGCGGCGACGATGAGCTTCACACCGTCGAGCGGGGAGGGCGCGTAGTACTTCTCGTAGTAGCCGCTGCGCCAGTGCAGGATGCTCGTGAACGCCGCGCTGCGGTCGACGACGTGGCCGCGCGCCACGAGCGCGTCGGCGATGTGCGGACGTCCGATGGTGCCGCCCTCGATCGACTGCGCCAGCACGTCGTCCCAGGTCAGGTCGTAGTCGGCGGCGATGCGCTCGACGATGCGTTCGGCACGGTGCATCCGGCCGTCGCGAATGAGCGCCGTCTCGCGCAGGACCGCGGCGTCGGCGGGGTCGAAGAGGTAGGCGAGAACGTGCACACTGGCCGGGCCGTGATTGGTGCTGAGCTCCATGCCGGGGATGACGGTGAGCGAGGTGCCGGATGCCGCGGCCTCGGCCTCCGCCCAGCCGGCAGTCGAGTCGTGGTCGGTGAGCGCCACAGCGCCCAGTCCCGCGGCGATGGCGGCCTCGACGAGCTCGGCGGGCGTCTCGGTGCCGTCGGACACGCTGCTGTGCGTGTGCAGGTCGATCGGTCCGGTCATTGTTCAACTCTATTGCGGCCGGGATCGCGCCGACGACGCCCGCCCAGCACGAACGGGTATGGTGAGGGGCCATGTTTCGCCGAGTCCTTGCCGCCGTCGTCCTCGTAGCGGTGGCGGCGACGCTGCTCGTCCTCGCCTGGCCGCAGCTGTTCGGCCTGCAGCGCGCCTTCGGGATCGCGCACGTGATCTCGTTCCGCGCGGGCGCCGCCCTCATCGCGGTGGGACTCATCGTCATCCTGACTCTGCTCGGCCTGCTGAGCCGCACGGTGCGTCGGTTCGCCTCGAGCCTTGCCCTGCTGCTTCTCGTCTTCGCCCTGGTCAACGCCGCCGTGCTCGGCACCCGCGGCTTCGGCGACACGTCGTTCGAGACCCCGAACGACTCCTCCCTCACCGTTCTGTCATGGAACACCCTCGGCGACGAGCCAGGCGCCGCCGCGGTGGCGAAGCTCGCCCTCGACTCCGGCGCAGACGTGCTCACTCTCCCCGAGTCGACGAAGGAGTTCTCCTTCGAGGTCGCGGCGATCATGAAGGACGCCGGGCGGCCGATGTGGCTGGAGACCGCGGCGTTCGACCAGATCTCGAAGTCGCGCTCCACCTCCGTGCTGTGGAGCGCCGACCTCGGCGAGTACTCGATCGACGAGACCGTCGGCGCGACCTCCGTGCTGCCCAGCCTGGTGATGCGCCCCGACGACGGAGACGGTCCGGTGATCATCGCCGTGCACGCCGTCGCGCCGCTGCCGGTGGAGTTCGAGAACTGGCGCGCCGACCTCGCCTGGCTCGGCGACCAGTGCTCGGGCGACAACGTGATCATGGCGGGCGATTTCAACGCCACGCTCGACCACATGAGCGGTCTCCAATCCACCGGCTCGACGAACCTCGGCGACTGCGCCGACGCCGGGCTGGCGAGCGACAACGGCGCCGTCGGCACGTGGCCCACGACCCTGCCCGCACTGCTCGGCTCCCCCATAGACCACGTCATGGCGACCGAGAACTGGCGGGTGGCCGGCATGCGCGTCGTGCAGGACCTCGACACGGCCGGCAGCGACCACCGACCCCTCGTGGTCACGTATACGCCCGCGGACGGCTAGCGCACCCCCGAAAGGGACGTGGACAACACCGATCCGCCTCTGCGAGCATCGGATCAGGACCATCCGAGCAGCGGGCGGCCGGAAGGATGTGGCCCATGTCGGCCTCCGAGCAGCTCACCGCACCCCGCGACATCGAGACGCTCACCCTCCACACTCCGGACGCCGCCGACAGCTGGCAGCCCGTCGCGGCCACCGCGCACGTCGGCACCCGTCAGTCGTCGGACTCCTTCCTCACGATCCTCCCGGACGATGCGCACCAGGGCACCCCGCGCGGCGCCAGACGCCAGACCTGGCGGCGATGACGCCCCTGGCGCATCCGCACCGACGCCCAGCCGCGTAGGGGCACAATAGAGGCATGGCTGACAACACGACCGACGCTCCGCGCGCCACCTCCAACCGTTCCACCACCCCGGTCTCCTCGTCGTTCAAGGACTACATCTCCTCCGGGTGGGCCGAGCGAACCACGGCCGACCCCGCCCCGCGCGAGCAGTCTCCGTTCGCCGCCGCGCGCCGTGACCGCATCTCGGCGATGCACCCGGGCAAGCGCCTCATCGTTCCTGCCGGCGCCGCGAAGGTGCGCTCGAACGACACGGACTACCCGTTCCGCGCGCACACGGCGTTCGCGCACCTCACCGGCTGGGGCGCCGACGCCGTGTCGGGCAGCGTGCTCGTGATGGAGCCCACCCCGACCGGCCACGAGTCGACCCTGTACTTCCGAGAGGCCGCGGGCCGCGACTCCGACGAGTTCTACGCGAACCCCGACGTCGGCGAGTTCTGGACCGGGCCGCGCCCCTCCCTCGCCCACGTCGCCGCCGACCTCGGCCTGGCGACCGCGAACCTCGACGGCTTCGCCGACGTGCTCGACCTGATCGACGCCGACACCCTCCTCGTGCGCGGCGCCGACCGCGACGTGACCGACCAGGTCGACGGCCGCCGGCTCCTCGCCGCCGACGCCGATGGCGTGGAGAACGACGGCGACGGCGAGCTCGCCCGCGACCTGAGCGAGCTGCGACTCGTCAAGGACTCCTACGAGATCGCCCAGATGCGGCTCGCGGTCGACGCGACCAAGCAGGGCTTCGACGACGTCATCGCCGACCTGCCCCAGATCGTCGCGCACGAGCGCGGCGAGCGCCTGGTCGAGGGCACGTTCAACCGTCGCGCCCGCGCCGACGGCAACACGGTGGGCTACGACACGATCGCGGCATCCGGCCCCCACGCGTGCATCCTGCACTGGACCCGCAACGACGGCCCCGTAGTTCCCGGCGACGTGATCCTGCTCGACGCCGGCATCGAGCTGGAGAGCTACTACACGGCGGACATCACCCGCACGCTGCCGATCAACGGCACGTACACCGAGGTGCAGCGCCGGGTCTACGACGCCGTGCTCGAGGCGGCCGACGCCGCGTTCGCGATCGTGCGTCCCGGCATCCGCTTCCGCGAGATCCACGCCGAGGCCATGAAGGTCATCGCCGCCAAGACCGCCGAGTGGGGCCTGCTGCCGGTGAGCGCCGAGGAGTCGCTCGAGCCCGACAACCAGTTCCACCGCCGCTACATGGTGCACGGCACCAGCCACCACCTGGGCCTCGACGTGCACGACTGCGCGCAGGCCCGCCGCGACCTCTACCTCGACGGCGTACTGGAGGCCGGCATGGTCTTCACGATCGAGCCGGGCCTGTACTTCCAGCCCGACGACCTCACCGTGCCCGAGGAGTACCGCGGCATCGGCGTGCGCATCGAAGACGACATCCTCGTCACCGACTCGGGTGCCGAGAACCTCTCGGTGGGCATCCCGCGCACGGCCGACGACGTCGAGGCGTGGCTGGCGCGCTAACTACTTTCTCGACAACCGGTCGCGGGCGGCGGCGAGAGCCTGCCGCTCGCGTTTGCGTGCCTCGCGCAACTGCTTCTCCGCCTCGCGTCTGGCCTTGGCCGCCTCACGCACCTTGGGCTCGCGCTCGGCACGGTCGAGCAGCGGGTCGACCGGCTCCGGCGGCGTGGCCTCGCGCCCCGCGAAGTAGCCCTCGACGCCGTCGATGATACGGGCGAGGCCGAAGGGAAATGGACTGGGGCCGGCCGGCCCGAACACTCCCGCGTGCAGAGCCTCGTAGACCGCGGGAAACTCCTCGGCGGTCACGAGCTGCTCGAGCATGGCGCTCCCCCGCGCGTCGATGTCGTCCGGCGTGATTCCCGCCCGTCGTGCGGCCTCCTCGTAGCTGCGCGACACCAGCCCCTCCCAGCGAGACTGAGCCATCACCGCGAGCACGATCGACAGCCGCTCGTGCTGGTCGAGGGGTGTGCCGGCGAGCGTCTGCAGCGCCGCGTCGAGCCAGGCCAGGTTGTTCGGGGTGGCAGGCGTGCCCGCGATCGGCACGTCGAGCAGCCACGGGTGACGCCCGTAGACGGCGGTCTGCTCGGCCGCCCATAGCGAGAGCCCGGCGCGCCATCCGGATGCCTCGGCGATGGTCTCCGGCGGAACCCCGATGCCCCGCTCCTGCATCAGCATCACCAGGTCGTCTTTGGCCGTCACGTAACGGTAGAGCGACATGGTCGTGAATCCGAGGGCCGCCGCCACGCTCGACATCGACACGGCCGAGAGCCCTCCCGCGTCGGCGATGTCGACCGCCGTGTCGACGATGCGCTCGATGCTCAGCTCGCGCTTGGGACCTCGCTGGGGGTTGGCGGCCACTCCCCAGGCGAGTGCCACCGCGTGCGGCAGCTCGGGTTCGGATGTCACGTCGTTCATCGGGTCCCATCGTAGGCGTGCTTGACACGGCGAGCCTTAACTGTGTATGACTTAAGCAATTCATTATGCGCCATAAACAGTTTATGGCCTAAACACGATTATCGAAAGGATGACCATGACATCGACGATCACCCTGAGCGGGGTCGGAAAGTCGTTCCGCGGAGTGCGGGTGCTCGACGGCCTCGATCTCGCCGTGCCGCGCGGGAGCGTGTTCGCGCTCCTCGGCCCCAACGGCGCCGGCAAGACCACGATCATCAACATCCTCTCCACGCTCGTCGCACCAGACGCCGGCACCGCCATCGTCGCCGGCTTCGACGTCGTGCGCGACGCCGAGGAGGTGCGCCGGCGTATCAGCGTGACGGGACAGTCGGCGGCGGTCGACGAGATGCTCACCGGAGAGGAGAACCTGCGCATGATGGCGCGGCTCAGCGGTCTCGGGCGGGTGCAGGCGGTCGAGCGGTCGCGCGAGCTGCTGGCGCAGTTCGACCTCGAGGGCGCGGCGCGGACGCGCGTCGGCGCATACTCGGGAGGCATGCGCCGACGCATCGACCTCGCGATCAGCCTGCTGCGCACTCCCCCCGTCGTCTTCCTCGACGAGCCGACGACCGGACTCGACACCCGCAGCAGGCAGGAGCTCTGGCGCATCATCCGCCGGCTCGCCGTCGGCGGCGCGACGATCCTGCTCACGACGCAGTACCTCGAGGAGGCCGACCAGCTCGCCGACCGCATCGCCGTGCTCGACCACGGGCGCATCGTGGCCGAGGGCACGCCCGCCGAGCTCAAGGCCCGCATCGGCGGCGAGGTGCTGAGCGTGCACGATGCCGCGGGGGCCGTTCTGCGCGACATCCCGATCGACGGCAGCATCCAGGGACTGCGGGACGCGCTCGCGACGGTGGGGACCGCGGATGCGACCTCCGTGTCGCTGCGCAGTCCCAGCCTCGACGACGTGTTCCTCGCCGTCACCGGGCAACCCGCCCCAGCCCGCACCGACGCAGAACTCATCGACAGCAAGGGATGACGACCATGACCACCACCGACCGGCGACCGGCCTACGTGCCGCTCCCCCGCCTCGCTCCCCTCGTCGCGGAGTCGACGTTCGTGCGCCGCAGCCTCCTGCACACCGTGCGCACCCCCGACGCGTTGATCATGGCGATCGCACTGCCCGTGATCCTCATGCTGATGTTCACGTTCGTGTTCGGCGGCGCCATCGATCCCGGCGGCGACTACGTGAACTACGTCGTGCCGGGCATCGTCCTGCTCTGCGCGGGTTTCGGCGCAGCATCCGTCGCCGTCGACGTCGCGAGCGACATCACCACCGGCATCATCGACCGCTTTCGGACCATGCCGCTGCGCGCGTCCGCCGTGATCACCGGGCACGTCGTGGCGAGCCTCGCGCGCAACCTCGTCGCCACCGCGATCGTGGTCTCGGTGGCGGTCGGCGTGGGCTTCCGTCCGACAGCCTCGCCGCTCGAGTGGCTGGCGATGTTCGCGCTCGTCGCGCTGTACATCCTCGCGATCACGTACCTGTTCGCGGCGATCGGCCTCGCGGCGTCCAGCCCGGAGGCGGCGAACGGCTACGGCTTCGTGCTGCTCTTCCTGCCGTACATCTCGAGCGCGTTCGTGCCCGTCGACACCCTGCCGACCTGGCTGCAGTGGATCGCCGAATACCAGCCGCTCACCCCGATCATCGAGACGATCCGGGCGTTGCTGCTCGGCGCAGACGTCGGGCCGACCGTGTGGGCGGCGCTCGCGTGGTGCGCGGTCATCCTCGTCGGCGCCGTCGGCTGGACCGGGTGGCTGTTCCGCCGGCGGGCGGGCAGACGCTAGCCGCCTAGTCCCACCAGGCAGGCATCATGGCCATCAGCACGTCGGCGACGCGGTCCTTGTCCCACAGCTCCGACGTCGCGGCGAGCGCGATCGCGCCGACCAGCCCGTTCGCGACGAACGCGGCGACGAGGGCCGGATCGCCCGGCACCCGGTCGGGGCTCACCGAGTCGCGCAGGTGCTGCAGGCACGACACCTCGAGGTGCGAGGCCAGGACGTGCTGAGTGGTGCCGTCGGTGCGGTCGCTCAGCGCCAGGCGGTACACCGGCAGGAACCGGTCGATGTGGGCCGCGGTGGAGGCGACGGCGTCTCGCGTGATGAGGGACGGTTCCCGCTCCCCCGCTGCCCGCTCCTCGGCGTCCACGCGGCGCACCTCGTCGAGGTCGCTCGTGAGGACGCTCGCCAGCAGCGCGGACGGCGACGAATGGTGGGCGTAGAAGGTCGCCCGGTTGATACCCGCCTCGCGGGTGACGTCGGACACGGTGATGCGCGAGACGGGCTGCTTCGACGCCAGTTCGACGATGGCGGCATTGAGCGCCGCCGCGGTGTTCAGGATGCGTGCGTCGACCATGCGGGCTAGGCCGTGGGACGGTCGGGCTGGGCGAGGACGTCTTGCGCCTTGGCGGTGAGCAGCGGGTCGATGATGATCTGGTAGTTGGAGGCGAGCACCTGGTGCGTCGACGTGAAGTCGCGACGTCGGCGGCCCAACGAGTAGGTGACGATGCCGAACAGCATTCCGAATCCCGCGCCGATCAGGGCCGCGGCGAGGACGAACCCGATCTGCGGGGTGGCGGAGAACAGGAAGAGCAGGATTCCGAAGAAGAGCCCGAACCACGCGCCGCTCGCCGCACCGGTCGCCGCCGTGCGGCCGTAGGTCAGCTTTCCGGTCACCCGCTCCACCGTCTTCAGGTCGTTGCCGACGATGGCGAGTTGCTTGACCTCGAATTCGGCCTTCGACAGGCGGTCGACGACGCTCTGCGCCTCGACGTAGGTCTCGTAGGTGCCGAGAACGTCGCCTTTGGGCAGGGTCGGCTGGGACTGCGGTTTGCGTCCGAAGGGGCTCTGATTGCTCACATGATCATTCTTCCATTGCGGCGGTAGGGTTTTACCGTGAGCGCCACAAGAGTTTTCGCTGCCCGCCTGACGGGATGCTCCGTTTTCGACCCCAACGGAGACAAAGTCGGCCGTGTCCGCGACGTGCTCGTCGTGTACCGCAACACCCAGTCCCCGCGGGTGATCGGCTTCGTCGTCGAGGTTCCGGGCAAGCGTCAGGTCTTCCTCTCGATCGGCCGCGTCACCAGCATCGGGTCGGGCCAGATCATCACGACGGGGCTCATCAACCTGCGCCGCTTCGAGCAGCGCGGCGGCGAGATCCGGGTCATGGCCGAGCTGCTCGGCCGCAAGGTCACCCTCGCCGACGGGTCGGGCGAGGCGACGATCGAAGACGTCGCCATCGAGGAGGTCGGCCTCGGCGAGTGGGAGATCTCCCAGCTCTTCTGCCGCCGCCCGAAGGCGTCCGCCTCTCCGTTCGGCAAGGGCGCGACGGTGTTCGTGCGCTGGAAGGAGATCCGCGAGAAGACCACGACCGGCGAGGCCCAGTCGGCGACCCAGCTGGTCGCCAGCTACGCCGACCTGCTGCCCGCCGACCTCGCGAACGCGATGCTCGACCTCACCGAGCAGCGCATGTTCGAGGTGGCCGAGGAGCTGAGCGACGACCGCCTCGCCGACGTGCTGGAAGAGATGCCGGAGAGCGAGCAGGTCGACATCCTCAACCAGCTCGACGACGACCGGGCCGCCGACGTGCTGGACCAGATGCAGCCGGATGACGCGGCCGACCTCATCGCCCACCTCAGCGACGAGCGCGGCGAGGCCCTGCTCGACCTGATGGAGCCCGAAGAGGCCCAGGACGTGCGCTTCCTGCTCGCCTACGCCCCCGACACCGCGGGCGGCCTGATGACCACCGAGCCGATCATCGTCTCGGCTGACGCCACGGTCGCCGAGGGGCTCGCCCTCATCCGGCGCCACGAGCTCGCTCCGGCCCTCGGCGCCGCGATCTGCGTCACCCTGCCGCCGTACGAGTCGCCCACCGGGCGGTTCCTCGGCATGGTGCACTTCCAGCGGATGCTGCGCTACCCGCCGAACGAACGCCTCGGCACGCTGCTCGACCAGACCCTCGAGCCCGTGCTCGCCACGGCGAGCGCCGCCGAGGTCTCCCGCATCCTCGCGAGCTACAACCTCGTTTCGGTGCCCGTCGTCGACGAGAACCACCGACTGGTCGGGGTGGTGACCATTGACGATGTCCTCGACTATCTGCTGCCGGAAGACTGGCGAAGTACCGACTCCGCAGCCGACGACCATTCGGGGCCCGTCCCCGTACCCGTGACCACCGCGAGCATCCCTGTGAAGGGGAGGAGGACAGCCCATGGCACGCACTAGCCGCATCAACAGAGCCGAGAACAGGCTCGACTCCCCCAAGGGCCTGCGCACCGCGTTCCGCTTCGAGAGCCGCGACCGGTTCGGCCGGTTCACGGAGTCGATCGCCCGCGGCATGGGGACCCCGTGGTTCCTCTTCGGCCTCTCGGTCTTCGTCGTCATCTGGATGATCTACAACACGGTCGCCCCCGAGGGCATCCGCTTCGACTCCGCGGCGATCGGCTTCACCGCGCTCACGCTCATCCTGTCGCTGCAGGCGTCGTATGCCGCGCCGCTGATCCTGCTCGCGCAGAACCGTCAGGACGACCGCGACCGTGTGCAGATCGAACAGGACCGGCAGCGCTCGGAACGCAACCTCAACGACACCGAGTACCTGGCCCGCGAGGTCGTGGCGCTGCGACTGGCGATGCGCGACATGGCGAGCAAGGACTTCATCCGTAGCGAACTGCGTGCCCTGCTCGCCGAGCTCGACGAGCGCGACGGCACGAAAGAGACCGCGGATTGAGCGACGACACACGGCCGCTGATCGTGTCGAAGCGAGCAGCACGGTGACCGCTTCGACAAGCTCAGCGACCGAAGGAGCGGTGCTCTCGGCGCTCGGCCGCGTCATCGACCCCGAGATCCGTAAGCCGATCGTCGAGCTCGACATGATCGGCGGCGTGAGCGTGCAGGGCGGCACCGCCTCCATCGCGCTCAAGCTCACGATCGTCGGCTGCCCGGCCGCCGACACCATCGAACGCGATGTACGCGAGGCCGCGGCATCCGTGCCCGGCGTCTCCGCCGTCGACGTCGACGTGACGATCATGACCCGTGCCGAACGCGACGCCCTCACCGACAAGCTGCGCGGCGGCCGGGCCAAGACGATGCAGTTCGGTCCCGACTCGCTCACCCGCATCTACGCCGTGACCAGCGGAAAGGGCGGGGTGGGCAAGTCCACCCTGACCGCGAACCTCGGCGTGGCCCTCGCCGCCCGCGGCCTACGGGTCGGCATCGTCGACGCCGACGTCTTCGGGTTCTCCATCCCCGGCATTCTGGGCATAGCCGGCGCCAAGCCCACCCAGGTGAACGAGATGATCCTGCCGCCGCTCGCCCACGACGTGAAGGTCATCTCCATCGGCATGTTCGTCCCTTCGACGAGCTCAGGACAGGCGGCAGACAGGGTTGTATCGTGGCGCGGGCCGATGCTGCACCGCACCATCCAGCAGTTCCTCACCGACGTCTACTTCGGCGACCTCGACATCCTGCTCCTCGACCTTCCCCCGGGCACCGGAGACATCGCCATCTCCATCGGCCAGCTGCTGCCCCAGGCCGAGATCATCGTGGTCACGACGCCCCAGCCCGCGGCCGCCGAGGTCGCAGAACGCAGCGCCCTCGTCGCCCGCCAGACCGGCCAGAAGGTCATCGGAGTGGTCGAGAACATGGCCGGGCTCCCCCAGGCCGACGGCTCGATCCTCGACATCTTCGGCAGCGGGGGCGGGGCGGATGCCGCGGCTCGCCTCTCCACGCCCGAGGAGCCGGTGACCGTGCTCGCCTCGATCCCGCTCTCGATCGCCCTCCGCGAGGGCGGCGACACCGGCCGGCCGATCGTGCTCACGCACCCGGACGAGCCGGCCGCCCGCGCCATCACCGACCTCGCCGCACAGCTCGCCGTGCGGGCGCGCGGTCTCGCCGGACGCAAACTGGGCTTCACCGTCAACTGATTGCGCCGCGGTGCCGGCGCGGGTTAGGTCGTAGCCATGATGCAATTGCACTGGATCGGAACCGACACTGTCGAGAACACCACGGTGACCATGTCGGCCGAGGGCTCCCACGTCGACGGGCAGATCGACAGCTCGATCGACGACGCGGTGCTCACCCGCTACTCGATCGACACCGACGCGAGCTGGGCGACCCGGTTCGTGCGGGTGGCCACCGAGGAGGGCGACCTCGTGCTCATCGGCGACGGTCTCGGCGGCTGGACGGAGGGCGACGGAACACGTCTCGACCACTTGGCCGGGGCAATCGACGTCGACATCACGGCGACCCCGCTCACCAACACCCTGCCGATCTGGCGGCTCGGCCTGCGTGTGGGCGAGAGCGCCGACGTGCTGACGGCGTACATCGACGTGCCGGAGCTGACCGTCGTCGCCGAGCCGCAGCGCTACATGCGCCTCGACGAGCGCAGCTACCGATTCGAGTCGCAGGGCGGAGACTTCGCCCGTGACATCACGATCGACGACGCCGGGTTCGTGGTCGACTACCCCGGGCTGTTCCGCCGGGCGTGAGCCGCGGCGTCCGCCCGCCGTGCCCCTCGTTAACGACGAGAGCGCAGACCCGCTCTGGCGGGACTGCGCTCCGGTTGCGCGGCTATTGCCGCGGCGGCTGGCTACGCGCGGCGGGTCGGGACGCGACGGTATCCGTCACGGGCGGTCACGACGACGGCTCCGATGATTGCTGCGATGGACAGTGCGCCGATGACGGCGAATTCGATGATCATTTCGGGTTGTTCTCTCTCTAGGTCTCCCCCTATTCAACAACCGACAACTTTTTAGCACAATCTAATCTTTCTTGGGTCATTGTGTAGCATCGCTTTATGGATGTTCGGCGCCTGGAACTGCTTCGCGAACTGGCCGAGCGCGGAAGCATCACCGCGGTCGCCGCGGCGACAAACCGCACCTCATCTGCTGTTTCGCAGCAGCTCAAGGTGCTGGAGCGCGAGGCCGGAATTCCGCTCACCGAGAGGCGCGGACGCGGCGTCGTGCTCACCGGCGCCGGGCGGATGCTCGCACAGACCGCGACCGACGTCGCGATCGCCCTCGAGCGCGCCGATGCCCTGTGGGAGGACTTCAAGCAGGCGCCGCGCGGCGACGTGACCCTGACGATCTTCCCCACCGGCGGGCAGATGCTGCTGCCCGGTCTGCTGTCGGCCATCGCCGAGGTTCCCGGCCTCGAACTCAGCTGCACCGACCAGGACCCTCTGCTGCCCGACTTCGCCGACCTGACCCCCGACTTCGACATCGTCGTCGCCGACGCGCCGTCCATCCTCCCCTCCTGGCGCGAGCGCGGCCTCGCCGTCGTGCCGCTCATGACGGAGCCCCTCGACGTCGCGCTGCCCGAGGGGCACCCGCTGTCGGAGAAGCGCACCCTCTCGCCCAAGGACCTCGTCGACGAGACCTGGGTGGGTGTGCCGCTCGGCTTTCCCTACGACCGCATCCTGCGCCAGATCGAGGCGGCCAACGGCGTTCCGGCGCGGGTCGGCCAGCGGTTCCTCGACAACGGCATCGTGGAGGCGATCGTGGCGGCGGGGCACGGCATCGCGATCCTGCCCCGCTACACGACCCGCGACCACGAGAACGGGCTGGTCACGCGGCCGCTCACCGGCGTGCGCGCGCTGCGGCAGATCTCGGCGCTGCTGCGGCCCGACCGGGCGGAGCGCCCCTCGGTGCGACTGGTGGTCGAGGCGCTGCGGGCGGAGGCCGAGCGGTTCCGCAAGGAGCACGAGACGCTGCCCGCCGGCTGAGCCGTGCCCGGCGGGCGGTCGACGTCTAGCCGCGCGGCTCCACCAGCCGCGCCAGCAGCTCGACCAGCAGTCGCTCGGTGAGCGGGGCCGGCAGCGCCTCGATGAGTGCGAGGAGGGGCGCCATGCGTTCGGGCAGCCCGTCCGAGCCGTCGTCGAGCCCGATCAGGCCGAGGAGCGCGAACGCCGTCTGCGCGTCGAGCGGCGGCGCGTCGGGCGAGGCGAGCCCTGCGGCGACGGCGGGCGGCAGCGCGCCGAGCACCTGTTCCGCGGTCACTGCGGGCACGCCGCGCACCTCGTCGGCCGCGAGCATCAGGGCCGCCGTCAGCTCGTCCAGCACGCGCTCCGTGACCGGGGTGACCGTGAGGTGCGTCGTGTGCGGGAGGCGCGATCCGTCGGCCTGCGTGCACCCGGGCTGCAGCTGCAGCAGCCAGCCATGGGCCCGCGCCCGGTCGGCCCAGTGGTGCGCGTCGACGCGGCGCTCCGGCGCGACGGTCTCGTCGGCCGCGACGGCCAGCAGCGGGCCGACGGGCGAGCCGACGACGCGTAGCCCCTCGATGCCGTCGACGAGCTCGACGAGCGCCGCTGTCGACCGTTCGCACGAGGCGGCGAGGGTCGCGAGGCCGTTTCGGCCGAGGGCGTGCACGATCGCCCACGCCGCGGCGAGGGGGCCCGCCGACTTCGAGCCGAGCATGGTGGCGTTCACCACCGGGTAGCCGGGCCAGCGCGTCGTCGCGAAGTACTGCGCGCGCTGGCGGTCGCGGCCGCGGGTGAGCAGCACCGAGGCGCCCTTGGGCGCGTAGCCGAACTTGTGCAGGTCGGCGGAGAGGCTCGTGACTCCGGGCACGCGGAGATCCCACGGCGCGAGTCCGCTCCAGAACGGCAGCACCCACCCGCCGATGCAGGCGTCGACGTGGCAGTCGATGCCGCGCTCGAGCGCCGCCGCCGCGACCTCCGCGACCGGATCCATGGCCGCGTGCGGATAGGACGGCGCAGATACCACCACCAGCGCCACATCGGGCGCCATCCGCTCGACCATCGCATCGGCCGAGACCCGCCCGTCGGCGCCCACCGGCACCAGGTCGAGGACGAGCCCGAAGTAGTGGGCCGCCTTGTGGAAGGCGGCGTGCACCGTCACCGGGGCGAGCAGCCGCGGGGCGCCGTCGCCGACCCAGTTGTCGCGGGCGGTCTTCACCGCCAGCAGGCAGCTCTCGGTGCCTCCCGTGGTGACGCTGCCGACGACGTCGGAGTCGCCGCCGAGCAGGGCGCGGGCGAAGCCGACGACCTCGCGCTCCATGACCGCGACCGAGGTGAAGGTCGTCGGGTCGAGCCCGTTGACCGGCTGGACGAGACGCATGGCGGATGCCGCGAGCTCGTCGATCTCGGAGAGCCCCGAGTCGTACACGTACGAGAGCACGTGCCCGCCGTGGGTCGGCGCGTCGGCGGCACGCAGCGCGGCCAGCCGGGCCAGTACGGAGTCGGGGTGCTCGGCGAAAACGGTCATGTGCGTGCCTCCACGGGTCGGTCGACGGTGTTCTTGCGCAGCGGATAGCGGGAAAACGCCCACAGGCTCACGACGACGAGCGCTGCGGGCACGATGCTGAAGCTCACGACGATGCCGGCGATCGCCGTCGGCGGCTGGGTCACCGTCTGGCCGGCGACGGAGTCGACGTATCCGGTGACCGCGAGCACCACGGTCAGCGCGGTGGCGCCGAGCGCCATGCCGGTCGTCTCCCCCGCCGTCCACACGCCGCCGAACGTTCCAGCGGCCGAACCGCCGTGCCTGGCGGCGTCGGTGGAGATCACGTCGGGCAGCATCGACAGCGGCAGCGACTGCATGCCCGCGAAGCCGGCCCCGGCGAGCGCCACCGGCAGGTACACCCAGTCGCCCGGCGCCGCCAGCAACGCCGTCAGCGCGAGGGCGGCAACGGCGAAGAGCAGCGACGCCGCGACGAACGCCCGTTCCTTGCCGACGCGGCGCGACACAGCCTGCCACACCGGCGCGAACAGCACCGCCGGGGCGATGAGCGCGATGAACAACAGGGTCACGGCGGCCTGCGACTCGAGAACCCACGTAGCCACGTACTGCGCGCCGGCGAGCATCAGCCCCGTGGCGAGGCCCTGCAGGGCGAAGGCGCCCAGCAGCGCGCGGAACGGCTGGCTGCGGCGCAGTACGACCACGCCGGAACGGAAGCTCTGCGCGACCGACACCGGCGGGGCATCCGTCGTCTGCCGCTTGGCCGCGACGAACGACGCCACGAACAGCCCGGCCCCGATCACGAGCCCGGCGACCACCGCCATGATCAGGTAGCCGAGGTGCTCGTCCGCTCCCCCGAGCTCGCGCAGCGCGGGGCCGCCCGCGCCGAACAGCAGGATCGCCACCGTGAGCACGACCACCCGCACCGACACCAGCCGGGTGCGCTGGTCGTAGTCGCCCGTCAGCTCGGCGGGCAGAGCGATGTACGGCACCTGGAACAGGCTGAAGGCGGTGGCGGCGGCCGTGAACGCGACGAGCACCCACACCCACGACGCTGCCGAGCCGAGAGCGGGCGGAACCGCGAAGGTCAGCACGAAGAACAGCGGCAGCAGCAGCGCGCCGAGCACCATGTACCGGCGTCGCGACCCGGTGACGGCGAGAGACCGGTCGCTGCGCGCGCCGATCACCGGGTCGATCACGACGTCCCAGATCTTCGCCACTGCGACGAGTGCGCCCGCGGCGAGGGCGGCGATGCCGAGGGTGTCGGTCAGGTAGTAGACCAGCACGAGCCCGGGCAGGGTGGAGAACCCTCCCGTGCCGAGCGATCCGACGGCGTAGGCGGCGATTGTCCTTCTCGAAAGCGGCGACTCTGCAGCACTCATTTTGGGAGCCTACAACCAGTTGAGCGGCGCTCCGGTCTACGCTGATGCCATGCCAGCTTCTTCCCTCGATTCAGTCCGGATCTCCGACCTCGCCGGCGATCTCGTCCATTCCTCGGGCGCCACGGCGCGAGTGCTGGCGCCGTTCACCGGCGAGCTCCTGCACGAGCTTCCGCTCGGTTCGGCGGGCGACGTGGTCGACGCCGCGGCCGCGGCGAGGGTCGCGCAGCGCGCCTGGCGTGCCTCCGGGTTCGCGCACCGTCGCGCGGTGCTGCTCAGGGCGCACGACCTGCTGCTCGAGCGCCGCGAGGAGCTGATGGACGCGCTGCAGTCGGAGACGGGCAAGACCCGTGGGCAGGCCTTCGAGGAGGTGTTCAGCGGCGCGAGCGTGACCCGCTACTACGCGGTCGCCGCCCGATCCGTGCTCGCCACGCGGCGCCGCAGGTCGGGCATCCCCCTCGTCGTGTCGACCCGCGTGGGCTACAAGCCGAAGGGCCTGGTCGGCGTGATCACCCCGTGGAACTATCCGCTCAGCCTCTCGCTCATGGACGTCGTGCCAGCCCTCGCCGCCGGAAACGCCGTCGTGCAGAAGGCCGACAACCAGGGCGCGCTCAGCATCCTCGCCTCCCGCCGCGCCTTCATCGACGCCGGCGTGCCCGAGGCGCTGTGGCCCGTCGTCGCCGGCGACGGAAACGAGATCGGAAATGCGGTCGTGGATGTCTCGGACTACGTGTGCTTCACCGGCTCGACGGCCACGGGCAGGAAGGTGGGGGTGCGTGCGGCCGAGCGCCTCATCGGCGCATCCCTCGAGCTCGGCGGCAAGAACCCGCTGATAGTGCTCGACGACGTCGACCCGGCCACCGCGGCGACCAACGCGGTGTACAGCTGCTACTCGTCGATGGGGCAGCTGTGCGTCTCGATCGAGCGCGTCTACGTGCTGCGGCACGTCGCCGACTCCTTCACCCGCGCCTTCGTCGAGCGGGTAAGGCAGCTGAAGCAGGGCGGCGCCTTCGACTACTCCACCGATGTCGGATCGCTCACCTCGGCCGCGCAGCTCGAACGGGTCTCGGCGCACGTCGACGACGCCGTCGCGAAGGGCGCCATGCTGCTCGCCGGCGGAAGGGCGCGACCCGACCTCGGGCCGTTCTTCTACGAGCCGACCGTGCTCGCCGACGTCACCGACGACATGCTCTGCGCGCGCGAGGAGACGTTCGGGCCCGTCGTCGCGATCCACGTCGTGCAGAGCGAAGACGAGGCTGTCGCCCTGGCGAACGCGTCGGAGTACGGCCTGAACGCGTCGGTCTTCAGCGGGTCGCTGGCGCACGGCCGACGCGTGGCCGAACGGCTCGACGCGGGCAGCGTCAACGTCAACGAGGGCTACCGCGCCACATTCTCGAGCGTCGACGCCCCGATGGGAGGCATGAAGCAGTCGGGCATCGGCCGCCGCAACGGCGCCGAGGGCCTGATGCGGTTCGTCGAGCCGCGCACAGTCGCCGCGGCGACCGGCCTGCTCACGCTGCCGCGCACCGGCAAGGAGTTCGCGGCGATGGCGGGGATCATGTTGTTGTTGCTGCGGAGCCTCAAGGCGATCCGCCGCCGCTAGCGTTGCGCTGGCTAGGTTGCTTCGGTGTCGAACGGC
>Ga0247803_1000637_pt1 | contig 18718 bp, 20 predicted proteins | sample UWRJL014104B1_FD_180928 | JGI IMG/M metagenome (GOLD analysis project Ga0247803, IMG submission 180928) | Plant litter microbial communities from Arlington Agricultural Research Station in Wisconsin, United States - UWRJ-L014-104B-1 | ecosystem: Environmental > Terrestrial > Plant litter >...
CCCCCTCATCCTCCGCATCATCCTCCTACCCACCGCACGCCCTCAAACAAGCCCTAAGGCGGCGGATTCAAATCCAAACCCTCAACAACCAACTTGAAACTATCCAACCGCCCATAACTCCCCGCAACATCCATGTCCAACCGCCCCCTTTCGCAGTCCTCAAAATCAACTTCCGTCACCAGCAGCTCATCTTCCTTCTCCCACAGCGGCCCAGCAAGAATCTCGCCGAAAGGCGAGGTGATACAAGAGCCGCCACGGGAGACGTATTCGTCGTCAGCGGGAGAGGTAGAATTTGGGACGTCGGCGTGAGTCTGAGTCTGGGAGAGAGGGGACAGGGCGACTTGTTTAGCTGTGGGTTGTGTCAATGGGGAAGGCGAGGAAGCGGAGTCGTCATGAATGGCGGAGGTGCTGGTGCCGTTGCTGCGGCTGGAGGCGGGGTTTTCCTCTTCGACAATGGGCCAGCAGATCTCGTGCTTGTCTTCCGTGATGGTAATCGTGCTCCGTCTTCTTCCGCGCGCGTGGCCCACGTCCGCCCCGTTTTGTGCTACCGACGCACTTCGCGCTTCTTCCTTCGAACCTGTTCCAGATGAACCCGTGATCCACTCAGGCAGTTGGCTCTTCTTCACACACTGATTCGCACTCATGACCACGCACCGCCCCTCAATCCCTACCGTCCTCATCAAGCTCGCCCACGTCTCTCTCGCGTCCGCCGTCGGTGCGAACCATAAATTGACGTTCTGAGAGTAAAGGCTCTGTCGCAGCAACGGCATGTAGTTCTCCCAGCATATCGCAGCCGCCATGCACACCCTCACGCCCTTGATCTCGGTCGTAACAGCGCGAAGGGTAGCCGGCGATCCCTGGCCCCAGATCATGCGTTCAGCACCTGTGGGCATGACCTTGCGCCGCTTGCCCAAAATACCAAGTTTCGGACACACATATACCACGCCGCAATACAACGTCCCAGCACAGCGCTCAACAAGCCCAGTCACGACGAAAACACCCGTTTCGCGCGCTATGCGCTCCAACTCCTCTCGTGTCCCATCACCACGATACTTCTTTCCTCTCGGCAACTCAAGACGTCGTTGTAGCCACTCGTTCCCTGCGCCGGCCGGTGTATCTCCTAGATCAACAGCGGCATTGAAGTAGTGCAGGAACTGGTCTCGGCCTTCGGCTGTGCGGCCGCCTACTGCGTTGCCGAAACTGCAAGTGCGCGGGTAGCCGCCGAGATAGGCTTCGGGGAAAAGAATGATGTCTATGCCTTGTTTTGCGGCTTGCTTTGTTGTTTGCTCGAGGGCTTTTAGTGTTTCGGTCGTGGTGGGGAGGGTGCGGCTTTGCGCGGATGCGAGCTTGAGCTTTTGTGGCATTGTGAGGAGACGATCGCAGTAGTCAATTGATTGGGGAGTATCAATTGTGAAGCAAGATGAACGAGTAGGAGAGAAGGGTTGCTCGAGGGTGGAGTGGCCGAGAGCATGGGCGTATTGTCTGCCGCGGACTGGAGGCTTTCGGGCGGGGTATGCGGGGAACATTGGAGAAGCTCTGTCATTCCGTCCAATCGGCGCATGCCTGCGGGCTTCTGCGATGACTGATTGTTTCGATAGAGTATTGACATATAAGACACAAAGCGTACGAGCAAGTGAATGCTGCAATCAAAGCGGGCCGGCTTCTTGCGCGGTATGGATCACAAAGCATTTCATTCTTTCTGCGGACCGGGATTCTATGGAAGCTCGACTGACGGCTATGCGAATGATTGCTTATAGCTGATATTCGGACTTACATAGTCACGTTTACACTGATTTTGCAAAGGCAGACAACAGAAGATGGGATAAGCTGTGAAGGGCATGTTGTACGCCGCCTGCATTTACTGTAGTCGCGCCTCGCTGCCCCAGCCTCCTCCAATCCCCAAACACCTCGGCCTTAGGATGCTTGCCGGCTTCCGTTAGTGACTGGCTTCCGTCAAGGAAGCACCACAAGGCTATGTTGTCGTGTTAGCTACGGAAACAAACAGGTGGGCAATTGAGGAGAACCGGCCCCAAATGCGGAGGCACATGATGAGGCTGTACGGGTCTACCTCAATGCGCCACCGCTACGCCTACGTCATGCTCCACACCTGAAAGACCGTTCACGATTAGTGCATGTGTATAACAAGGTGCGCTCCAGTGCACACGATGCCGCATTAAAAGACCAGTTTCGCCAAAGAAGTTGAATTCGATATATTCTTCCGAGAAATCATCCGATTGTGGTGTCACCAGAAAGATACCGTACGAAGCCGGTGCCGAAAGGGAAACAGCGCCATGGGTATATTTGACAAAAAGAAGAAAGCGGTCGACGAGACACACACCGAAGACGTCGCAACGGATGACAAAACGCAACTGAGCAAGGCCGATGAAGCTCAAGCAGAGCGCAATATTCGAACCCCCGACACTGAAGGGTAACTTTCCCATCTGAGACGCCCATCACGCTAACGCGAACTATGGCTGATCAAAATCAATAGCGCCCCACCACCCCTCTACAGCGAGTCGACCGATGCACCAACCTCGCAAGCACAACATGCGTCCCTGGCCGATGCTGTGGGTGCCGACGTCCGCGCGCTGGCGGTTGGCGATCCGAAAGAAACCATCTCCGTTCCGATGATTCACAGTACCGAAACGATCAACTGGAGAAAGTACCTTTCCAAGGATCGTTCGGTCGTCAATCACACCGTCATCGTGCGCAAGATGCCGCGTGAGTATTATCTCAAACACTACGCAAAGGACGAAGAGGGAAACTATGTCGGGACGGAGAAGCCGGCGGTGGATGCGGGCCTCGTGTTTGTGCCGTCCAAGAGTACGCCGGACGATCTGTTGCAGCAGGTGCACAAGGTTGCGTTCGGGAAGCAGCATCATGCGATGGATTTCTCAGCTGGAGCATCCATGGTTCCGTTCATGATGGGCTCTGGTTGAGTCATGTAATTGACAACATGAATTCTGTTGCTCCGTCATATCCTGGCCGCATCTCTCTCGATGTCGTGACTGTTGCTGCGCGAGTCCCCAGGCAGGAATGCTGTGCACACCGTCCGACTTCCCAGCCAAGCCGAGTGCGAGCCGTGTGGAGACGGATGCTGTATCGGCAGAGCTGTGAGATTCCGCGTGCTCGAGGTGCTCGTTTCGCTCGCTGCATCGTCTCGATCCTCCACACTGATGTCCATGCTCTTGCTGATCTGGATCTGATCCAACGGTACAGCTTCGTTCTTCCAGTTGCTGTCCGTTTTTGATTCCCCATGAGAGAGCTTGACAGAGTTTCCCAACCCGTACCCCGATGCTTTCTTTCCGCTCGACCTGGAAAATCCGCTGCGGTTGGCAGATAAGCTGAAGTAGCGGTTGAAGAAAATTTTCAGGGCTGGCGCGGATGCGCAAACGACGCCGAGTTGGGCCTCAAGTGCTGTCCATACCCATCCGTAATACGCGTACCAGGGAACGTCGTAGGTGAAGTAGTAGACGTAGATCGCGTAATAGGTCCTCATGCTGCCACAAAGGCAGGTACTGCAGAAGGATTAGTCAACATGTTGAAGCAAAGCGTGCGCACAGTTCGACTCACAGCAAGCCCATGGCGAAGATAGCAATAAGAGCAGCCTTTTGCCGTTTCGGTATTTGCAGATTCCACACAAGGAAGATCGGGAGAGCGCATATGACGAGATCTTGCACCGTACTCGTAACGACCACTGCCACTATGATCGCACCTTCGTTGTGACAAGTCATTTCGTTCTGCAGTCGCCACATTATGTCGAACATTCGCCAGTATCCTTGCACAGGACTGCAGGTGAAGACGACGGCGATTGTGAAGGAAATGAAGTAAGCGATGACGAATGCGATGGAACCCCACACGCAGTAGACGAAGGCACGACTAATCGACCCGTTTGCAAGACGGCGGTAGAAGCATAGAATGGAGATCTTGATGAGGCTCGTCGATGCCAGATATGTAAGCTCAATCGTGAAGGCCATCTAGAACAAAGTAAGTCTTGATAAGTATGATATCTGAAGGGAACATACCTGACGTGTGGTCACATATGTCTGTGTAGTCTGGTCCCAAGCATGCAATTGATAGCCATAAACTCGACATGCTGTCAAGGTAAGCGCCATCCATACAAGGAGGGAGAGGAACTCTCACCAAGGACCACGGCTATTGACATCCCGATGAGTGGAAGCATTGCAACAGAAATGATAAGGTCGTCGAGCCCAGCATTCTTTGCTAGGATCAATCGAGCCCATATCCGCGCAGTGAAAACTGCAATCGAGAGCGCGAGGACGACGATGACGACAATCGTTCCTGCCCAGTCGTGTGTTTGTGGGTCGATGTAGTTCGGCCTGGGCCAGGACGAAAGAACCTCAGGTGGCGCGGGAACGCCTCCACCACGGGCGAACAGCTTATCCGCGTGTCGGTGCAGAAGCTCAGCGTCGGCCATGTTGAAGTGTGCGGTGGGAGCAAGAGCGCTTGTTCAGGGTGGGAAAGAGAGAAACTCAAGGGTCCCAAGATCGAGTGGATGCAGGAGGACATATCTAAAACGTGCCGCTCAAATCCCGGCACGATGCGCATCAAGCTTTCCCCTGGCGAAGAACACTAAGGGAGGAAGTGCGGCGCCAAGTTCCGAACCCTGCTGTAGCGCGGTTGCTGGCTATGAACGAGTGCATCCTCGGGTAGGAACCGCGTTGAGCTGTGGGGCCGCTTGTTCCAGGCTTCTGATATTAGCCCTCATGTGTCGTAGGCACTGGCGCCAAGTTGTCACATATGTGATAGCAAGGGAACAAATTTCCTCGATGCGTCGTTATTCTGGCGCACTAGGTAACTGTTACATCTCTTTATGATCCCAATTGTTGCCGCGGAGCCGTTCACCTGTCCGTGATATGCAGTTCTGGCACATTGTTGAGCAAATAAATTAGCCGATGATTAGTTCGTGAAGTAGCCTCATTCAGAGTAGATTCAATTGCTCCACGTGTCGCCCTGTACCGGCGCGGTCCATGCGGAGGGTTCGGGAGCTTGAGCTGCTGTCATATGCAGCCGCAAGTACCGTATTACCATGGCTTTTGGCCTACTCGGCTCCCTGCTTTTAGCAGAACACACCATACTTAGGATTGAGTAGCAGCGCTCAACTCCTCACCCGTACAACAAGAGAATACGATTTGATGAACGACCGATTGGGCAAGATCTGCGGTCTTGGAAGCTTGAATCATGAATTTTCGTCAATGCGTTCGAGAGCAACGGTACCATGCCTTAATTATTGATCGACCTGTTCGACAGAAGCGAACCGCAACGGGGCGCACGACGGCGCGACAATGGTGCTCGTAAGGCGTTGGTTAGCGAGTGCACACATGAGTAAGTTTTCAAACGAAGTGCCAGACTATATGAACCTTATATGGCATCGCGACGCGGGTGATGATGTGAAACGTCCCCAATTGGGTTTGCAGCCCGTGCAGCCACCCAATCAGAGCTAGTTCAGCTTTTTCAGGCTTCTGGACGCTCGAAGAAATAAAAAACCGTCGGTGGATCGTTAGCTAAGCTGCAGTGATATGCCGGTTCATATGTCCTAGCACGACGTTATTGGAATTTAAGCCAAGGGACGCGGAAAAAGTGAGCGGCTAAGCGTGGGCGTCTTGGCGCGACTCTCATCATCCTTCCGACCGCGATCGTCTCGGGCAACTTTCTTCCGTGCCCTTGCCCAAATGTCGACCTTCCATCGCATATCCTATTTGTCAAGATCTACCTGATCTCGATGGAGACAAATCAACATGCCGCTTCACCGTTAATCGCCAGTCAAAGGTTTCCGAGACTGAAAACCGGGACTTATTCGTTACACCTCGGACGCTGTTTTCGGAAATATGTGTGCATCAATTGATAGCGCAGAGACCAACGGCATGGGTCACGAGACCGGAGTCATTGTAAAACCACATGTAGGCTCAATTGTGTCTTTGCCACACTGGCAAGAAGAAACAAAGGGAAGGAGGTACAAGCATTCGTCTGCGAGTCACCAATGGGATTGCACCTAGGCAGATCCTTTGTACTCGGTGTCTTTATCGATGTTCCACAGCGTATTCTAGCCTCCTCAATTACCGTTACAATCCGAGATATGCACTCGAAACATTTCTAATCCATTCTCCGAGGCGTTGCTGGTGCCCGAACGGCCAGACCTATGAACGGGTCTTAACGCTTGTCCATCTACTGACTACAATAGACATCACTGCACCACGAACTCGACCTCCAGACTTCCAAAAACTAGGTACACTCCGAAACTTCGTGCATATAAAGATCGTTTCTACAAAAGGTGATATCGCACTCGACTGGCGACGCGCTTTCTGCTGGCGCTAAACAGAGACAACAACCATCCCACTGCATCCCGTATATGCACCAACAGATCCAGTTCTCGGTGGCCGAAATATTCCAAAATCCCTACTCCTTTCCTAGTTATATCCGTTTCAGGTCAACGCCCACAATCCCATTACGCGTCCTTGTTATCCAGAGTTAGACGGTCGATGGCCTGACGGACCGCCCTCGCCGCGTCGTCTTCATTCCGATGCTCTGCAACATTGTCAAGAACACTGCTTGGAACATTGGGGGCCGGAGTGCGGGTAGGCTGACCTCGGAACTGAGTTGAGCTCGCTACTGGCGGACGCGGCTTGGTGTACTGCCCGCCAACCTTTGTAGAGACGCCCGGCTCAAGTTCCCTCATCGGCGTGTCTCCAATAAGAACATCAGATGAGTCCGATCGCACCAACAAGCCGGGGTTCCAGTGGTTCGCGTTCCTCAGAGCATGGTGAGGGATGATCTGCTGTTGGCCCTCTACCATTCTAGTCCTGCCACCAAGCTGTAGGGTTTGGTGCGTCAGTGGACGTGCTCGTGCCCGTCCTTGGCGTCGAGGCTTTCCCACTCGGAAGCCTGACGTCGACGATGGACAACGAACACCCTTGCCGGGACGCTTGTACTTCCTGTTCGACTCCTCCTTCTCCGGTTCGTCTTGGAAGCCTTCAATCTCGGCGAAGAATTGCACCACTGGCTCGCGCTTTGGCACCGCGATTGTAGGCCGATAGTCCCTCATGATCAGGTCATCCAGCTCCTTCTGCACAATGGCATCAATCCTGGCTTCTCGCTCAGCATGGACGCTGAACGCAGAGCTCGTCAAGGATAGGCCCTCCAACTCCATCTGAAGACGGACGTATGTGGCAACACACAAAGGACAAATAAATGGGGCTTCGACGCCAGGCCTGGTGCAGTTGATGCCACAGTATTCATAGTACCGCGTCTTGACACGGTGACCACATTCAATGTCGTGTAAGAGGCCGGAGCATGGGTCGCATGGTGCGCGCGTTGGTGTGTTCATGTTAAACGTAGTGTTGTCAAAAGTGGTCGACGTCTTCAGAATGGGTAAGCACAAAGGGGAAGTGAGGTTGTGTCCTGGTGTGCCCGCTGCCGATGCAAATATAGTGCCCTACCAGGGATGATATGGTCGATTATCCGTGGATAGGTTCCACGCGCCCAGTGATTCAAGGCGCAGATCCTATTCACTGACATTCCGCGCCATGACTATCATTTTGGGAAATCACTGCTTCGCCGGCGACTTCTTGCTTGCCGCACGGTGCGTGAACAGAACGCGTATTGCTTTTCACGAGGCGTGGTGGTGGCCATCCAATTGTGGTCAAGAACATGAAGTCGTTAGATAATTGCACAAGTGGTTGATCAACTCGAAAGATGCTTCGCTAATGGGAGCTTGAAGAATGCCATGCTCATAGTCCTTACATACAGAAGAGTTGGAGAGCACACGTGCATGTTAGATTCTCCGGTATATGGGTTTAAGGATGCTCACGATTAGTAGAGAGGTCTGGAGTAACAGAAGTGGCATGAGTTATACATGATCATTGATTGCACATCAAAGCTGTGTCTGGATGGTTGACTACATAAATGCTGCAATACGCATCTACAGTGATCTTCCCAAAGTTGAGTACCTGAAAGCCTTGCAATCGAGAGGCTTCCCGCATTATTCACAAACAATCAAAAGATTTTCGCGGACCCGGAATCGTTGTCAATCCGACCATTTCGATCATCATCCGTACTGCAGAGAACTGTCGTTGCGCATCCTTTGTCGAAATTCGACGACAAAGCAGCTGTTGAGCCAGCTACTGGTTCCTCGGAAAGTTCAAGCTCTTCCGCGAAGCCCATTTTCTCAAGCCTGTCCCTTCGCATCGGCACTACCCTTTTCGTCGCTCGCAGCTTTTCCATCACTCTCGATCTTCTTCAACACCAGCTCCCCAAGGTACTCCCGTACAGCCGTCACGAACACGTCTGCCTCCTGAGAGCCCATCCGTGCCCCTCTCATGCGCTCAGTTACTTCAGTCATAGCTTGCTGCGTGACACGTGGAGAATGTGATATCGAGTAGTTCCGCTCTCGCATGCCGCGCCCGTTGTGACGATCGTTTAGCTCCGGGGAGCGGCTACGACGACGTACATAGCGGCTACTCATTGTACGGTACCGACGATCTGGTCTTGCCTTACCACCAGGCCGGGACCACTCCACGATGGGAACGTAGGGCGCAAACTTTGAAGCGCGCTTCTGTGTCATTCCCACCTCATCGGCTCTCCGCGGAAACTCTCTCAACATATCCGGGACTTCCGACCAGAATTGTTCCATCAACTGCTCACCTGCAGTAGAGCTCTTGGTCGCCTCCTGGCACAGTCTCCCGCCTCCGCTGATCTGCTGGTCGATCATATCCCGCGCCATCTTCCTCATTTCGTCGGTTCCGGCGGGCTTCTTGACAGCATAGCCGCGCCGAGCAGTGATCTGATCTTCTTTTGCGATCTCGATGTTGAGATCACTAACTAAGCAGCGAGGGCAGAGGAACGGGGCCAGGGACTCTGAAATCGTGCTAAGGTTGGATAAGAAGTTAGCAAAGATCATCGAGAGGGGTGTCAGTGCGTCATGTGCAAGACTATTGGCTGCGCTATCCTGGATCGCAACACAATTTACGTACCAATTGGCACCACAGCTTTCCGGACGAAGCGTTTGAATCCGGTGATTACCCATAGGACAATCTAGATCGTGGAAGCGGCTCTTCGGGTGGCAGGGGCCATAGTCTCCATCGAGCTTTGAATCGGAACGGGGCTCGCCTCCATTGAGCTGGGAAAGGGGGTTGGATTCGGGTTCGGAATCAGAGCTTTCGGACATGCTGACTGAAGACCAGCTATCACCATCGGGGCGATTCTCGTCCATTGCGGATATTTTCTTTTCGTTCTGTACAGTGTCAGTGTGTGTTACTGTTTGGGAGCGAAAGTGGTGCCGGGCTCGCTGTTTGTGCGAAAGGAAGGGCAAGACGGCGAGTGTGCTTACTCATGTGGGAAGGCGGTGACTCTACGGCTTAGTGGTGTCGTTGCCTGGGCATTGTCCTGGGCTAAGTCTTTCACTCGTGTGTCTTGTCACATTGTGGTTGTCGGTGAGCGCGATGTGGATGCACAGCGTTTACGAGAGATTTCGAGAGCGGGAGGGAACTTTGAGTAAGCTTGAAACTATTTGCAGTAGTAGGTTCGCTCTATGAAATACCCAAGGCTGAGGCATAAGACACGTCCCAAATGTGAGATATTGCGCAGGTCTGGTAGGTGACACTTTGTGCTAGACCTGTAGCCCTTCAAGGCTGGGTGTTGAGGTCAGGATTCAAGTGAGGATCTTCAAATACTAAGATTCATTCAGTCAAAAACATCAATTCAAACTAAGTATAGGAGTCGGATCGACTAAAAAGACGGTCTACTCCGAGCCGCGCCCCTCCACCCGCTGTCTCCGCCTTATTGCTTATTGCTTGACTGACAGCGGCTTCTTCATCTCCTCAAGGGAACTCGTCATATCCGTCATATCCGTCATATCCAGGGCAAAAGTCATGTCCTGGAGTCCTCGCGTCATCTCATCAATCCGCGGATCTTCCTTCCACGCCTCCGGAAACATGCACAAGAACACCGCAACGTAGTCAAACTTCGGCACAGGTTTACAGTCTCGATAGGTCTGAGCGCGGGACATTTGTGCGAGCTCTTCTTCAATCAGACCGCCTGCCCTGCTGTGCGGATCTATCAGAGGTTCCAGGAACTCGATGTCCAATCTGTTGAACTCGATTGGCTCGTCATCCTCCCGGATACCCACGCCAGCTTCGACTGCCTCAACGATGCATTGTTTGCATATAAAAGAATTGCCTTGTCCTCCGTCCACGCAGGAAGTTCCGCACATGGTGTCGTTCAGAGACTCGATCCTATGGCCGCATTCCAGATCATGGTAGTTTGACCATGGATTGCAGGGCATATACGCATTGGCGTGCAGTCGGAACTCCTCCCTGATGTTATCGATGGTGTTGTTCTGAGTCGATATGGGGCACATAACGGTCGTAGTTTGACGTCGTGTGCTGATAGGAAAGGTGTTGACGGGATTGTTGGCGAGGAAGCATTATAGAAGTGTGAACTACGTACTACGAAGACAAAGAATGTGAACCGTACACAGACAATGCTATGATTGTACATTGAGAATGTCCATAGTGACATTGAAAGTATGGTTGGCATGGCGGAGTGGCTGTACAATGTCGACCTAGCATAGTGTGTGAACACCATTAATATATTAGCGCAAAAGCGCAGGATCTGAGTAGCGGTAAAGCTGCACTGAATTGTTGGTCCGCCTGTGAGTTGCCGGTGGAAGGTAAAAAGAAATGAGAGGTGAGGACAAGTGGGTTTGTGGGAAAACGAACGCTTCAGGGTAAGAGAAAATAAAGGGTCGAGCTTAGTCTCATGTTACTAACATATAAAACAAAACAGTGATGGTGTATCTGTGCATATCTTTCTCCTAACTTCTATGCTGGCCGTGGTTGTACACACGTGCTTTATGACTCTGCTGCTGCCATCGACCTGGCGCATCAAGCATGCGAAGGCGTATCCAACCCTCACTTCCCTATTCGCTCCTTCAGCCAATCCTTAATCGCAATCTGAGAATCGCCCTTATCCTTCGTGCTCTCTTTCCAATTGAAAATGGCCTCAACATGTGCCTCATGCGGTGCTTCCATGTATACCAGCCTTTGTCCCTCTCCGCCACCCAGCTTCCATCCTGCTCGCAGTGTTTTCTCGAATGCAGCAATGCCGTCCACAAAGACTTCGTTAGCACCTGCCCAGATGAACATATCATCAACGACAAGGTGTAATCCGTCCCACCACGTTGAGTCGTTGCTTGCAGGGTCGACGTAGGGATTACTCCCTGGACAGTAGCCTAGATCTGCCTCGGGGTCGCTTGCGGCGTTACCGGTGTACATGGCAGACCAAACGTGTAGACATCGGCGTTCCAGGACGTCTTTGTGTGCATTGCGGTCAAAGCTGTCGTGGTCGGTTTTGAAATCAACCCAGGGGCTGTATACGACCGCACCCCCTAAAGGTTTTGAGAGCTTGATTTCTGGTACCTGAGGGTGCGGGTGCAAGATGTGCGACAGAAGACTAAAGACGAGGCCTCCGCCAGCCGAGTCGCCGGATATGATGATGTTGGAGGGAGATTTGTCGCCTTCGTTCATAATGTGTAAAAGAGCCGCCGCGGCGTCTTTCAATGGCGCCGGATGAGTCGCCTCGGGAGCGAGACTGTACGCGAGGAACAGCATGGCAAATGACTTGGAGTGTTCATGACCATTGAATTCCTTCACCAGAGTATGCGCGAAATCCATGTGCGGGGCCGCGCATGGTTGCGTATACCCCCCGCCGTGGAGGTAAAGCATCACGACTTCCGCATCCGGACTGCCAAGCCAGCATGCAGGAATCTCGCCGTCGGGACCCTTGATCTGAAGTACCCTCGGTTCTTCTCCGGTGCTTTTACACTTACGTTGGTAGGTCTCTATGACTGGGGGCTGTAGATAGCGAGACTCGGCGATGGTTATGCGGGCTAGCATGGTTCGAACTGCGGCGTATAGGACATCGTTGGTGTAGGAAGCCGCGCGGTTGCTGCGGAAGAGGAATGTAAGGGCTCGGTTGAGGGCTGCGAAAGCTGGAGGCTACGTTAGCGAAGAGCCATGAGGTTCAAGCAGTGCAATACGTACCCACAGCTCCGAAGAGCGACGCGAGACTTAGCATGCCCGGTGACGGTCGTCCTGACGACATGGTGGGCAATGTGAGGGAGGCGATGAAGGTGATCCTTTGTTTCCTATGTCCACCTGTTCATCCGGGTCCTGCCAATATATACTTCGAGTTCGCAAGCTGGTAGTAGGTACCCACGCGAGACAACAAGACGGCGCAACCTCGGAGGATTGATGGCAGGAAGACGCACTAACGACGCTGCGGGCCAAGTGCCTTCGTTAGTGCTTACCAAAATCGCGTACCTGTGCTATTTGTACCGTTGACCCTTGTAGGATGACTCACTCTGCCTACAATGTACTGCTCAGCGCGACTCATATATGCTCACTCTTCATCCATCTGAACGCGCGACTTGGTACCGGGGTAAGAAGTCGATGGGATCCTGCGCGTCATTGACCAACTCGCGCAAGAGAGGACGCTGCTTCCGACGGAATTTAGAGAGTGTGAATTCCAGTTCAATTCAATCTCACTTGCACCGTCACGACTTCTCACGCTCGTGATGGCTATTACTTTGTGTTGAAGTGTTGAACCATCTCCAAACCCACCAGCACAATCAACGCTAACACAGATATTCATAGACCGTGGGCGTCGCTGTTGGAAACCTGGTGCCCAGTCGTAGGCCTGGAAAGCCTCGAGCCAAAATAGTCTCCCATGTCTTGCCTCAAACGTTCCGATCCCAATCAAGAAACTACAGGATGCTCAACCTTTCTCACCTAAGTCGAGATGGCTCCAATTCCCACGAGCAAACCATCAACATCCTTATCCTCCACCAATCCCACCTTCGCATCCTCCAACCGTCCCGCGAGCTCATTCATCACAAAGTTCTCCCCCTCCCGCGCTACACTATGATCGCGATACCTCGTTTGGCTCCCCTTGCTCTGATCCCGATCTGCACCAAGCTGAATGTAGCGAACCGGCGAAAGGTCCCTTCCCTCATCGCCAAATCGATCAGGAGACCGACTACGCCTACGCGCACGCTTAGTATTCCTACCTTCGAACGACCACGGGCCCCGCGAAACTTCAACGACCGAGGGCACGAAGTTGATGTGGTTGCACTCGTGCTCGCTGCCGAAGAGATAGACGCCGGTAGTTCCCTGTGCGACTCGCATACCGACTTGCTCTAGCGCGCGAACGGCGCAGTACGTCCAAGTCCTGACATTGACGTCGGGCGGCCCGGCGGGGACGTAATTTGCCCCTCGGAACTCGTGCCAGATCTTGATGTAGTTGCGGCGGACAGAGCGCTCGATGCATACCGGGCAGATGAAGGGGACGACAGTGGGTGCGGGTCGCGAATGCGCGCCTTCAGCAGCGGACACGGCAGAGGCAATGTCAGTAGCAGGTAACGTTGCGCTGCTCTTACGCTCACAGTTCGACGCACAAGCCGACTTCGGATAATCAGCAGAAGGCCAATCGGTCGATGTGAGAATTGCATGGCCACAGCTGAGGTTATGGTAGTTCGTCTTGGGGTTGTTACAGCCGAAATTGGGTCCGGAGAGGAGATTGGCTTGCTCGACCGTGATCGCTGTTAGATGGGTCGGACCGTCGCCCACGGCGTTGTCGTCTGTGTTAATATCGGCGTTCCTCATCATTGAGCTGAGCTCGAAGAGCTGGTCTGCGTCCTGGATTGTGTCAGCCCTCGTCCTCACAGTATATGCCGTTTTCAGGACCCGGAGTAGGATGGGTCGGGGGAGAAATGTCAATTGAGGTAGGGGTTTGAACGAAAACTTGCTTTCGTTGCTTGCGGTTGTGACGAGGGACATTGCTACGTGTGGGCTGTTGCTACGACGACACACTACTTCACTGCAACTTTGGGCGATGTTTTCTTTTTGTACAAACACACAATGGTTCGTCTGGGTGGATTTATGCAGCTATATTGTGTGGGCGTACACGTGGAGGAAGCTTTGGTAGAATATTTCGACGGCCAGTGAAGGAGTGTACGAGTACGCATTACCGACTTTCACGCCCTCGGCCATGGCGCTCCTAACCTAGTCAATTTCGTACAACTGAAGCTCGCTGAACACCTGAGGATAGTCTGACTACGCGGTCGTTGTCGGCGAGAAGACGTAGCTTAATCTTGTCGACCGCAGACTGCACATGGGCTTTCATTTATCGTCTTGACTACGTCACATCAACTCTGGCCGTGAAATTAACTTCACTGACGGGCTGGCCGTTCCCACATCAACACATGGACCACAGTCACATCATAAACACACTCGATCGCCTCGTATAATACACTTGAATGAACTGCAGCGCATCCTCTGAGCTCTTTCCCTAATTCCAACCGCGCAACTCTTTCCATCGAACCACTTCCTGATCCACATCTTCCAATGTCGCGCGGCAAAAACAAGGCCAAGCGCTTACAAGCAAAAGTCTTACAAGTCGTCAAGGAGACAGTCACCTATCCGCGAATTGAGGTTACGGCCTATTACGATCCGTGCCTCAATCCGACGACGTCGTGTGAGCACGTCCTGAAATGCGGACATTGTATCGTCACAGCGCGCCCCGACGAGCTCTGCGGCGGCAATTGCTTCCACGTAGCCAGCACGAAAGGAGACGGCACGGACAAGAGAAGAGCAGTCAAGACAGGCCCTGATTTTTGGTGCGATGCCTGCGTCGAAGAAGGCATTGAGATGGAAATCGACATGCTCCATGGGCACTCCCTTGACGCTCGCGATGCTGATCAGCGCCGCGCGTCTATCCGTCTACTTCGTACACAGGCAGACAAAGAAACCATGAGAAGCTTCCGCAGGTGCTACATTGCCGCGAAGACAGTCTCAGTTCGCTGCGATTCGAATGGTTTCCCGCTCAAGGGCTACCGCAACTCTCCGAGCACTCACCCGTTCGATCGAGCAACACCACGCACGGGAACGAATGTATTCCAGGACATCGACCCAAATCCACCAGTTGAAAGGCTCAAGCAGCTGCCGTCACACCGTCGGTCAACGAAGTCTCGCCCAGAGACAGAGGCAGACTCGGTACCACATCCGCGCATGATAGCCGCTAAAAATCTCACTCCTCGTCGTCGTAAGGCCAATCGCGAGCATGCCATGGAAGTATCAAGCGATTCGGAAGACGATATCCCAGTTTCTCGAGCGGCCCGAATCAGAAGACGCAAGAAGTCACTCGCTACTCCCGTGATGGCGCCGCCACCTCGACCGTTGCCCCCGACTGTTGCACAAACACTCACTGAATATGTGCTCTCGACGCACTTGAAGCGTAAACGTTCGAAGGTCTCTTTGGAAAAGACACCGCCACGCAAGCGAAGGCGCGAACAGGCTGTTGTGGCCGTAGAGGCGGACTCGGAATCGGAATCAGACTTGAACGTGTACTCAGAATCAGAATCGGACTCAGCCTTAGACACTCGCTCAGACTTGGACTCGGATTTGGACTTGGACATTGATATTGAGTTTAACATGGACTGTGGCGGTGGGAATAGAGTGCAGCGTGTCGCTAGGTCAGAGCGAGCAGCAGCTCGATCGGCTGTGAGAAACGGAAATTGAAGGTTGACGGGGCGTTGGATCAAGCCTTTCGTATACCTACGACCGTATCCACGAAACAAACGCTCTGTCGTATGTGCAAATTTGGAACTTTGCGTAATGCAGCGGCGATACGTTTTCTTTTGGGAGCTCGGTGGTTGCAGGGGCTCTTGAGGATTGACCAAGGAGTTATGCGGAGGTTCTTGGTATATGGACTATTACATGCAGGAGTAGGACCAATTCCCTTTTTGTTGAGGGTCGCATTCGACATGGAAATTTTCGAGCACCAACGCAGCAATGATCACTTTCACCAGGGGTGTTCGTTGTCGTTGGACCTAGTTTGATCAGCAGATGTATAAATCACAAATTGAAGTTCGTTCCTTATAGCATGCTGGAGTACACTGCGGACGTATTTTGAGTAGGTACAAATCTCTTCATTGAAGTTTCAAAAATACTTGCAGCAGGTTTCCCGCCTTGTCGAGGGCCCCTCCTGTTCCTGCTTAATCACATGTGAATGCTAAGACTCGAGAAGCAACCCCAATTGGTCATAAACAAAATAAGCCGTAAAATTCGTTAACCTTGTGGACGAATTGGTACCTTCAGTAAGATCTGCGCCCCCTTCTACACCGCGCAGTAAGTGGAGGCAGGGACAGAGCATGTTTCCTGTCGAGAGAATAGGCCAGCTGTCAAACACGTTAACCTATTCTCTCGACAGGAAACATGCTCTGTCCCTGCCTCCACTCACTGCGCGGTGTAGAAGGGGGCGCAGATCTAACTTGAGTAACTGTAGCCCAGGGAAATCAACAACCGCCACGATACAACTTCTCTTCACCCCCTCCCCATGATCATCGCAACCCCCCGCTAGTCCACTCCCGCTAAGCAAAGATGTCGACTTCTTTGGTGAACAATTCTGGTTCCTTATGTCATATGCAGCTGTATATTGCATCGACGAAGGAATGAGAGTGGCGTCGCACGTTCGAAGCCAGTCCCAAATCGTGTAGAACAAGGGCCACTTGGGCTCCCACTCGGCTTCCACGAGCAAATGGCAACCCACCAGCATCAGTTGCGAGATATGCGGGACGAGCATGTGTTCAGAAACCTGATAGGTCCATTAACAGCTTCGTGACTAGCTAGACTGTCAGGTTTCTGAACACATGCTCGTCCCACATATCTCGCAACTGATGCTGGCGGGTTGCCATTTACTCGTGGAAGCCGAGTGGGAGCCCGTGTAGGTGGTCGGGTTGTCGTGAATTGTCGAATTGTCCATCATATATGGCGGTTTCCAAGTTTCAATCTTCGATCTTCCTACGAATCGTCTTTTGATGGGTGTTTATAGTCCTGGTGTCTTTGCAGATTCCACCGTCTGCCGGTCGTGTAGTCACATTGGTCGCACTCGATGACAAAGCCTTTGTGAGTCTCACGCTGATGCTGCCACAGCGACTTGTTTTGACGATACTCTTTGCCGCAGTCGGTGCAAGTGAAGCGCCTGTGCTCGTTCCGTAAGTGGTTGCTGAGTTGCCGACGCTCCAAAAACCGTCTTCCGCATTCTCTGCACGGGAAGGGTCGGGGCGCTGGATTGAGTCGACATGACTGTGGCTGAGGAGGCAGCGCATCTTCGGACAGCAAAAGTTGCTGGGGCGAGACGTTGATGTTGGCCGATACAAGCGATGGGTGGGACGTTGGCTCCGGATTGTGGGCCTGCAGCGTGTGCGGCTGCAGCCATGGACTGTCACTCGCTTGCGGCGGCGTGTTGCTGAGGCTAACATCAAAGCTGGCGAGGTCGTCTATGGTTGGCAGAGGACAGTGTAAATCGTCAGAACTAGATTCGTAGGGTTGAGAAGAAAGCTCGCTGGAAAGTAGGTCTGGATCGTCCGCATCGACAGCAGCATAATCCTGCTCTGGCATAGGCTTCAGGAGTCCGAAGCTTAGCCAACTTTGGAGATCTGCATCTGACGAGAGTACAGGATCCAGAGATAAGAAGTCGTTGAACCATCCTCCTTGTGGTAGTGGCTCGGGATAAGTATTTAGACGATCATTGTGATTTTCTTGGATGGCACAAGTGCGGAGCTGTGGCCCCGCACTGTGTCTTCCTCAATTTGCGAGATCAAGACTGCTCCTCGATTAGTAGATGAAGACGAACACAGATGGGAGATGACATACCAGGTATCTGCAGGCTGAAGTCAAAACAGTTGGGCGCCGCTCCGCCAAAGCACCAAAACGTCAAAGACTTGTACACAGCTGTTGAGATACAGTTCAAAGACGGGCATGGCCAGTCCTTTTAAAAGCCAGCTGACGGGGTCGCAAGGCTGAGGCCATCATCTCGGTTTGTGACCAACTACAAGCTTTGACGCACGGATAAATTATCGACTCAATTGAGGTGACTACTTGGTGGCCAATCAATTACGCCACCGCAACGGCGGAGTCCTTCAACACAAAGAGGCCACCCATTAATCGTCGCTCATTACCTCAGATTGCATCAGGCCGTAATTGAGCAGATCGGCCAAGCACCTCTCGCGCGCTTCGCCCTCTATCTCTGTCAGCCCAGGATGTGAGCTGTGAAGCCATGCTGCAGAGCCCGTTCCGACTGTTCCCAATTGAGAGGTCCTCCACCAACTAGATCTACCACGCCAAGAAGATGACGACCAATGAGGCCCGAAAATAGGATACCCTGATAACGTTGCATTTATTTCGACATCTACCTTGAATCACCCCAGGGTGTTGGACAAGGCGAAGCAGAGTGCGGAGCAGTGCTTGGATCAAAGGCAGGGGGCTTGCGTATATATGAAGACAGTGTTCATGAGCGATGGAAGGTCGCCGTAGATTCCGGGGACCGTTTTCGAGTGATCGCTGTGACCAATGAGCGGGACGTCTTCAAAGTCTAGCTCATGTCCTACCTCGCAGGCTGCCGCCCTCGGGTTTTGTAGGTATTCTGTGTACGACCCGACTATCGTTTATGCACCTCCCTTCTCCTTGTCTAGTAGCCCCATGACGACTTCCACAACCCTGCGAAAACCCTCCATCTCTTCTTCAACCGTCCCGCCCATCCCGGCGCTTGCAAAACTGGTCGAGTTGCCTACGTACACCGGCTTGCCCAATTTCCTCGCCAGTATCTTCGCTAGTCGCGTTGTGAAGTCTAAGGTACTGCCCTG
>Ga0247803_1000639_pt1 | contig 18712 bp, 15 predicted proteins | sample UWRJL014104B1_FD_180928 | JGI IMG/M metagenome (GOLD analysis project Ga0247803, IMG submission 180928) | Plant litter microbial communities from Arlington Agricultural Research Station in Wisconsin, United States - UWRJ-L014-104B-1 | ecosystem: Environmental > Terrestrial > Plant litter >...
AGCTGATGTTCCACGCCGATAATCCTGTATACTAGAAATATTGGATCGATGAACGTCCTCGTACGCCTCGTAATAATCCAGATGGGCCGCATCAAGATCCGCAGACACCACCTCTTTCAATCTTTGCTTCCACGCTATTGGATCAGGTACAGGCTCGTCCACGGCCTGTATGTAGCGTAACGTCGCATCGATGAAAGAAGGCTCATATCCGCCGTTAGCAATTCGATCGGGACTGCCATGAGCAGGCAGTATCGTGGCGATAGGAAGCACGGCCATGCGTTTGAGTTCTTTTTGGTGGATGTGCAAGTCCTCAGCTTCGCCGACATATGTGGCGGTGTCTTCGAGTGTGTCGCCTGCGAAGAGAATGCCTTCTTGAGGTAGGAAAAGGATCGTGCCATCCGGGGTGTGGATATTGAAATTATGAAGTTCCACCGTACGTTCACCGACTTGGAGTGTCATATTCTTTTCGTAGGTCCGATCTGGGAGCACGACCTCAATAGGCGGAATCCCCTTTGCAAGCTTCTCTCTGTCCTCACTCAGATACGCATTTGTTTCGACATGACTGATAATGGTAGCTTCCTTCAACGCCACAGCGCCTGCGATATGATCGCTATGGGAATGGCTGTACACCAGAGTGAATTTGGTAGCGCCTAGACTCTTGACATGATCCAACATGAACTTCGCATGCTCAGGCGTGATGCCGGCATCGAAAAGTAAGGCCTCCGATCCGCTTACTATGGCGTACGTAGCCACGCCTAGTACGAACGCGCCATCGTCTATCGTGTTTTCCGATTCTGATATGAGGCGGCCGCCGACGCGGCCATCGTAGTAGGCGTAGATGCCTTTGGGACCCGGCTCGATTATGCGGAGGGTTGCGAGTCTTTCTTCCGGGGGTCGGATGGATTTGTTCATGACTCAGGAAGGTTTAAAGGGATTCGTGCGGGCACGAGGTAGCTAGGTGGTGGGTGAGATGTAAGACGCTGACACACCTGTCCATATTCGGTTCTTGCTTGTTCTACCCTAATAAGGCGCTAAGCCGCGCGGGGCGGAGGATGACGCAACAGGCTGTGTCTCCTGCTGACCATCAACAATAGTAAACAATTTCAACCCACTTCTAATTTAAGACTGGACCGCCCTGTACTTTGTAAGACGCGAGGAACGCGGAAGATGTCCGAGTGTAGACCAAATCAGTCCACGTAGGCACACAAAGCTACGCCGCGTAAGATAATAATTTAGAAGATGGCCTTGGACTGAGGGCCCACTAGCATTCGATAACTGGGTTGCTAACGTGAGCCCTTAGCTGCATGAGGCTCTGAACGCCTTAAAAGATGACGCCCCCAGGTCGCCTTGAACATGACCGATCTGCCATTAAGCTCACCAAGCTCACCAAGCCTACGCTCACCAAGCCTAAGCTCACCAAGCCACAGCTTGGGGAGCTGAACGTCTTCGACTCGGCATGGGCATACTCCAAGCCACCGCGGGCGTCGCCCTTCTCTACGTCGTCACCAAGATTATCTACAATGTTTTCTTCCATCCCCTCGCCCGCTACAATGGCCCCTGGCTCTGGAGCGCCTTTCAATTCACTTCGCTCGCTGTTATGCTCGGGGGAACATTACCCTATCGCATCAAACAGTTGCACGATCAGTATGGACCCATAGTGCGGATCGGACCAAACGAGCTCTCTATTACCGACGAGCGCGCATGGAAAGGCATCTTCTTAAGAAGGGACTTTTTGCGCCCACCGCAATGGGGTGCGAGGCCACCGGGGGTTGATGCCCATAACCTCATCTCCGCACCTGCAGACGTCCATGCCAGATTTCGGAAGGCGTTTGCGCCAGCGTTCTCCGAGAAAGCGCTCTTCGGGTACGAACCTTTGATCAGAGAGTACTTTGATAAGCTTCTGGATCGACTAGAGTCGAAGAGCACGACTACCGTCGACATTGTGGAATGGCTCAACTTCACAACTTTCGACATTATCGGCGAATTGTGCTGGGGTCGATCCTTCGGCTGCCTAGATAGTGGCAAAGGCCATGCATTCATCGACATTCTGTTACACTTCAAAGCGGCACTGATCGGGACCGTCATAAAGCATTACCCAGCAATCGACGCCTTGGTGCCTTACATCACGCCCAAATCGGCGTTGACTATGCTGCACAACGTTTTCTCTACTGGCCATCAGCGCATCCAAGAACGCATTTTATGTGAGGATGAGTCGCGTAAACCGGATATCCTTTCGCATGTGCTCCAGTACAACAAGAACAATCCTGCTTCGTCGAATCTTTCGGAAGGCGAGGTTGAGTTCAACGCTCTGACAATGATTATCGCCGGTAGCGAGACTTTGACAAGCGCACTGTCCGGCGCTCTACATAACCTCTTATCGCATCCTCAAGCATGCAAAGCACTCACCTCGGAGCTTAGATCGTCGTTCAAGACCGAAAAAGACATCACAGCATCCACTCTTACCACACTACCTTACCTGAACGCAGTGCTCAACGAAACGCTGAGGTTGTGCCCGCCATTTCCAGACAACTTGAGACGGACTGTGCCCAAAGGAGGTGCTACAGTGGCTGGACATAGCTTTTCCGAGGGAACTGTGCTAGGAGTGTCGTGTTGGTCAGTGTTTCAATCCGAGGAACACTTCTCCGATCCCACCTTGTTCTTGCCTGAAAGGTGGTTGTCCACTTCTGATGCCATCTCCAACCACAACGTCAGGGCGTTCTATCCTTTTTCTCTCGGACCTCATGGATGCATCGGACAATCACTAGCGTGGTTGGAATTGCGGCTACTTCTAGCCTTGGTACTATTCCGATTCGACTTAGAATTCGTGACCGACAGAGGCGAAGGAAAGGCGAAGGAACTATGGAGCTGGAACGAGCAAAAGGTTTACTGGACATGGGAGAAGATGCCACTGCTGGTTAGATTCAACCAACGCGTGTGAATGTTGGTAGACAAGATCATTGTTTTGACCAATTATATAAGTCCAGATCCCGCATTCATAGTACATGCATGATCATACAGCGGTGAGAGCGAAGGTGTGCGTGAGTTACGCGACTCACCAAGCCACAAACCTATAGTAATCGCGTCTGATAGGTACGTGGCGTTTACTACTAATCCATGTCGTGCGCCACAGCGCTAATCACATGCTGCGCGAACTACGTTCTACAGGTCGGAACGGCCCGAGTATGAGATACCGGCTTCCCGGCACACACTTAATTAGCCTCACGTGCGTTCCGGCCCTACATGTATGGCTGCATGATGGGTGCCGCTGGTTGGAATGCTGAGATTACTTCATCAAGCCAAAGAAGCAGAACGAAGAATATTACGCGCAATGACGAGTGTGATCTCTTCAAGATCTCACTGATCGAACTCGAGTCATCGTGCTGGCGCAACTTTACACGAGTTCTAATCCAAGCCGCACACATCACAGCCACGAGCACACCAACCACTTGAGACCACTCCACTCCACCTCATCGACCTGGTGGTCTCTGGAAATGGCGTAAGCAGTCCAGCGGGGTGCCGAACGCCTCTAGCGTACAGTAAATGTAATGATTCTGCTTGATATCAGCCGAATACCCGGCCCTCTTCCATGTGCACTAAGCCATAATTTGATGGACCGCATGTTCCACAGCATCCCAGTTCCGGTGGAATAGCAGCCACGAAGGCGTCTGCGGTCTACTGAGCGAGTGACCACTACGGCCGCTACTTTACGCCAACTCTCCGCCAGCACCCGCGGGTTTTACACGCGGAGGAAGGGCTGGGAAGATGCTCGCTTTCGTGCATCACTATTCCTCTTTCCGAACCAAGCATCATTGGTGTCTCGCCAGAATAGGCAGAAAGTCCGCTATCACAATGTTTCGTAAACGCAAATACGACTCCTTGGTGGTCAGAAAGATGTGGCGGAAGCCACGCGAGATGACTGAGGGAGTGCTCATGACGACCTTCCTTCTAAGACACCAGTATCTATCCGTGCACTCTCATCACGAGCTGGACCACACCAACAGAACTCAGGCCCACCACACCACTGCTAGTTCCGAGATGGCGACCTTTGAGCACACGACCAAAGTCGGTGTATCTCCTGAAGTCAAGCACGAATGAAGAGACCGGGAATACGATGAGGTCTGGATGTAATGCTTCGCAATCCAAGTGCTTGCTCGAGACTTGATTTGAGGTCAGTAGTCTGGGAAGTATAAAGCCCACCCAGTTCGCAACGAAGACCATCACACTCAAACAATATCCTCATCCAGCATCTCATCGATAATCTTTCTCATCATCTTACCATACTTCTCATATATCTTCCTCAGCTTCAGATTAAGCCAAAAGCCTCGCCATGATCAAGTTCATCACTTTCGCTCTCGCAGCTACGCTCCTCGGAGCTGCTCTCGGCACCCCAGTCACCCCACCTCAGAACGACGAACCTACACCCACGGCAGGAGGCGGTGTTTCCCCTACTGATCCCGCGAAGATCAAAGAGCTTCAGACCGCGCTCTTGCTCAGTGCCGGTTTCGCCGACCGTCAAAGCGTGCTTCTTCCCAACCCTCCCGATGCTAGCAACATCACCTTCCAGTTCACGAACAACTCCGTCGAAGCAAACACCGGCGGAACCATTGCTCTCACGACCTTGGAGAACTTCCCCGCCCTTATCGGTACCAACGTTGCGGCAGCTGTTGGCTTCGTCAACCCTTGCGGATTGAATGTCCCGCACAACCATCCTCGTGCCAATGAGTTCTTGACCGTCATCTCGGGAAAACTTGTTGGTGGCCTTATCCTCGAGCAGAACCCTGGTGGCGCGGGCAATGTTGTGGGACAGCCTAAGCCAGTGAACGGTCCTCTTCAGCAGGTGAATGCCACGCTTGAGAACTTCAAAGGGATGCTGTTTCCCCAAGGCGAGACACACTTCCAGTTCAACCCTACATGCGAGCCCGCGCTATTCGCTGCTGCCTTCGATAATTCCGATCCTGGGCGTACGCAGATCGCGCGCAACTTCTTCTCAGCGTTCCCGGATGAGCAGGTGTTGATCGCGGCTGTGGGTGGCAACCTTGAGACTTTGGATCCTGCTCGCATCCAGCAATTCAGGAATCAGATCCCCACGGCGTTTGCAGTACAGATCGAGAGCTGCGTGAAGAAGTGCAATATCCCTCAGCACAAAATTTGAACAGTTTATTTAGTGAGGGATCTTTGCGGGGTGGAAAATGATTATATGAGGCTTCGGTGTATGACGAGTACTGTGGGTGCCGAAGGGGTCATAATAGAGTAATGCGCAGAGGTGGATTTATTTCTTTACACCATAATGTATAGTCGCTCGTTTACTGGATACAATATAATCGCAAATCTTTGATATCCTTCTAAAGTATGGTCCCTAAGCTAATAAGATCGTGCAGAACAGTTCCGTGGCCGGCGTGACAAGAACTCTTCCGTTCTCGACGCTTGTCCAAACATGTAGCTCTCATATTACACTGCATGGCTCGAATATTGAGACTTTTCAACGGTGCAGTGACTAGACATCTACCGGTGTCGTATGTATTCATCATTGGGTGGTGGTGTGGGGCTTTACACCTCTAGATATGGGCCAGTGACGATGATAGCTGGTGTTCACGACAACTACTAAGCAATCATTGAGATTTTCAACAATTGTATTTCTACTAAAGCCAAAGACATTTCCGCCCTTACTCTGTCTTTCCGCCCTTATTCCGTCTTCAGTTTACCTCCAACAAAACTCCACTCCGCCCTTGCTTCAAACAGACCAACATCTACCACTGCTACTCGTCGGTCGAGTCGGAGCTGTAGCGGATGACGCAAGCCGAGCCAGAGCAGCCCTCGGTCTCCACTTGTCGAGGCTTGACCTTTTCCACCACGTCGGCGTTGTAGCGGATAACGCAGGCTGAGCCAGAGCAGCCCTCTGTCTCCACTTGTCGAGGCTTGACCTTTTCCACCACGTCGGCGTTGTAGCGGATAACGCAGGCTGAGCCAGAGCAGCCCTCTGTATTCGCTTGTCGGGGCTTGATCTTTTCTACTACATCGGCGCTGTACCGGAAGACGCACGCTTCACCATCGGCACTACCGCACCCCTCCGCCTCTATTTGTCGACCGTTGACTAACAATCCTCTTAGCATTTTAAACGAAATTTTAAGATCGATTCTTACCGTTTGGGCTAGTGGGAAGCGCGATTGCCAGCGGAAGAAGCGCTAGGAGGTAACACTTGAAATGCATGATAACTTGGGTCGCACTATGTATGGCGTATTGGAGTTGGGAGCACTGATGAATTGTGTGCGAAGGATTAGAGGGATGTAGTTTGGTAGGTCAAGTCGTGTGGAGTAGCGCGCGGGGACTCAAGTCTGTGCTTCTCTATAATTTATACCATTCAATGCAGCAACTGCCATTGAAACTTCGTCACATTCGATGTTCTTTCGGTTTCCGAAGATGCATGAGTTGATCCGGTCAAAAGGTCCAGTGTAATTGTGCTGATGGATGCACCCATTCCCTTGACGTAGCAGTGTGCTTCTTCGATGATAGCCGCCGAACATGGACATAACTGGAAGTGGGGTTGAGCAAGGATGCGAATCCATGAAGAACATATCGTAGTTTCCATTGGTCAGGCCTAGGAGCATTAGCCGCATGTGCAAAATGACCGGGATGTTCACTCTACCTGCTAAGTTTGATGATGGCATGTACTGATGCGCGTTCTTTAGCCTGGATTGCTTGTCGCATGATAAGCTTACCTGGGTATCATGATATATTGGCATGAAGGATTGACTTGGCGTTCGGCGTAATGCTTCCCACAACGCTAGGTATTCCAAATCGTAGGATCAATGGGGCGCAACAAGGTAGGTCCCCCGAGGTAGTCGTCCATCCTTCGATTACCTCGTCGTTTGAAATATTCTGAGAGTCCTCACGATGCCTACCACGAATCACATGCACATGGCGGATGATGTAGAAATGACTACGCCTTCAACTAAGCTTCTCCCAACAGAAGAAGAAGATTCCATTATTGGCAGGCATCGACCTAAACGCTCTCGACTACGATTGGAGATCATCTTGCACACAATTTTACTTTCGGTGTCTTTCACATTCTTCATCCTATCCATCCAAACGCGGAACGCAGTACAATCCGGTAGTCTAAGTACATCTGGTGAGTGCATTGGCACATGACCTAACTGATTGCTGCTAATGAGAATCGCGAAAGTGGTGGATGAAAAGCAATCGGCCATCAAACAACGCTTCGATGGCTCTTTCGATCGTTCATCTCCTTTCAAAGGTCCACCATCCGCGGCTGTAGATAAAGCGTGGGATGACGTGTTACCTTGTATGTCCGCCGGGAGCGCAGGACTTCAGTCTCATGAGTAACGACCATAGTGACCGTTATGCGTATCTCCGAAGATACGTTTGGGACTTTGAACGCGTCAAAACACGCTGTTACACTTCCGGAAGAAGCGGGTGGCGGACGCATGGCGCTCTATGAAGGGTTCCACTTGGTTCACTGCGTGGTGAGTTTGTACGTGGAAATGTTCACACGCACTACTCATAGCATCGCAGAGAACGTTGTGGCGTGCCACATACCCGGAATACTACCTGAAGAATGACGAGTATTATTCACGACGTCTCGAAGAATGGAGAGACCATGTGGATCATTGCGCCGATATGCTGCGCCAGAAGCTGATGTGCGACGCGGACCCGACGGTGATCACGTACAATTGGTTGAAGAAGCACAAATCGCCGCATCCAAACTTCAACGTTCAACATAAATGCAGAGACTGGGATCTTCTGGTGGATACCGCGGAAGCGAATCGTGTGGATCAAAAGTGGATACCGAAGAGGGGAGATTTTACAGAGGGCAGCTTAGTGGATTTTGTGAAGCCGCCTTTTGACCCAAATGCGGACGCGTAGACTGCAGCTTCATAGTGCGACCTCCGTCATGGAACTATGTTTTTTCCTTATCGCTCAAGACAGCATCAATCACTGTAAACGATAGATAGACTTCACTTATGACTTGGTCTCTTGGGAAAGAATGATATGTTGATTCCTACACAACGAAAAAGAAACGATATGGAACTATGAGAAAGGAAAGAAAAGAAAAGAAAAGAGAAGAAAAGAAAAGGAACGAGAAGAAAAGGAAAACCCTCCAACTAATCTTCCGAGCATTTAAAATCAGACGCTGGTCATATTCTGAATCGGTAAACGATCAGTGCTGCGGTCGCGACTGAAATCGTCCATCTCTGTGCTTTGGGATGTGCTCTTTTTCTCTTCCACTGAGGTTGTCCGAAAAGTTGTGGGAAAAGAAAAATTAGCAGTTCGAACGATAGATTTTGCTCGATCCGCCGATATCAGGTTCCGGTAACACGGCAGTGTGCATACCAAGACTGAGATAATAGGATCTAGGCTTGTCCACAACGTGTTTTCGTCCTGGGCTTTGGAGAAGACTGCCGAAAGTGTGAAGACTACTCGCAGTATGGCGAAGCAGACATCGATGAGTACAAGTGCGAAGACGATACACAACCCAATCTTTTCTCTCGTTCTCATCTTCAGCTTTCGGAGCATTACAATTGGTAAAGCCATCACTTGCCATCATGTTAGTGTTTGCAATACATGTATCAAGCATGGGATTGCGTGCTTACTGAACAAATCGCCAATGATGTGCAAAATAGCTCCTAGGTACATGATGGTAATAGCACGAGGCTTCCACTTTTTGCATGAAGCTAACGACCATGTCAGCAAGAGTCGAACTTAGTGACTGAGCAAGATCGTACCTGGGTCCATCAAAGTAGCCGGACTACCACAATGCCAAAACACAGACAACACAGTCACCAAAAAGCTTACGGAAATGTATGTCGCCAACGCGTACCACGCGATGCGGAAGCGCCGCGAGACCTCAAAGATCTGCCAGTAAAGTGCCAAGAAGCTCGCCTTGACCGAGTATATCGTACACCAGAACACTACCAGATTCGCGAAGTCGTTCTTCATGGCATCGATGGGATCGTAGTACGGAGGAGGTGTGTCGATGACTCCCGCTGCATAGAGCTGTGCCGGCAGCTCAATGGGAACGTACTTTTGCCATGTTACCATGAATGCGATGAGAAAGATGACCGCAACGCCGTTGAAGATGTCGTCGATTCGAATCCTCTTCATTCGTTGCCAGTGCATAAAGAACCGACCTGCCGTCAAGAGGATGACCAAGGCAGTCAGGCTCCAGAGGAGGGCCTTTCTGTGTATTAGCGCAGGTACACATTGCACATAATAATAAAGACCTGCCTCTAAGCTTTCAACCGAGAGCGTCTTCATGTTTCTCCCCTCAAGAGGAATGACAGCGCCTGATGTGCAAGATGGTAGTAATGTGACAGCACAAAGTCGGGTTGATCGGCTACCAAACGTTCTGTGTGATCGTTGAGGCAAATGGCAGACACCAGAGCAAGCGCTTTTAGTGGGTCCAAGCTGCGGCATATATATTGATCTGGTGGAGACCTAATCTTGCAGGAACACCTTCTCAAAAGGTGGTCGCATTTTCCAGTCGAAGACAGCAGGATGTCACCCCTTGCTATCGCACAGAGCTGCCAAGCCCGATACATAAAGCCCCATGAAGTACTATACTGCACAACGTTTGAAATTTGAGAAGGTGCTCGACTGTACCTTATCGTGGCGGTATAGATTGGAGAAGGTCTCATTGGGGTTTTGGTCATATGAGGATCTCTCGGTCTCCGAACGTTGTGCAAGATGATGCGTTCCTGAATCAGGGATTGCACATGCAATTGGCCGGCTATACCGAAGCGGCATGGTAGCAAAACCCTTGTAACAGATTATTAGCCGGTATCATAGCTTCGCCACTCACTTTACGTCGAGACATGATATCTTCGTAGCTGTCATATGCACTGTAAATTACGTGTTTTTTCGGTGACCGAACTCTACATACTGAAATTCTGCCTTGCTTGTTTCCGTGGTGGCAATGAGTGTTGGGTCGAGAGCTATGATGCAATTGCTTATACCTGTACTGGGCGCGTCCAAGCTCGGCTAGAAGCTTAGCCTGCTTATCTAGTGTACGCCCGTAAGCTTGAACAGACCGCAGCAGGCCGTATCCAAGCCCACACCTTCGCCGACTTCGCTTCGCCAACTTCGCTTTCTTGTCACAGCTGGAGCTGAGGTCCTTCAAGAATCGATCCAGGTCCGTATAAGGGAACAGTGCGACCAAGAATCTGTGGCCGAAAATGACGAAATCCGTCGCCATCATCGGTGCCGGTCCCGCAGGTCTCATTGCGGCACGGAAGTTCCTCCAAAGCCAGCAATTTTCCGTCACTATCTTCGAGAAAGACGACCTCATCGGCGGGTCATGGGCTCCAAACAGCATCATCAACCCCGAGATGCGAACAAATCAGTCAAAGTTCACAATGGGATTCTCGGATTTGTCCTGGGAATCTGTCCATTTGGAGACTGGCCATCCAGCACCTATTTATCCAAAAGCATCACAAGTCTTTCAATACATCACAGCTTACTATGATAAATACATCCTCCCGCATGATTTGGTGCAATTTCGGACAGCCGTGAAGGGCGTGGAGCAAATCGCCGAGATAGGAGGGAGTACTGAATCAAGATATAAGCTTCAGCTACAGGTTTACCCAGAGAACGGAGAGATGTATCACTCAGAAGCGACCTTTGATTACGTCGTAACGGCACCCGGCATCTACAGCATCCCCAAACAACCTCCTGCTGAGATTTACGAAGATGCGCTCCATAAATCAAAGGTTCCGATACTCCACAGCACGAAATATCGCGCACTGAGCGACATTGAATCGACAGTCAGACTCAGCCCATCTGGAAAAAAAAGAATTTTGGTAGTAGGTGGTTCCCATTCCGGAGGCGACATCGCGTCCTTGCTCGCACTTCAGATTTCGGACGCTCAATTCTCTCCCCGCGGAACTGAAGAGTCTCGGCGCACATGGCAAGACATTGAGGTCGTGCACATTAGTTCTCATGAAATGCTGGCCCTCCCTGAATTTACAAGAGACTCGAGTGCCAGCTCTTGTACTTTCCACCCGGTGGACTTCACACTGTTCAATCGATCCAGTCGACCGGCAGACCCACCGCCTTCATTCACGGTGGGACTAGTCACCCCGGAAAAGGTGAAAGCATCGCGCAAAATGGTACACACTCTTATAGACGGCAACGAAGGCGTCATCAAAGCTCAAGACGATGATGTGCTTGCACCGATCGGAATTTTGGATGACATGTATTTGCAGTTCGTCAAGACTGGGAAGATAGTACAAGTCCGCGGCACCTTGAAACATCTCGAAATCAACGACAGCAACGTACTTACCGCAACTGTCGAAAGTACTGTCGCGAGCACCCTTCCGGTCATCGAGGATGTATGTGCAGTCATATACGCCACAGGTTTCGATGTTCCGTCGTCTCTCTCCATTCTTTCTGCTGAGATAAAAGCTTCGCTAGCCTTCGATGCTTCATGTCCTCCAGCACCCGTCATACTAGACGCGAACTTCCTCACCCAAAACTCTTCGTTGCCTACCTTTGCCATAATTGGCTTTCCCGGCGCTTTCTGGGGCCTTTTCGAGATGCAAGCGCGTGCCATTGTGCAGGCATGGTCCCATCCAACCGCAGAAGCAAAATCCGAAGCCCAGAAAGAGCAGCAAGGGAAGCTTGTGGAGTACTACGAAGAATTGCGCAAGGCGGTCAAGGAAAAGCGAAAACCGGAGGTTCCGCAGAACCCTTTTGGCGATGGAGTCGGAGCATTGGAGCAAGCTAGCCGGGATTTGAATCTCGAGCGCTTTGATCTTGGCTTCGATGAGACAAGTGGCTTTGTATGCTCAGCACGGTACACTGACGCAGGAAGCGATAAGCTTGAGGCAATGAAGACGCTTACGCAAGTGCAGTCCATACGAAGAAAAGCCCGTAGTGAGGGGTTGTATCTTGCACGTGCAGCTTTCCACGGATTAGGAGGAGATTGGATCGCGGCTGGGAAGGATTCGAGTGGCACCACGAACTTTATCCAGTGGTCGTTCCAACCGAGATTCCCATCTCATCCATCATTCGATTATGAGTATGTTTCAATGCACACCGCAGGAAGCATCACTCGGCGAGAAGTGTATCGTTATGAAGAGGCCACTGACCAGATGACCGTGTGGACCACGCTGGAGGATGGGCTGAGCACGGGAGATCTTCTTGGGACGTTCAACTTTAACCATGACAAGCAAGAGCGCGGGAAAGACACAGCGGTGGCGGTGCTTCTGGATGCGAAAGCGGAGACACAGAATGGTAGCACATTAGCGGCTTATCGGTTCTTGTTCGGTGGCACGACTTTGAAGACGTGGACGGTAGGGACTCTTGGGGCAAACAAAGCTTCGAATCTTCAGTTGCATCTTATTCGGGTTGGACAGGTTTGAAATTTCTTAGCTTTGCATCATCTATACTGGTAATAAAGGACAATGTCCCGATATGCCTGATTATTCCATCATCTGCTCCATCCTTTCGCGAAGTTGTCAAAGCAAGGGCTATTCGGAATGAGAATAACATTTGTCCATGGTGTAATTTGGTTAAACGTGATCAGTACTCCGAGAGGCTTCACATACTCTTGGGTGAAGTTTTTTTAATTGCTGCAAAAAGATACAGCCTGTTCTTCTCCACGTAGAACCGTCCGTCTGCACATGTACGCAACGAGTCTTTCATGAAGACTTGCTTGATTGCCGCGGCGCCGGCTACTACCTTCAGATTGCGGGTATTGAGTGCTCATATCACAAAAGAACCGTGAGTGTAAGAGGGTGACACGACTGCAATGGCGTGATGGAAGAGTCTCTAAATGTCATGAGTCGGAGAGGGCTTTTCACCATCGCTCCTTTAATCAGCCCACCGACACAATGGCGTTTCGCCGTATCGCGAGACCTTTCGTAACGCGACACTGCAAGCGCAAAAAAGTTCATGTTGACCACACCGCAGCTCCATTTAACACGGCAGCTGCCCCTGCCGCCTGGGGTAGCTGCTTCCACTAACGACATAGCCAATGTCCCCACTACAGCTATCGACGACGCAACTCTCGAGATCTTCACGCTAATCATGCTCCCCGCCCATGCCAGTTTCGGAATGTTTCTTGAAGAGCATACTGCTTTTATACTTCTAGGCGCAAGGCTCGTTGAAATGCTCGCCTAATTGTCGGTCTCATTCGACGCGCACGTGCCGAACTCCCGACGCACCGATTGCACCTCTTGGTCCTAAGTTCGCGAATGGCTGGGTTAAGCTTGCCACCGAGCTCAAGCTGATGATCTTTGTATACAACCTGAGTTCTGACAAGCAGATCAAGCAGATGTACAACCTGGGATACGACGAGCCAATTTAAGCAATGTGTAAAGCGCTCGCCCCACGTGCTAGACATCAAATTTTGGCGATGGTGCAGCGTACAATCTTTGGTTGTCATTTGCCTCTGATCAAAATCGAGGAGAGAGACGATTCCGGGTGATGACACGTTCCAGCAGGTGTTACCATAAGGGAATTGAAAGCGTGACGATGGGGAAGGCTCTTGATGAAGGTGATCAATGTCATGTACGCAGTGGGCGGCTTCCCTCTTTGACGGACTGTGCAGCTGTTCTGAATGCTCATAACGCATGTTCTCGATATACCCTGCTATGTACGCAACTAAGTTCGTTAACTTTGATGCAGTCATCAGCCCATCGCATAGGCTGTCTTTCCGCATCTAAGCCTTTCCCACGAGATGCCGAATGTGTGACACCAAAGACAAGTCCATTTCAACTACGCACACGGTATAAGTCCGCCTAGTCGCAGTCAGTTTCCACCCCGTCCGTATCGTCCGAGCCATCCCAAGCTTCAATCTGCGTGTCCTTGGACCTACGCCTGATCAATTCAAATCCCGGCTCATCAATCTCCAGCTCGACCGTCCGAAGTTTGAGCGTCCATTTCAGGCTCCTTAGCCACTTCTGCTCATCCGGACAGAAGACCTCATGACCATCGTCGGTCTTGACCTTGATGTTCCACGCCCAGAAGGCCTGCATCCGGTCAGGCTCGGGGCCGAAGAAGACGCGAATGCTATAGAGGCAGGGAAAGCCGTATTTTCCGAGCGCTAGGTTTTTGAGGTATTGCCACGTGTCGGAGGTAGAATCCAAGGAGATTTCGTGGAGGTTGCGATAGGAACTGAGGATTCCCTTCCAATCCTCAGGCGTCTTGATGATATCTACGGATGGCATCAAAAGTTAGCGATGTGCATCATAAATGCAAGCATGGGCTAGAAATCCAATTTGTCCACCCCATCTGACACGGAGATAATAGTGCCAGCACCGTCATTGTGGCTTACCTGTTCCAGGTGGATAGAAATCTAATCGCGTGATATAGTGGCCAACGCGAAGGTTTGGGAAAGCAATATGCACAGGATTAGTTGTTGATTGGAATTCGCAGTGATAGAGGAACTGGTCGTAGTTATGTTCATAAGAGTTTGTGATGTATCGGAAGACGGCTTCGACCGGCCCGCTTGGCCAAAGCTGTATGCGGTTTTTCTGGTAGAAGCATTGTTCAGCCTCCTCACTGAAGCCTTTGGAGACATGTCGGTATTGCAAAAGTTCCTTTCTCGCATCGGACAGAGCATAGCCCTTCTTAAAATCGGCAGCGGTAATGGGGTGGGCCGCGACCAAGTTGTGCTTGAAGATTTCGTGCTTGATTTCGAGTGAAAGGTTCGACCAGGTGCCGACACATTTGATCTTGAGTAGACTGACGAGATGCGGTAGCCCGGGGAGGCTGGAATCTTCGAACTCGGCATTTTGAAGCTGAATCGCCAGTCTCTCGTCCCGGCTAAGTTCGTCGATGGATGACGTGGTGGGGACAACGGGGCTCCATGGTACGTTGTCATCGCTAAAGGCCATGATGGCTTATACTGCGTCAGCGCCCCACTCCCATGGACAGATTTTGAACATAGTAGACTAGGTGTACTTACAGAGTGGGGAGGCTTGAGAGGTGTTTATAGTTGGGACGGAGGAAGAGCTGGGGAGTTAACGGATTGGGTGCCAGGTGTCGATGCGGGGCGACGACATCCGTGAGGCCGAAGGTGCATGCATCTGATACATAGTGTGCAATACTTTTACTTGGACAACACCGCATGGTTGTCAGGACAGAGTGCTACTCTGCTCGCATGAGTGAAACAAACTCCTGGACGCCTCAATTGCGCATGACCGTTTGCCCCGTAGCTCTGCTGCCCTGCATCAAAAATTATCACCGCACAGCCCGGACCTCATCATATCACAACTTGGACCGCGTACCCGCGCTAGCGAGATACACTTGGCAGCTTCACGGCGTTTTGACTAAATCAATGATGGACAACGCAGCGATTATGATACGCGATCCTGACCACCTCGATGACGAGCTGCGGCGCCGTGACAGCACCTTCTAGCATGCGGCTCAATCCAGACCCTCTCAATAGTCCTGGCCTTAGTAGAAGAAATCTTCTCGGCCATCGATCAAGAAGCCGCGAAGCTCGTCACTACTAGTGTTTCCTTGACGGTAAGGATTGCACCACTTACAGTCCTGGCCAGGTATTGGTGATCCTACAAACTCGTAACATCACCTAAAAGGGTGTAGCAAGTTGGCTAGCATAGCTTCTGCATAGCTATATAATAATTATTAGCTTGGAGAGAACATACACAATCTGTGGGCGAGTAGATGCAGTTCGTTACTCAGGACTGTGTGCTCAGACGTGCAGCGCAGTCTGAGATATGCGCACCCATCGGTTCGGGTCGATCTCCGAATCCCAAAAATCCCTTGTTCGCCATCATTGCTCCGATCGACCTCCTCAGATACAAGACTAGCAGAGGTAGAACATCCAAGAGTATACTGGTGTGGGTTAGTGCGAGCAAATACGAGCCACTTTGTAACGCGCATAGCGATGCATAGAGCCAACAAGAGGTGTTCATGGAAACCAAAATGCTTCATTATGCATTACTATCGATCCTATATACTAACTGCACACGAGAACTATCTATGTCATTACTTGTTGCTGGGGTATAGGTACTCCGTTTGCGGGAAAAACTCTTCCTTGATCAGACGCGGACTTGTGAAGCGCAACAGCGTGTTGGAGCTGCCGGCTTTATCGTTTGTGCCACTTGCGCGGCTGCCGCCGAAGCTCTGCTGGCCGATGAGGGCGGCTGTGGTCTTGCAGTCTGAATCGCACGTTAGCTAGGCATCGAGATTTGTGAAATTTGTATGGTGGAACTTACTGATATAGAAATTTCCGGCGGCATAGCGAAGAGTATCTTCAGCCTCGCGGATAGCAGTTCGAGAATTTGCAAATACAGCGCCGGTCAGTGCGAAGCCCCCGCCGTTCTTGTCGACGCTGTTCAGTATTGAACTCCATTCCGCATCAGGGTAGATGTGGATTGCGAGCACAGGTCCGAAAATCTCGTAATTGAATAGCTTGTGCTCTGGTGAGTCCGCTAGGTAGACTGTCGGCTTGACATAGAAGCCTTCTGAGTCGTCATACGTGCCACCAGCGAGCAGCTTGAGCGAAGGGTCCTTGTTACTCTCATCAATGACAGCTTTGATCTTGTCGAAAGAGCGACGATGGATGACCGGACCCATGAATGCGGCGAGGTCTTCGTGCGGGTTGCCTTGTGTGATATCCTTGACATCCGCAAGAAAATCAGACAGAAACTCATCGGCACGAGACTGTGGAAGGTACAAGCGAGAAGTCGCGGAACACTTCTGGCCCTGGTACTCGAACGAAGCGCGAAGCACATGTTTGGCCGCGGACGCGACATCTGCTGTTGGGTGGACCAAGGTAAAGTTCTTGCCGCTCGTTTCTCCAACAAGACGGGGGAACTCGCGGTAGGTGTGGTTGCCGATGCCCTGACCCACGCGTGCTGTCAACGAACGGAACACATCTGATGAGCCGACGAAGCCTAGTCCAGCGAACTCATAATGGTTGAAGATGACGTCGTTGATGACTTCCGGGTCACCGGGCACGAATTGGATGACATCTGGAGGGAGACCAGCCTCGAGTAGGATCTTGTACACAATGGTGCTGGCGTAGATGTTGCTCGGGGAGGGCTTCCATATCACCACGTTGCCCATGATTGCAGGGCCAGAGATCAGGTTGCCGCCAATGGCGGTGAAGTTAAAAGGCGAAACGGCGTAGACGAAACCCTCGAGCGGACGATAGTCCAGGCGCGACCACATGCCGTCACTGCCCCGAGTCGGCTGCCTCTCCAACAGCTCGGCGGCGTAGTTGCAGTTGAGGCGGAAGAAGTCGGCCAGCTCGGCGGCTGCGTCGACCTCGCCCTGCCAGATGTTCTTGCCCTGGCCGAGCATGGTCGCTGCGATGAGTTCATAGCGGTACTTGGTGGCAACGAGCTCTGCTGCCTTGAGGAAAATGGCGGCGCGATCCACGAAAGGCGTCTGCTCCCACGACTTCTTCGCCTTGAGCGCAGAATCTATGGCAGCAGAAACTTGCTCTTTGGAGGCAATTGGGTAGTTGGTGAAGGTGGTAGCATGTTCTGCGGGCAATGACTGGTCCCAGGATTTCTCAATTGGCTGTGCTTTGCCATTGAAATGAAGCTGGCTTTGGATAGGAAGCTGGGACTTGAGCTTCTTCAAGGCATCTTCGAGCTTGGAGCGCTCCACCGAGCCCCTCTCGTAGGTAGGATTGGGTTCATTCCTTGCATCGGGCAGCCGGAAAGGTACCGTGGCTTGCGTGCGATATTGTGGTCGAAGAAACGGGCGCACGCCGCGAGGCAGGCGAGAGGCAAGAGGTCGTAGTGGTAGGCCCGGCATGTTTGAGTGGGAAGTGATGCAGACATGGCGAGGCTCGACGACCTCATTCAAGTAGTGGTGGCCGTCGAGCTGCTCGCTCTACAGCCGCCGACAACGGTGCGGTGCTGTGCGCGAAGCAAACCGCAATCGGGTGGCTGCCGGCGTCCCTCGTCGCGACCGGGAAGGCGGCCGATGGGGGGAAGAGAGGACCGGGGTGGGGCGAGTGGAGCAACGATGCACCGGCACGTGACCGGGAGGGCATCCGAGCAGCGGGATGCCGCCGCCGGTAGCCGCCACCACGGCGACCGCACTTCACGATAACGACGATAGCGCGCGGCGCGTCGGACGCGTCCACCGTCCACCCACCACCTACGACCTAACACTCACCTGCCAAAGCTTCGCTTCGCTCGCTTCACCAGCCGATGGAAGGGATGTGAGCAGGTCGCTGCATCACGGTCAGTTTCCGATATCGTCGTGCTCACCACGCAGCACCGCGCAAAAGCTACCATTTAACCCACAGGTTCCGCCGTCCCAGATGCGCCCCGGCACCGCAACCAGTCCCGTCTTGCCTCGTCCTCGGCGCCCTCCGCGACCTCCCTCTGCGACCTCCCTCCAGCCATGTCTCGTGTGCCTCCACCCGGCGTCTGGTGCCCGGCCGTCACCTTCTTCCATCCCGAGACGGACGCGTTAAAGCTCGACGCGCAGGCCCACTACTTCCACTACCTGTCCACCACGGGGCTGGCCGGCATCGTCGTGCTGGGCACCAACGCCGAAACCTTCCTGTTGACCCGTGAGGAGCGCAAGGAGCTCGTCGCCACGTGTCGGCGCGCCGTCGGCTCGTTCCCCATTATGGCGGGCGTCGGTGGCCATTCGACGCGCCAGGTGCTGCAGCACATCGCCGACGCGGCCGAAGCAGGTGCTGACTCTGCGCTCGTGCTGCCCCCGGCCTACTTTGGCGCCGCCACGACCCCAGTCGTGC
>Ga0247803_1000640_pt1 | contig 18684 bp, 22 predicted proteins | sample UWRJL014104B1_FD_180928 | JGI IMG/M metagenome (GOLD analysis project Ga0247803, IMG submission 180928) | Plant litter microbial communities from Arlington Agricultural Research Station in Wisconsin, United States - UWRJ-L014-104B-1 | ecosystem: Environmental > Terrestrial > Plant litter >...
AGGTGCAAACGTCATGTCCAATCCATCAAAAGGAGCGATCGCTGAGGCGAAAGCATGTGACTGGAGTTTGCGGATGGTTGCTGATCGGGATCGCGGAGACGTGCATGGCGGCGACGGGGGCCCTGCCAGCCTGCGTAGTGCAGTAGCCGCCAAGGAGCTCCGAACACGACTGTGCTTCTTTCTGGCCAGGACAGTCTGGCAGTTTTGAACGCAGTAGTCTCAGCATCTCAACTTCACCTACTCGTGTACCATTCATTCATTCATCCCACCATACGTTGTACACACACACACACACACACACACACACACACTCTCTCTCTCTCTCTCTCTCCCTCTCGTGGAGAGGATTTGACAAGGATGAGCGGACCATCGTTGTTGCGTGCCGACCAGCGTCGGCTAGACCCGCACGGGGGAGGAGACCAGCCTCTCGACGAGGAGCAGACGACGGTTCCTGCATGATGGCAGATTAGCTCCGAAGGCTTTGTCCGCACGTGTCTTCGCGGAATAGAGTTGCAGCCTGGCCAGATCGAGCAGGCTTAATCTGTGCCATGGAGTTCACGGCGAAAACAGGAATTGTGAAGCGGGAATTTTAGGTTCGCCATCATTACCGCGCTGCGTCATGTCAAATGCAGCCCGGTCAGTCAAGTCTCGTGAGGCCCAATTGACCAGCGAGCGCTGAGCCCTCTCTTGCGCAACCTTCACCACAGCCGGTCCTTACACTTACTTCCTAGATGGTTCGCCTGAGCAAGCAAATGCCGCTTGGGCAGCTATGGCGGGGCCCGCAGCGGAGGTGAGCCACGCGTAGGAGCTCCGCAAGGCACATGTTGATCGATCGCAGATGCTACACGAAAGGCAGAGTCTCCCACAGACACCACGCAATCACGCTGGGCCTACGATATGCTCCGCCAATTCTCTTCGCGACCGCGACTGCCGGCTACCTAGCCTCATCGTTGTCGCCGTTTGCCTTGATACGCCCTACGCTGCTCGACGCGCCAGACGTGTCCTCGTGGGCTCCACACGACGGCAGACAGCAACGCAATGCTTCTACTAGCGCGGGCGCAGCAGAGAAGCAAATCAACACGTCCGGCTCCGACAGCGGCCGTCAGGCCCCTCCACCACAGACACGTATTGCAAAGGAAGAAGGCAGCGAGGGTACCAAGGTCGAGGAGGAGCAGTCAGCATGGCAGACAATCACCAAGAAGCTATCTAGCGCGCCCAAATCGGTCACTTCCATCGGTGACACCATCGTGGACTATGTTGTGCCAAGCTGGGCGTGGCAGCTGCCTGGGTTCATGAGGAAGCTGCAGGGTGAGCTCTCCATGGCGCCAGGTTCGCTCGCAGAAGAAATATGGTACGAGGCAAACGATCCTGAGATCAACCCGGAGATTGTGTGGGACGCATCTGTGCGCGTTTCGAACGACCTATGTGCCGAAGAGAAGAAATTCCTAGAAAACCGGTCCATATTCACCAAGAGAGCTCTCGCGCGGTATCTGGACATCCCCGAGGACAAGATCCATGCAGACGACGTCCCGACCATAGCCATGTGCGGGTCTGGCGGAGGCCTTCGTGCCCTCGTTGCCGGAACTTCGTCCTATCTCTCCGCGCACGAAGCAGGCCTGTTTGACTGTGTCACCTACACGGCCGGCGTGAGCGGCAGCTGTTGGCTGCAGACACTGTATTACTCAAACATCTCCCAGCGTAGTCATGCGCGGCTTTTGCGGCATTTGAAGAACAGGCTTGGGGTCCACATCGCTTTTCCTCCTGATGCGCTTGAGCTCCTTGCAAGCGCACCTACCAACAAATACCTTTTGAGCGGTCTTGTGGAGAAAGCGAAGGGGATGCCCGAAGCCGAGTTCGGAATCGTCGACGTGTACGGAGCACTTTTAGCCGCCAGGTTACTCGTTCCGAAAGGCTCGCTTTCCATAGACGAGTACGACTTCAAAGTGTCGCACCAACGTCGTTATACGGACAATGGATCGCAGCCCTTGCCCATCTACACTGCGGTTCGCCACGAGATTCCTTTGGCGGAACAAATCGACACCAAGGACCCCATAGCTGCAGAAGCGAAGGCGAGGAACGAAGCCTGGTTCCAGTGGTTCGAGTGAGTATCCTTAGGCGCTCTACATGGCCATGTTGTATGCTAAACACAGATAGGTTCACACCATATGAGTTTTGGTGTGAAGAACTAGAAGCGGGCATTCCTACCTGGGCCATAGGTCGCAAATTCCAAAACGGTAAAACCGTATGGCGTGAAAATGGCCTTGCGTTGCCAGAAGTCCGAGTGCCTCTACTGATGGGCATCTGGGGAAGCGCGTTCTGCGCGACACTCTCGCACTACTACAAGGAGGTACAGCCAGCAATGCGGGCGCTCACGGTGTTCGCAAGCCTCGATGCGCTCATCTCCGAACGCGAAGAGGATCTTGTCAAACTCCATCCGATCAATCCGGCTGCTATACCAAATTACGCATTGGGGATGCGTGAATATCTCCCGAGCTCGGTTCCCGAGAGCATACATCAAGCCCAGAACTTCCAGCTCATGGATGCGGGTATGAGCAACAATCTACCCATATATCCTCTTCTCCGACCGGGCAGGGACGTAGACATTCTCATTGCATTCGATGCAAGCTCGGACGTTCGGACCGACAACTGGCTCCGAGTCGCAGATGGTTACGCACGTCAGCGCGGTATCAAAGGGTGGCCGGTAGGCGCTGGTTGGCCTCCTCCAGAGGAAACCGCCGAAGAATTGCAGCAGGATCTTGCAGAGGCGCAGGCAAAGTCTGAAGAGCAAGCGCAACAGAAAATTCAGCAAGCACAACAGAAAGAAAACACCAAGAAGATGACCGGCAAGAGCAAAGAGCTGGGCGTCTGCAACATCTGGGTCGGCAGCACAGAAGAACGTACGAGTGAAGGCGAGCCCCCCGAATCCAAGCTGGTTGAAGAAGATTGGGAGCTCATGCACCCCGGAGCGGGCATTACAGTCATTTACTTCCCCTTCATGGCAAACTCCGAAGTGCCCGGCATTGACCCCAAGACTTCCGACTTCATGTCGACGTGGAACTTTGTGTACACGCCCGAGCAAATCGATTCCGTAGTGGATTTGGCCAGTACCAACTTCCAACAAGGTGCTGAGCGGACAAAAAGAACGGTTAGAGCGGTGTACGAAAGGAAAAAGAAGCTTAGAGAAGAACGACAGGAGGCTGAAAAGGAGAGGCGGCAGAGGTGGAAACTGAGGCAAGGGTACGGCGCTGGGAGAAGAATTGGAGACGGAGATCATGGGGACCACTTTAGTTGAGGAGGCGTGGACTGAGAGCTTGAGACCCGCTTTGAGTTATATTATACCCATCTATTTTGCTTCTCAAAAAGACATCCTTACCACTAGACTTAGTCCTATGCGACATGTGCACCGCGGCAGCTTGCTTGTTTATTCACCGGGCGCGGAGAATCGTGTTCAGGCGGGCTGCAGACGCGACACGTGACGTCATTTCACGCTCTTCCGGTTAGTCATCTCGACCAGACCTCACCTCACTTGCACGCACTGTCAGCGTACATGGGCGGCTACCTGCCTCCACCATGCACCTCACCGCTGAACATTGCTTCCCTCGTTGCAAAGGCCCTGTCGAGTCATTGCCTCGCCAGTACTGAGTATATCCACGTCGTCCTGCCCGACCCACGCTGGTGCCTTCATTCACTTGTTCCGGCTGCCCCCCCTCACGAGCCAGTCGGAACCAACAGAGTTGCGCGTACGAGCACTGCATACGTCCGCATTCGACCCCGCCATCGCGACTTCTACTCTCCTCCACTTAGACATATCCCGCCGCCATGACAACCCACGAAGAGGGCGCCATGTCCGACATCGCACGCTCGCATCAACGCCACCACGAGTATACTTATCGACTGCCAACGCCGCCCCGCATCGTTGTCCCCCCGCCGACACAGACGACCGAAGTCCCCGATCTGCAGCTATCAAGCGCCCGCGCGCTCGCCGAGGAGCTCGATACTAGCTTCCTCAAGGAATTCAATCTCGACACCATTGTACAGAAGAACACACTACTGGAATGGACTTACGAGCGGCGGAGGCAAGCACAGATGATCCTGCCCTGGCTCTACTTGGGTCCGCTTACTTCTGCGAAAGACCGGGACTTCCTGAGGCGAGAGGGAATCACGATGGTTTTGGCTATCCGCGCAAGGGACAACAGCATGAATGGCGCGCTGCAGATTGCGAGAGAGGTCTGTCACGAGGTCTCTACAATAGAAGCAGCGAACTACTTTACTCTTATCGGCAAGTTCTCCGAGGCCACGCGCACGATCAATCGCCACGTCGCACAGTTCCGCAAGTACGCCGAGCGCACAGGCAAACCTCGGCTTGGCAAGGTCCTCGTGTTTTGCGAGTCAGGCAATGAAAAGGCGGCGGCTGTCGTCGCCGCTTATATGATGGAGACTTTGGACAACTTCGACTTTATCAAGAGCATGCAGGTATGCCAAGCGCAACGGTTTTGCGTCAATTTCGACGACACTGTCAAGAACATTCTACGAGCACATTGGGACATTCTGCTGGCTCGACGCGCTGTAGCTATATCCCATTCGGAACGGCTGGAGGCCCGTGGGTTGCTTGACGGCCTGCAAGAAGCTGTGTCGACCCTGGAGGCTACGCAAACAGTGACCAGCAAACCGAAAAGAACAATTGAAGAGACGAGAGAGGACGATGATGTGGACATGGAGAATGCCTTGGATCCTACAGATCTGCTGAGGTTTGAGGGACGGGACATCACACCTTTTAGGTGAGATTTTCATGAGTGCAAGTATTTGAGTTTGGCGTTCACGGGCATACACGTTTTCATTGAGATACCCCCGATCACGACATCGGCATTTCGCGGAGTTTGGTGACCTGTCATGGGCAGTTCAAGCGCTGTTATCCCCGGCAGATAGAATTTTAGACAAAGGAGTGTCCTAATTAAGTCATGTAATTTCAGCTCACTTGTACTTCGTCATCGCCGCCATGTCAATATTGGTCACAGCATGGGATATTTGCCGATTTGAATCTATGAAAACCAAGAAGGGGATGTGCTGATAAGGTACGTGTTCGTTGGACGCTCATTCCTCGAATTCTATTCTGGACATCTGATAACAGTCCAGTCATGGAATGGCCGATGGTATGCGTTCGCGTCAGGAACCATGTGCTACCAGGGCAGTAACCAGGCACGCAATTGAAGGGACGGTGCCTGCTGGTCATCTCATCTTTCTCGAGTTCTTTACCGACCTCGTAGCCAAGATCAGTACACCTCAGTGCAAGCGGCGCTGCTCCGCACGATTCGCTCAGCTTCGAGCAACGTCTGTTCGTAGTGAACATCTACTGACCTTGTTCTGACACGCACAAACCCAGATACACTTCTCTTCTCTGTACCCATCCTCCGCCAGACCATCATCGACTCCATCAAAGATCTAACGACTACGGGCTTTGCTCGAAATGTTGATTATGCCGTTCGCACTGTCCTCAGCCTTGGTGCGCGTACCCTTCAATTGATCGTCCAAGAGAACCAAGACTTTTGTCCTACTGACGACGAGTACCATTTCCGGGCGTGGAAGAAATTTCATCACCGGGAGCCGCTCGATCCTTCTCTGCCACCGCCGGACGCTGTGATCAAGGCGATAAGGTATCTGCGGCAAGAACGGCTGCCCGGTTGTTTGCTCGACGGGTGGCAGTATCCTCTGCTGGAGAGAGTTAGAGCTACTGTTGAGTTATAGGAATGGCCCTGTTTTGCGTTTTCTTGCGCTTCGGTTCTTTTCTTGTGTACGGTGCTTCCGCGTAAGCCTGGAGTATCACAAATAGAACTGCCATGCGATATTGGTTATTTGCCATCTCCTCATGTGTTTTTGTCTTTTCTCTTGTCCGTCGTTCTTTCTTCTATCAAATGCTGACGTGCGATCACGCAGACCGATTTTGCCGAAAGCGCAGTAGGCATCCCCAGCGTCGATACAGATGAGAAAATCGAAAGTGAGGAAGATTTCTCGCTGAGAACCGAGCTGCGTATTACGTCGAAGTACCTGGACCGGCTAAGGAGATGGGGTACGTTGGCCTTCCAATCTCTACCGCAAGAGAAACAGCGACCACCTCCGCCCGCAATACCAATGACGCCCGTTGATTCAGGCCAAGGAGAGAAGCGCATGGAAGAACTTCCTTCATAGCGCGCACATTCTGCAGAGATGGAGGCCACACACGAGATGATTGAAGTGCGTAGCTTTAGGGTGCCAACCGCGTCGTAAAATCAACACAACGCTGTGGTCGAAGCTCTTCGACCAAATGCCCTTTGAACCAGAGACAAGAACAATCTATCAGGTAACAATTAATCACGCAGATCTAGTGACATTTATCAGTTCGATCAGTCAATCTTCTGCCTTTTAAAAACAGTAGGTAGGTAAGGTTAGCCCCCCGAACCTGATAGATCAACCTGATCGAGTAGCACTAAGTAGGTAGGGCGTTTCGGAATAGTTCCTGGGTAGACTCTGAGGCTGTGGAATGTGACTGTATTTATTAATTTAGGGATAGTTCAGTGATCTAGCTAGGCAGCAATTTCTTAACGTTTTAATTAAGTAAAGCCTAGGTTTGTCGAGAGTGGGAAAGAATAGGAGCTGCTCAAAGCGCATTCAGACTGTGAAACTTGACCCTAGTGGCAGTCCAATATCAACTATGTTCGAAGCATCTCAGCGCATGGAAATTTCCGGTCAGCGGAGGCTTGAGGCACAGTCACTGATTCTAGGGTGGCGCGTATGCTCCGCACATGGCTGACTTTCACACGCAAGTCCAACGAGTCTGTTACTGTTGTTTTCTCCTTGGCGACGGACGATAGCGTGCCCGGCATCAAGGCTCCCGTGTCGGCCAAGTTGTACTTCAGCTTCGCCGATGGTAGTGTTGAGTCTTACGAGGTTGGGGCGATTGATAGTGAGGAAGGGGCTGCTCGGATTCGTACCGAGGGTGCCGGGAGTAGTGGTACGTGGGGTACGACCGGGGCCAGCTGGAATGGCAGCGTGCATGGCCGCAACTACGTGGTCGAAGTCCATTCGGACGAACTAGGTGTTCACGGTAAACTGAACATGACTTCGGTACGCAACCCTCCAACCTTTGCATTAGTTGCATATAAACACTGGCTGAACGATTGTAGATTGCACCATCTCACTATCCTTACAAGACTGAACTGACTGATGCCACCACTCTTGAGCTCTTCCCTGGTCTCCTGGGCTGGACGAACCAAGTTGCTGACGCCAAAGCCTCTGCTAAGTTCACCGTGATCTCTCCTTCGACTAAGAAGGTCAATGTTCTCGACTTTGGCAACGGCTTTGGCTGGCACGATAAGACCCGGTCAGATCGCCCGCAGCAATCTGTCGTCAAGAATCGAGTCTTTGGCCGAGCCAGCAATGGCTCCGGAACCTTTGACTCCATCAACTGGTTTCAGGGCGAAGACTATACGGGCAAGGCGCACACCAGTGCTTACATTGCACGGAAGGGTAAGGCGTTTCCGACTGCGTGCGAGACAGTTGGGAACCGCGGACAAGAGAGTTGGTCAAGATCACGCCAGGTGAGATGATGACTGTGGCGGACGTTATGATCGCAGATGGAAAGACGTATACGTTGGAGATATACAAGGACCTGCGGTTGCAGGGCGATGGCAAGGGGAACGGGAGGTGGTCTGGGGTTGCTGTCGGTGGTCAGCTGAGGGGTCAAGGGGGCCCTTGATATGGGAAGATCCTAGATTCCTTCCACAAGGATGAATGGACGGGTTGTAGGTGGAATTAAATCTCGCTCTCGCTCTCGCATGATTTCGGTAGACGTCACGGATATGGCAGTAATCTCGGATTTGAACTTACAGTCCTGCTGGAGTCCTGGCTCTGACTCTATACGTGCTACGCATGTAGAAGACAAAAGGTAGCAAATATCTCTGAAAAGCATGGATTAGAGATTCTACAACACACTTCAACAAATTGTGAGCTCTTCGTCAGTGGTAACTACCACGCAGTACGTGTAGTCAGCAGAAGGGGCCTAATGCCAAGTAATGAATGCTTTTGATTGGCTGTTGCATTCGCGGCTCAAACGCATCGCCCAACACGAGCGTCAAGGCCAACCGGCTCGGTCTCCCACGCACCACATAATGGAGAGGGAGACGACAGAGAGCCTTCTGCTCAACAAATACAACATCCCGAACCTCTTCCCCTCGGCATGGCCCGCGGACAAGGACGACGAGTCGGACGGCGACGTCGCCGATGGGCCGGCCCCGGCGCAGGCGCAGGCGCAACCCTTCCGCCGCTCCAGATCGCGATACTCGGTGCTGGAGTCTGCCGGTAGCTTCTCGCGACGGCGGCCGGGGGTGGAGAAGACGCAGGATGGCGTGGAAAGCCTGGTCATGAAGGACGAGCAGGACCCGCTGGGCACGTTTCCGAGCGTGGTGCAGGTGCTGAGGCAGCGGGGACTGGGGGTGGAGGAAGACGTCAAGCTGAGTGCGTCGCATACTGCGCGGGCAGGATCCGTAGGGACCCAAGGCTGACTGATTGATTGCTCTAGGGAACCGGTTCCTGCTGTCCTCGACGACCTTCTCGCCCTCGCTGTTCCTGTCGCAGGTTCACAGCACCGCATCTACCGACTCGCTCCTCTCTGGCCTCGACTTCCTCAGCAGAAGCATCGAGAAGAAGTCGGCGTCCCTCAAAGTCCTCGTTGAAGCGAACTTCGAGCGCTTCGTAGGCGCCAAAGCGACCATCGACCGCGTATACGAAGAGATGCGCGATGTGCGCAAAGAAGCTGACGCACCTGCAAGTCCGGGGCGGCGGCCAGCACATTCGCGGGGCGCGAGTCGGAGTAGCTTTTCCGCCCGCCAGACGAGTGCGACCTTGGCCCCGGCCATGGTGGGCAAGGTGCCCGGGGAGACCAAGAAGAAGAATGCGCTGGTCAAGGAGAGCGAATACGGCGTGCATGGCATCAAGGTGCCCCTTACCGAGGTCGCCGTCAAGGCTGAGGAGGTGTGGGGACCTGCGCTCGGCGGAAGGGAGAAGGAGGAGACGCTCAAGTCTATACTCAATTCCGTAGAGAAGCATCGCGGGCTGTTTGAAGTCGGGTCAGCCATTCACCACGCGATACGGAGAAAGGACCACGAGACCATCGTGGACGAGTACACAAGAGCGAGGAAGTTTGCCGAAGATGCACGGTACATTGTCGAGCAGGCTAAGAATTCACAAACCCCATTGCTAGATGGTCAGATTCATCAGATCATCGTAACGGCACGCATGTGGGCAGACGTCGAGCACCAAGTTGAAGCGTTCAAGCGCGATGCATGGAAACGACTTACCAGCACGCACTTTACGAAGCATCAGACGGGCAGTGACGTCAAGTCAGACCAGTACATGGAACTCATATCCATTATGCTCGAGCTGGGTGTTGAGGACAATCCCATCTGGATTTGGCTGCTTTCGAGATACGACTACCTGAAGTCACGGTTGACGGTGACGTGCGACCGGTCGCTTTGCGAGATCGAGATTCTGAGACGGAGATTGGGCAACGCCGAGAAACCAAGTCTGAAGATGTTGGCGAAGCAATTAAAGTCAGTACCGACAGGCAGCAGTGCTAGTGTCGAAGCGGCGAAGCTGGATTCGGTCAAGGTGGTCGAGTTTTGGGAGCACGTGTATGCTTCCATGGGAGCACTACTCGCTGCCAACGGTGGCTTGCTGGGAGAAATCGTCGAGTACTGGGACATTGCGCGTTCCTTTATTGAAGGACGCGCGCAGAGATCGCTTCCCATGGGATTCAATAACCAGTCTTCACCGCACCACAAGCTCTCCTCCAGTAACATCTCGGAACTTGAGGGTGGCACGGCTGATTTGATCAACATCGTTCGGGAACACCTGTACAGCTTCTTTGCGGATCCGCCGACAGAGGATGTCTCTTTACTCTTCTCCCCCGTTCCAAAAACGCCGACGACGCCTCGGACGCCAATGAGTGCGGTGTTAAGCCCGACCATGGGGTCGCGTTTCCGCTTTGATCCCAGCAACGTGCCACCACCCTCGCCGAGTAGGGGTGAATCGTGGGAGAAGTATGCCTTCTGGCCGCCGCATTCGAATGCGCTGTCTGGGTCGCATTATCTGGCTAAGATGCTGGTCTTGATCGGCACGGCGGCGAATGAGCTGGCCTCGTTGAAACTGCCGGAGGTCGGAGCTTCGGCTAGGATCGACGAGAACCTTCGCGTGCTTGTTGGTGGTGTCCGCGAGCGCTGCGTCCAAGCCGTGTGTGCGGCATGGAACACGGATGCCGAGAATCTCAAGGTGCTTGAAGACTGGACACGCGATGCTGACCGGAAGGATATCACAAACATGCCGTCACGCTTTCTGGCTGTGCAAAGCTTCTTACTCAACAATCTGCAGAAGATCATGTATGTGGAGGCGGCAAGTAAGACAGCTGTCGACGTTGTAGTCTCACCAAGCAACAAGCTGCTGCAGATGGTCCGGAGCCAGTTCGCGATGAGTTTGTACCGGACGTTGAGTGGCATGGTGGAATGTGCTCAGAAAGGGAGAGGAGCGCTGGGTAGAGACTTTGAGATTCAGGGTGATGACCTCACGATTCACGTTGACGAGGCAGAAGAGGTCGGGTGGGGCAAGGTGGATGCAAGCAAGCAGGCAAGTTATATGCACATGTATGTATGCTTGAGTAAAGCTAACCAGATAATAGTCAATTCGTCTTCTCCTCACCCTCTCGAACATGGCTTCCTTCCAAGCCGAAATCACCCCTCAACTCCTCACCCTCTTTGAAACTCTCTTCTCCGTACAGCTCACGGACGAAACCACACGAATCCGTGATGCGCTCTCTCAGCTCGATGCACAACTTTTCAAGTCGTACACCAAGCCTCACTCTGCTCGGATTGCTGCTGCGATCGAAACAGGTATATTTTCGCCAGATTGGGCGCCTGAGCCCGCTCAAGGCAAGAGCGTAGCGGAACGTGATCCAAGTCCCTACGTGTTCAGCATACTCTTGGACCTAGTGATTGTACACACGGAAGTATCTACGACATCACCACCCTTGACCGCCCGGATCCTCCGCTCTCTATTCGAGAACACGACGACGTCGCTCATCAACACCTTCAACCAGCTTCAGTCTTGCCCGCTATCATCACTTATGCAAGCAACCCTGGATGTCGAGTTCATGGCACAAACACTGGCGAGTTATACGACGGAGAAGGCGAGCCAGGTTCAGACCGACATATACCAGGTGCTCGATGGGAAAACGGATAACCAAGCTCGAGTGCGGCTGCAGGAGGAGTTGGGTAGTCTGAGGGGGGTGCTGAAGAAGTTGAGGGAGGGGACGAGGGTGGAGTTTGGGTGCTTTCGAAGGGAGCGGGGAAGGAACAGGGGGCAGACTGTTGCTGCCGGCTGATACCAAGATAGGCATGTATATGCAACAGGGTGTTCATTGGCGGTGGCAACATTGTACTTATGTGCGAACATAGCGACATTCCAAGTAACTGAATATGAGACTACTAACCGTTCCAACCCGGCCGTTCGAAGCGTCGAATGCCACCCTGGCCGCTATTTTACCGAACCCAATGCACTGACCATCACAGTCGGCGACTTGTCTTCGAAACCCGCCTCCGTCGCCGGGACTCGGTATCTCCATCACTACCTCCCCATCCGCGGCCGCCGGCATCATACTCATCGGCACAGGCTGCTCCTCAGGCGGTGTAGGAGACGCTTCAGCATTGGTCGCTCGGTTTGCAATCTCATAGACCCTGAATTTTACCCAGCCATGTGTGTTCAGTGACAGAAATGAAAGGGCAAAGACTAGGTGTGTGGACGAAACAACGGGGCCCGGCTTATATAGACGAAGGAGCGTCCGGGTGAGTTGAGACGACTAGCGTAGAATGGGGTTCAACCATGAATAAACCAATTCGGTGATGAACACCATCAAGCCTTATCAGAATTGTAAATAATCGCAAACTACAGAAAGACTTGTGCAAGTCGACGTTGCAAGACTACACAATGTGTATTAGACGTCTAGGTTCATACCAAAAAGTACCAAAACATGGTTTCGATTTGGAAGGCCTATGTCTCCCAACAATGCCTGAATCCCACACCGAACTTTTTCAGCGAGTTATCAAATCACATCGAAATTACAAAGAGATATAAGAGTAAGAGAGGGGTATCTTCATGTAGAGACTGTGCGATGAGGAGAGAGAATATGTGCCGCGAGTGCGATCTTGTATGTTGGTATGCGGCGTGGACTCGGTGTGTTCTCAGATCCGTTAGTGACCTTGCTCTCTTTCTGGGTCGGTGTGTTCTCAGATCCGTCGGTAACCTTCCTTCCTCTCTGAGCTGGCGATGGTGTTGCTGGCGGACTATTCGTGCCGGACATCATCATCATGCTGTGCACACCGTTGGTCCGATGCTCATTGCTCATCGTGTTTGGCGAGGGCGTTTCCGTAACGGATGCGGCAAGTTCGTCTGAGGACCGCTTCGTCTGGGAAAACATGGTATCGACTGTGCTGTTCGCAATCCCCAAGCCTTCGATTTTGGCGGCGTCCGCCTCTTCCTGCTGCACCATGTTGTTCGGCTCAGTCGATGTTGAAGCGGGAATGCTGAAGTCATCCAACGACTCGGTCGATTTTGTTTCTTCCAGTACTCCGTTCACCGCCGAGGTGGCCGCCTTCGCCGTCATTATCGGCCCCTTCCACTCGGGATGTGGTATCCTCCCGATGATACCTAGCCTCCCGGTCCCAACTTTCGCCCAGCCCCAGAGTCCACGCGACGGCGACGTCAGGTCTTCTTTCATTTCAACCATTTCAGATTTTGACAGAGGCGTCGATGCGTCGAGGCCGGTAGTGCTAACCCGGCGATGGGGAGACGTGTCGCTTGAGCTTCGGGGGCGGCCGTCGGGGACTTTGTGTGACTCCTCCGTCAAAGCCTCGGGTAGTGCTGGACTTTGACTTTGGAGGTGTCTCTTTGGGGGAGTGACTCGGCGAGATTTGTCGCGTTGTTCGGTCGGATTTAGGGGACTCGCTGTCGCGTGTTCCGTCGACGTTTCCACTGTTGAAGAAGCCGGACTGGTGAGGCGACGGCGGAGAGGGCCGGCGCTGCTTGCTCCGTCTTGTCGGCGAGCGTGTCGGGGAGGAGGCGGGGGAATCAAAGGGAGGGGAGACAGGTGGAGAGGGGGGTTCGGCAGGTCGGAGCTTTTGGAGGGAGCGAATCTGGCGGATTTGGGGTCGCGGCGGAGGGCTGAGGCCTTGAGAGCTAGAAGTCAATGAGTGTTACTAAGCGCTTCGAGTACGAACCGAGAGATGAGAGATGAGGGTGAATGCTCTTCATCGTCGCGAGTTGGACGGCTTGAGCAGTGCTGGTGGTGCTGTGTGCGAAGCCGGGCGCTATTTACCTTGCTTGGCCCTGCCCTTGCCCTTGATGTGGCAGTTGGGGCCGGCGTCATGGTCGTGATAGTCGCACTCGTTGCCGGTGTCGGTTGGATCATCGAACAGCATGCCGCCTGTACCGTGCTTGATGGCCTTGACCATGTCAATGGCGAAGTCGGAGTTGCTCTCGAAGCACTGGCGGTACGTCTCGACGTCGCGCTCGCTGGCTGGGTCCATGATCTGCCGCGCGGCGATGCGAGTCATCAGGCGGCGGAAGGGCGACCCGGCGGGGCTCTGGCGGTAAATGTCGGCAATCTCATCGGCGTCGGGCACAAGCTCGGCCTGGTTGAGGCCCTTGCGATACTGATCCATGGCGACGTTCTTGAGCTGTGGCATGTCGAAGCGGTCGCATAGCAGGTAGAGCTTGTGACAGCTGACGGCATAGTCGTACTTTTGGTTCGCGTCTGCCATATCAGTGACGTCGTCGAGCTTGCCCTGGTAGAGCCATTTGACGAGCAGCTCGAAGCCGGCCGGGTCGTGCTCCGGCAGCTCCAGCCTGTCGTGCTGCTTGTTGCCGTCGCCGTGCAGCTCCGCCTCGAGCCGCTCCGAGTGATGGCAGAGGAGGTTGCGGTGCAGGGCCCAGTGGCGCCTGGCGGCGCCGACGAAGACGTCTAGCATGGGGCCGGAGAGGAGTCTGTCGCGTTGTAACTTAGCCTTGGCCCGCACGTGCAGGCGATGAGAGTTGAGGCGATGCGCCAGCACTGGGCGGACAGGAAGGCATCGCGAAGCAGCGCTGGACGGGGGCGAGGGCGGAGGGCCATGGTCGGGCGGCGCGTCCAATTCCGACTCCTCAGACGACAGCGACTCGGCGTCTGAGGGAGGATGGGACGCGCCGCCGTCGCGATGGTCGTGGAGCTCCGGGAAAGAGGTGAGGACGTACTCGGCATAGGTCGCAGCAGGCACATGGCTGATGTTGCCGCTCGCCATTCGCGCTCGTCTGGCCGTGTAAGCAAAATCACGAAAGTAGACGATGCGGTCGTGCCATCCCATGCCCTGCGAGACGGGCGCGCATGGGGCAGTCGTCCGGTGGAGGAGGGAAAGGCGTCGATGTCGATGTCGATGTCGATGTCGATGTGGTCGTCTACGACCGTATTCGACGGCGGCGTACGACGGCGCGCGGGCGGGGCGGGGCGGGGGCTGGGAACTGGGAACGCGCCGGCTGCAGCGTCTTGACGTCGGTGGGACGGCCGCTGTGGCCAATTAGACCGACGGATGCGTCCATCCCGTCTCGGCCTGCACTCTGCGCCCCAACATCATCTTCGTCGCTGACAAGTACTCGGGGACTCTGCGACCCACAGAAGCATGCATCTTCTCGATTCAATTGCCGATGAGATCGCCTTGGGCTACTGCTAGCTCTTCTGCACTACCACAAGCCCGCTGCACCCCTGACGCAATCTCGAGTCGGGCTCACGGACTCTCGACATGGCCGCTACAGCTAACTGGCGTTTGCCCCAAGCAGAACATGTCCCGGTTGCTCGGGTCTGTTCACTTTTGTTTTTGTCCCGGCTGTGTGTTGACAGGCGGTCCACTCGCTACAGCCTCTGTAACGGACACTCGCCGAGTGCAGTAGCTTTGCGTCCACAGCCGTTATTTGGCAATTGAAGCCATGGCCGTGACCATGACAATGACCATGACCATGATCTAGGAGACGGACTGTGGTACGCTACACCTTTCTAACCTCTAGCAGTTCCAGCCAGGTCCTTCCTCATGCCTCTCCGATCTCCTGGAAACCCTATTTTATCGCTGGATGGATCAACCTTGCGCCTGCTCTCCACATTTCACACCATTGTGCTTGGCGGCCTCATCTGTCTTGCTACATCTGCTATCTCACCTATGGGAACAGTAGCCGTCCATCGGCATTGCGATCTCTCTAGCGGCTCCAGGGTTTGGCCATACCCACCGCGACGATCCAAGGATCAAAGGAGCCGTAGTGTTGGCCTGCTGTGTAATGCTAATTCTCCGATACCCTTGTGTTTGACAAGCTTGCCCATTTCTTTGTGGTTTGGTCTTACTTTTCCTGCATCCGTAGACGCCTCTGTTTCTGCCATTTCTTTACCTCTTCGTCAAAATGCTCACACTGCCCAGTACGGAGGAGATGGCCACTTGGCCAGCACCCAACTACATTGATCCGGCAACTCGCCGTCCATTGGTCCTTGGAGTCGAGATCCCCCTTTTGCTACTCGTGGTCCTTTTCGTGTCAATGCGACTCTACAGCAGAGCGGTGCTCGTCAAGGCCTTAGGAAGCGTAAGTCACTCCTACTGAATTCTATCGTTGGCTCACGCCATCTAGGATGACTGGTTTATGCTGGCCGCAGCAATTACCACTGTCGCCACGACCGCCATGACTATGGTGTCAACGGAGAAGACGTATCAGACGGGCTATCACATATGTAGGCGACATACAAGCAGTCAACCAGCTTCGCGCATCTGACTTCTGCAGGGGATCTCACCCCAGAGGTCGCTATCAACCCGGCGCCTACCGGCCAGGTGGGTATCCCCAATGCCAACGACGATCTGTGCATGTTACTTACATCCAACTTAGATGGCTCTGGCAACGCAGTTGCTCTTTGTACCAATAACTGCGTTCACAAAAATATCAGTTCTTCTAACGTACCTCCGTACGTACCTCTTCTCGTGTCCAGTTCCCTCACTCACCATCACAGGCATCTTCCCTTCCTCCACCAATCGGTGGTTTTGCTATGTCATGCTTGCCTTTACTACCGCGTGGGGCATTGCAGCGTTCACGGCCGCCCTTTTCCAATGCAGTCCTATCCAAGCCTACTGGTTGCCCAGCGAGTATCCTGGAGCGAAGTGTCTTAGCATCCCTACCCTCCACTACACAACTGGGGTAAGCAGCGCGCTTTGACTTCTGGGTGCAAATGCTAACGCCATCACAGTGTCTAAACATCTTCAGTGATTTCCTGGTACACGTCAAATGTCTGACTACATCTAAGAGGTGCTAACAGTGCCCGTAGATCTTCCTGTGGCCAGCCAAAGATCTAGCGCAGATTCAAATCTCCGTGAAACAACGTATTACTCTCATTGCCATGTTCTCAATCGGGATCATGTAGGTCCTTTACATTCGTTGGAACTCCAGCTACAACTAACTTCGCAGCATATGTATTGCCGGTGTTTGCCGGATCTGGTATACTTCCGTCTTCGTCCAAAGCTACGACCTCCTCTGTCCGTTCTCCAATCCGCCCCCGCCCTCACCCATGTAGCTAACACAGTCCTCAGGGCACGGCGCGACACTCTACGCAATAGTGTGCATCGAAACAAGCCTCGGTATCATCTGCGGCTGCCTCCCGGCATGCAAGCCCCTCATGTCGAAAGTCCTGCCCCGCATCTTTGCTTCCACACACAACTCCACCCACCCGTCGCGCGGCAAGAAGGCATCGAAGATGGGGAATGCGTCGTTCCCATTTCAGTCTTTGAGTGGAGGCATTGTCAAATCGGAAGACTATACTGTAGAGTACGCCGATTCGTGCAGCGCGGATTGTAGCCAGGCAAAGATGGGCACCAGTACAGATGTGGACGCCATGTCGGCTGGCAGCGAGGAGTGGATCATCATGCAGGACAATCCGAGTAATCTGGACGGACAGAGGGTCAAGAACGGAGTGTGAGCGTCCCAGCTCATCTGTAAGCATGGAGGTGATGGTCGTAGGGGAGGCTTGTGGCGGTGTCTTTGGAGCGTAGCCGAGTCCCTGTTTCCAAGGACAATGCTCCTTTCGCGTAGTTCAATGGCACCAGTCTCACTTCTTGCGTCTTCTCTATGCCAGAAAGCCGAACAAGCTTAACCGAAGGACAGTTGTGGAGCAATCGTCGGCAATCTTCAGCATTGTGAGGTGGTATTGCACCTCTTTGTAGCTCGTTCGTGCTTTGAGCGTTCATTGCGGCGGATCTAGGAACCTTTGGACCCCTGTTCTCACGTGGTTAGTCGTTCACCAGTGCCGTTGCTAGTTCACTCCTCTATCTTGCCGCGAAGCAGTTAGGTGACCCCGGGAGGTTATAGTTTGTCCGCAACCTCCAATCGCCATCTTCACCGTTCCTGTTACTTCCATCCTCCTTTATGGAGCAGCGGCCTATGCTGGCTAAAGATTGAAAAGGAGCATCACGTCAGTATCGCGTCTTGACATGGGGATGCGGCGCGGCATACAAACAACTTCAAAACGGCCGCGCCCTTTACTGCCTTCCGGCTACACCTCCTCCCGCCCTAGTAGACTTATCTCACGCGCGAGCTATGATTACTATCTTAGACCGGATAGTTTTGCCTTACGGCTTTGGTGCGCAACATCGACGTGTGAGAGACCCAGGTAAAGGCTCTGCGTTGTCGCTTGGTGAGCGTAGATTTTTCATACTTCGTCCCCAAGACCTTTATTCACCGCCAGATAGTCCACCCGGCCTACTTCCACCTGCTGGCTCACAGTCTTCCACAACATGCCACACATACTGGGTCTGCTTCACACAGATTTCACCCTTCGGCTTGTGCTTTGGTATGTTAACACCTTGCCCAAAGCTCCTTTATTCGCCTCTTCGTTTACACCGCCTTCAGCACTGCGATTGGACACCCATCTATAGACAGTCTTACGGTATGCGACCCAGAAAATAAGGGCGAGAAAGAAAGGCCCAAAGAAGACAAGACCAATAAAAGCAGGGAGAGGGATGGGGCCAACTTTGATGTCAGGTTTGAGAGCCGCTGTGGCCGTGGCCGTCGGTGGTGCAGAGTGTATAACCGCTGAATTTGCTAATGCAGATGTGAAAACGTCTGGTGTGGCGACAGAGGGAGCTAGCGCATTGGTGTTATTCGCTACTACAGCTAAAGCTGCGCGGATCGTAACCAGAGGAGAAGGAAATCGTGAGGGGATAGCGAATGTTGGTTGGAGGCAACTACAAATGGGCACAGACACCAGTATCGGTAGAATGGTCGCTTTGCTTGACATCTTGGTGGGTGTGATGGTCCAGCCAAGAGCGTTGGCGGAGGTGATGGATTGTTGTGCTTCAATATAGCCTCTGATGCAGCGTGGAATCATGACTTTACTCGATTACTGAAAACAGAGACAAAGGCTGACAATGAAGAGACAATTTACGAAACAACGCGTCTTTGTACAAGACATTTGCATTGTCGCAAATCGATCTACACAGGTGGCGCTGTGAAAATGAACTACTCATTGGAGTGATCAAAGTGTGTCATCTGTTATTTGATGCCAGCAGGAGTGTACACGCTTTCACCCAATCCAAATACAGCAAGTTCAATCAC